>Ga0209382_10001189_pt1 | contig 41534 bp, 34 predicted proteins | sample SoiMetdeltSBSDD5_FD_187599 | JGI IMG/M metagenome (GOLD analysis project Ga0209382, IMG submission 187599) | Bulk soil microbial communities from a Populus tree surrounding site in Tennessee, USA - Soil MetaG P. deltoides SBSDD5 (SPAdes) (version 2) | ecosystem: Environmental > Terrestrial >... | reverse complement strand
CTATCTAATTAAGAAGTCGGACAGGTGGAAAGATGAAGTTCAGCGCAGAGCGGGAAACGATCCTCGCCCCCTTGCAGGCAGTGATTGGTGTGGTCGAGCGCAGGCAGACGATGCCGATCCTCGCCAATGTGTTGGTGGTGGGACGAGGCGAGCAGCTCTCGATCACGGCCACGGATCTGGAAGTCGAGCTCGTCGCGAGAACCAACGTAACGCTGCAGCAGGCAGGTGAAGTGACATTGCCTGGACGCAAGTTCCTCGACATCGTGCGGGCATTGCCCGAGAAAACGCAGGTAACGGTATCGATCGAGAGCGAAAAGGCGACGATCAGGTCAGGAAAGAGCCGTTTCACGCTCGCAACGCTGCCCGCTTCGGACTTCCCGACGGTTGAAGACATCCGCGCCCAGCAGACGCTGACGATCGCGCAGCCCGCTCTGAAGCGGTTGCTGGACAAGACCCATTTCTCGATGGCGCAGCAGGACGTCCGTTACTACCTGAACGGTATGTTGCTCGAATCGGATGGGAAAGTGCTGCGAACGGTCGCGACTGACGGCCATCGCCTCGCCTACTGTGAATCGCCGCTCGATAGCCAATCGACTTCATCTCAGCAGGTCATCGTGCCGCGGAAAGGCGTGCTCGAGCTGCAGCGCCTGTTGGGTAACGAAGGGACTGTTGAGCTGGCGATCGGTAGCAACCACGTTCGTGCCCAGATCGGCGATATTCGCTTCACCTCGAAGCTGATTGATGGCCGGTTCCCTGAGTATGGCCGCGTGATTCCGGCCGCTCCACCGAAGAAGATCATGGCGGATCGCGACATTCTCCGAGCTGCACTCCAGCGCGCCGCGATCCTGTCCAACGAGAAGTACCGCGGCATTCGGCTCGCGGTGAAGTCGGGCGTGCTGACTCTGCAGTCTCACAATCCGGAGCAGGAAGAGGCCGAGGAAGAGTTGGAGGTTGCGTATACCGGCGAGGAGCTGGAGATCGGCTTCAACGTCAACTATCTGCTCGATGCGCTGGCGGCGATCGACGTCGGCCAGGTGGAGCTTGGACTCACGGACGCGAACAGTAGCTGCCTCGTCAGCGCCAGCTCGACGCCGCAGGCCAAGTACGTCGTGATGCCGATGCGGCTCTGATCGAGCCGCCCGCGCCATGTGCTGACCACGATCGATATCGAGAATTTCCGTTGCATCCGCGCTGCTCACCTGGAGCTCGACCGACAGGCAACGGGAATCGTGGGAGAGAACGGCTCGGGTAAAACGAGCCTGCTCGAGTCGATCTACTTTCTCGCGCACGGTCGCTCGTTCCGGGCGAATCAGCGCGAGAAGCTGCTCCCGCCGCAAGCTGACTTTCTCCGCATCGTCGGACGCATCGAGACGCCGCGCGGTGAGCTCGTCGCGGGCATCGAATACGGCGGGCAGGGCACTCGCGCCCATCTGGCCGGCCAGGGGATCTCGGGCATCGCGGAGATCGCCGAGATCCTGCCGGTCCAGGTCATCGATCCCGGGGTCCATCGCCTGATCGAGGAAGGCTCCGCCCGGCGCCGACGACTTCTCGACTGGGGAGTGTTTCACGTGAAACACGAGTTCCTCGGTATCTGGCGGCGCTATCAGCGCGCGCTCCAGCAACGCAATGCTGCGCTCCGATCAGGCGGCGACGAGGAGCTCCTCGTGGCATGGGAGCGTGAGCTCAGCGCTGCCGGGCATCGCGTGGACACGCTCAGAGCTGAGTACGCCGCCCAGCTCCTGCCGTACTTCGTCGACATCGCAGACCAGCTCCTCGGAGCCCAGGGCGCACGGTTTACTTATCGCCGGGGCTGGGCAGCCGACCAGGACCTGGCAGCCCAGCTCGTCGAGTCTCGCCCCCGTGACCAACGGCTCCGGACGACTACGGTCGGGGCGCATCGAGCGGACGTATCGTTCTTCTTCGAGGGAGCACCGGCTCGAGACCGCGTGTCCCGAGGCCAGCAGAAGCTCCTGGCCGCTGCCTTCATCCTGGGTCAGTTGGCATTCCAGGCAGCGCAGGGCGCCCCGCCGGCATGCCTGATGTTGGACGATCCGGCGGCCGAGCTCGATGTGGATAATTTGGGGAAACTGCTCGCCGCCGTCTCAAAAATTCCGGCCCAGCTCGTCATTACATCGGTTCACGAAAGCGGTCTGGAGGGCGTGAAACTCGGTCGAAAGTTTCACGTGAAACAGGGCAATTTCTTATAATTCCCCACCTCATTTTCCAGGCCGGCCCATGACAGATTCCGACGTTTACGACTCAAGCAAAATCAAAGTTTTGAAGGGTCTCGACGCCGTCCGAAAGCGGCCCGGCATGTACATCGGAGACACCGACGACGGCAGCGGTTTGCACCACATGGTCTTCGAGGTCGTCGACAACTCTGTCGATGAAGCCCTGGCGGGTTATTGCTCCGCGGTCACGGTCACTGTCCACGCCGACGAGTCCGTAACTGTCGCCGACGACGGGCGTGGAATTCCTGTGGATATCCATCCGGAGGAGGGCCGGTCGGCTGCCGAAGTCATCATGACCGTCCTGCATGCGGGCGGTAAGTTCGATGACTCCTCCTACAAGGTCTCCGGCGGTCTGCACGGCGTCGGCGTCTCGGTCGTCAACGCCCTGTCCGAGTACCTGCTCCTGACGATCCATCGCGACGGCAAGCTCTACCAGCAGGAATACCGGATGGGCGAGCCGCAGGCGCCGCTCGCGGCCATCGGCACGACGGACAAGCGCGGCACGATCATCCGCTTCAAGCCCAGCGCGACGATCTTCACGAACATCGAGTTCATCTACGACGTCCTGGCGAAGCGCCTGCGCGAGCTGTCGTTCCTGAACTCCGGCGTGCGCATCGAGCTGATCGACGAGCGTGACGACAAGCGCGAGGTCTTCCAGTACGACGGCGGCATCCGCGAGTTCGTCCGCTACCTCAACCGCAACCAGAACGCGATCCACGAAACGATCATCTGGTTCCGGGTCCAGCAGGAGGCGGTGACGGTCGAGCTCGGCCTGCAATGGAACGACTCGTACCAGGAGAGCATGTACGCGTACACGAACAACATCCCGCAGAAGGACGGCGGGACGCACGTGGCCGGCTTCCGCAGCGCGCTGACGCGCACGCTCAACAACTACATCGAGAAGCAGTTCGCCGCGAAGGACAAGATCCCGACTTCCGGCGAGGACGCGCGCGAGGGGCTCACGGCGATCCTGTCCGTGAAGATGCCGGACCCGAAGTTCTCGTCGCAGACGAAGGACAAACTGGTCTCGTCCGAGATCAAGGGCATCGTCGAGTCGGCAGTCGGCTCGAAGCTCGACGAATTCCTGCAGGAACACCCGCAGCAGGCGAAGGCTGTCGCGACCAAGATCCTCGAAGCGGCACGGGCGCGTGAGGCTGCACGCAAGGCGCGCGAGATGACTCGTCGCAAGGGCGCGCTCGATCTCGCCGGCTTGCCCGGCAAGCTCGCCGATTGCCAGGAGCGCGATCCGGCGCTCTCCGAGATGTTCCTGGTCGAGGGCGACTCCGCAGGTGGCTCGGCGAAGCAGGGCCGCGATCGCCGCACCCAGGCCATCCTGCCGCTCAAGGGCAAGATCCTGAACGTCGAGAAGGCGCGCTTCGACAAGATGCTGTCGTCCGCCGAGGTGGGCACGCTCATCACGGCTCTCGGGACGGGCATCGGTGCCGACGACTTCGATCTCTCGAAGCTGCGCTATCACCGCGTCATCGTCATGACCGACGCGGACGTCGACGGCTCGCACATCCGCACGCTGCTGCTGACGTTCTTCTACCGGCAGATGCCGCAGCTCATCGAGAACGGCCACATCTACATCGCACAGCCGCCGCTCTACAAACTGAAGAAGGGCAAGTCGGAGCACTACCTGAAGGACGAAAGCGAGCTCAACGCGATGCTGCTCAAGCAGGCACTCGAAGATGCTGAGCTCTACGGCGATCCCGCGCAGCCGCCGATGGTCGGCAGCGCGCTGGAGGCACTCGCCAAGCGCTGGATGGAAGTCGCCGCGATCCTGCGGCGCTCGTCGCGCCGCTACGATCAGCGCGTTCTCGAGCAGTTGCTCTACATGCCCGAGGTCACGCTCGCCGATCACGATCGCATCGACTGGCTGACGCAGTGGGGCCGCACGCTCGAGTCGCAGCTCAATGCGCAGGACGACTCGGCACGGCGCTATCGCGTTCGCACGATCGGCACGACCGACGGGGGCACACCGCGACTCCTGGTCGCGCGCACCGAGCACGGCACGACGACCGAGAAGCACATCCATCGCGAGTTCTTCGAGTCGGCCGAGTACCGCCGCATCGCCGAGCTCGGCAAGACACTGGCGGGCCTGCTGCAGCCTGGCGCGTACGTGATGAAGGGCGACCAGCGCCAGGAAGTCAGCAGCCTCAAGCAGACGATCGAGTGGCTGCTCGAACAGGCCCGCAAGGGCCAGCTCATCCAGCGCTACAAAGGTCTGGGCGAGATGAACCCGGAGCAGCTCTGGGACACGACGATCAATCCGCAGACGCGGCGCCTGATTCAGGTGCGGATCGAGGACGCGCTCGCGGCGAACGACATTTTCGCCACGCTGATGGGCGACCAGGTCGAACCACGCCGCGAGTTCATCGAGAAGAACGCCCTGGCGGTCGCGAACCTAGATATTTAGTTTTATCAAACAATGACGCCTAGGGTGAGCCACTGCTGGGCGTGATCAGACAATTTATCTTTACTTCGGCGTGATCGCGGCGATCTGATGCTCGATCCACGCGCGCACTTCTTCGTTGAGTTCGCGCGGATCGCGCCCGGCCGCCTCGATCGGGGGACCGATCACGACGCGAATGACGCCTGGCTTCTTCACCCAACCCCGGCGCGGCCAGTAGTAGCCGGCGTTGTGCGCGACCGGCACGATCTTCACACCCGCGCGCGATGCGAGCAGCGCGCCGCTCACTCCGTACTTGCGCGTCTCGCCGACAGCGACGCGAGTGCCTTCGGGGAAGATCAGGATCCACAGGCCTTCGTTCAGTCGCTGCGTGCCTCTCTCGATCACCTGCGACACCGCCGCCGCGCCGGCCTTGCGATCGATCGCGATCGGCTTCAGACATTTCACGGCCCAGCCGACGAGCGGGATCCACATCAGCTCGCGCTTCAGCACCCATGACTGCGGCGGAAAGACCGCGGCCTGTGCGATCGTTTCCCACGCCGACGAATGCTTCCACATCGAGACGTGCGCACCGGGCGGAATGTTCTCGCGGCCCTCGATCGTATGCGTGAGGCCGCACAATGTTTTCAGCAGCCACAGATGCGTGCGTGCCCACGAGCGCGCGACGCCGTACAACTTGTGACTCGGCAGCCAGCTCAACGCGAGGACAGCGACAGCGTAGAGGAGCGTGCCGAGAAACAGGCACGTCGTGAACAGCACGGACCGCAGGAACTGCACTCAGGTTCTCCGCTCAGCCCGGCAGGCGCGACAAGTCAGCGAACTGCAGGAACAGGCCGCGCAGTCTCAACAGCAGACCGAGCCGATTTGCGCGCACGTCGGCGTCCTCCGCCATCACCATCACCGAGTCGAAGAAGCGATCGACGTCGTCGCGCAGGCTCGCGAGTTGCGTCAGCGCCTGCGCGTACTCGCGTCGCGCGAACAGCGGATTCACGGCGCGCTCCATCGAGAGCACGTGCTCGAAAAGCTGGCGCTCGGCTCCGTCCTGCAACCGACTCGTATCGACCGCGCCCGTCAGGTCGCCCGGCGCTTTGCGCAGGATGTTCGCGATGCGCTTGTTCGCGGCCGCGAGGCTTTCCGCCTCCGTCAATTTCAGGAAGCGCTCGAGCGCGCGCAGCCGCACGTCGATGTCGAGCACTGACTGCGTGCGGCTCGCGAGAACCGCGTCGAACATTTCCGTCGTGACGGCGCGGCCGGCTTCGCCTTCGAGGTACGAGCTGCGCAGGCGCTCGACGATGTACGTCCAAACTTCCTCCGGCACTTCCGGCTTCTTTTCGACCGGCTGCGCGGCGACTGCAGTTTCGATGAGCTGCCGCAGGTCGAGATCGAGCTGCCGTTCCAGGATCGTGCGCAGCACGCCGAGTGCTGCGCGGCGCAGTCCAAACGGATCGCGCGTGCCGCTCGGTTTCTGCCCGATCGCGAAGATGCCGGCCAGCGTGTCGATCTTGTCGGCGAGGGCGAGCGCGATTCCCGTGCGTGTCTCGGGAATGCGGTCGCCGGCGAACCGCGGCCAGTACTGCTCTTCGAGCGCTGCGCAAACTTCCGCCGGCTCGCTGTCGTGCTGCGCGTAGTACTTGCCCATCAACCCCTGCAGCTCGGGGAATTCGCCGACCATCAGCGTCAGCAGATCGCACTTGCTCAACTCGGCGGCGCGACGCGCGAGAGCAGCGTCACCACCGATGGACTCTGCGATGCGCACTGCCAGGCGACCGACGCGCTCGACTTTGTCGTGCAGCGAGCCGAGCTTCGCCTGGAAGGTCACGTTCTTCAGCATTGGGCGCCGCGCTTCGAGGCGCTCGCGCCGATCGCTGTCCCAGAAGAACGCCGCGTCCGCGAGCCTCGGGCGAATCACACGCTCGTTGCCATCGCGCACCTTGTCCGGGTCACGACTCTCGATATTGGCGACGGCGACGAATTCGTTGCGCAGCTTTCCATCGGCATCGCGCACCGGAAAGTAGCGCTGGTGATCCTGCATCGTTGCGATGGGCACTTCCTGCGGCAGTTGCAGGTAGCGCTCGTCGAAGCGCCCGAGCAGGGGCACCGGCCATTCCACGAGGGCCGTCACTTCATCGAGCAGCGCTTGGCCGATGACTGCCCGATCGTTCGACACCGAGAGTGCCTTTGCATGGATGAGCTCGCGGCGTTCGGCGACGTCGGCCACGACATGGGCTTTCTTCAGTGCGCCGACGTACTTCGCCGGGCTCGCGATGAGCAGAGGATCGGGCGCGTGAAAGCGATGGCCGCGCGAATGCTTGCCCGTGTGCACGCCGAGAATCTCGCACTCGACGACGGTCGTGCCGAACAGCATGACGGCCCAGTGCACCGGCCGAACGAACTCGGCGTCGCCGGCACCCCAGCGCATCCGCTTCGCGATCGGCAACGCATCGAGCGCCGCCTTGACGATGCCGGGCAACAACGCCGGCGTCGGCTCGCCTTTCTTCGTGCCGACGAACACGAGAACGCGACCCTTCGGCCCATCGACCTGCTGCAGCTCTTCGACGCTCACGCCGCACGAGGCTGCGAAGCCGCTCGCAGCCTTCGTCGGTTGTCCGGCCGCATCGAATGCGTTCGCGACCGCGGGGCCTTGCCGCTTGATCTCCTGATCCGGCTGTCGTTCGGACACGCCATGTGCCAACACCGCAAGTCGTCGCGGTGTCGCGAACCATGCGATCTCGCCATGCGCGATCGCTGCGGCCGCCAGGCCTTTCTCCACGCCGTCAGCGAGCGCTCGCGCGAGCGTGAACAGCGATTTCGGCGGCAGCTCTTCGGTGCCCAGCTCGAACAGGAAGTCCCGTTTGGCCATGGGCTCAGGCTCCCGCCGCAGCACGCTTGAGCATCGGGAAGCCGAGCGCTTCGCGGCTTGCGAAGTAGGCTTCCGCGACAGCCTTGGCGAGCTCGCGCACACGCAGGATGAAGCGCTGCCGCTCGGTCACCGAAATCGCTTTGCGCGCATCGAGCAGGTTGAACGTGTGCGAGGTCCGCAGCATCTGCTCGTACGCCGGCAACGCGAGCCCGCTCGCCAGCAGCGCGCGACAATTCGCTTCGTGCTCGTCGAAGTGCCGGAAGAGCTGCGCCGTGTCCGCCAGCTCGAAGTTGTACTTCGACTGCTCGACTTCGTTCTGGTGGTAGACGTCGCCGTAGGTGACGCGCCACGATGGTTTATTGGGCGGACCGTCGGTCCACAGGATGTCGTAGATGCTCTCGACGCCCTGCAGATACATCGCGAGCCGCTCCAGGCCGTAGGTGATCTCGCCCATCACCGGCCGGCAGTCCAGACCGCCGACCTGCTGGAAGTACGTGAACTGCGTGACCTCCATGCCGTTCAGCCAGATTTCCCAGCCGAGCCCCCAGGCGCCGAGCGTCGGCGATTCCCAGTTGTCCTCGACCAGGCGGATGTCGTGGGTCAGCGGATCGAAGCCGAGCGCCGCCAGCGAGCCGAGATACAGATCGACGATGTCGGGCGGCGAGGGCTTCAGCACGACCTGGAACTGATAGTAGTGCTGCAGCCGGAACGGATTGTCGCCGTAGCGCCCGTCGGCGGGCCTGCGCGAGGGCTGCACATAGGCGGCGCTCCACGGCTCCGGACCGACCGCTCGCAGCAGCGTGGCGGTGTGAAACGTGCCGGCGCCCATTTCCATGTCGTACGGCTGGAGGATCACGCAGCCCCGCTTCGACCAATACGCCTGCAGGGCGAAGATCAGGTCCTGGAACGTCCTGGGCGGTGCGACAGCTTTCGATGCGGCCATGCGTCAGTCCAACGAAACGGCGCGGGAGTATAGCGGGACCCGCTTGTCAAAGCGGGCCTGCACGGTAATAGTGCGCCGGCTCGGGAAGACGCCCCGCGACAGCGCGCTGGCAGCGACGATCCTCGTGCGGCTGACGCCGGATCAATCGCTTGTGCTATCGCGGTGCAGTGGCACAGATCCTGCAAACTCGCGAGCCCAGACTCAATAAACCACCGGCATCGCAGCGGCGAGCGGCCGGTGATCTTTAATTTTGCCGCCAACCGGAGGAAGACTCATGACGACGCCCGCTGAAGTCCTCAGCATGTTGAAGGAGAAGGAGGTCAAGTTCGTGGACCTGCGCTTCACGGACACACGCGGCAAGGAACAGCACGTCACCGTGCCCTCGCACACTCTCGACAGTGCGTTCTTCGACGACGGCAAGATGTTCGACGGCTCGTCGATCGCCGGTTGGAAAGGCATCAACGAGTCCGACATGGTGCTGATGCCCGATTCCTCGACGGCGGTGCTCGATCCGTTCTTCGAAGAGACCACGCTGATCCTGCGCTGCGACGTGCTCGAGCCCTCGACGATGCAGGGCTACGAACGCGACCCGCGCTCGCTCGCGAAGCGTGCCGAGGCGTACCTGAAGTCCACCGGCATTGGCGATCGCGCGCTGTTCGGCCCGGAGAACGAATTCTTCATCTTCGACAACGTGCGCTTCGGCACGACCATGCAGGGCTCGTTCTTCGAAATCGAATCGATCGAAGCGGCGTGGAGCTCCGGCAAGAACTACGAGGAAGGCAACAAGGCGCATCGTCCGGGCGTCAAGGGCGGTTATTTCCCGGTGCCGCCGGTCGATTCATTCCAGGATTTGCGTTCGGCCATGTGTCTGGCGCTGGAAGAGCTGGGCATGAAGGCGGAAGTGCATCACCACGAAGTCGCGACCGCAGGCCAGTGCGAAATCGGCGTCAACGCGAACACGCTCGTGCGCAAGGCCGATGAAGTGCAGATGCTCAAGTACGCCCTGCACAACGTCGCGCACGCGTACGGCAAGACCGTGACATTCATGCCGAAGCCGATCGTCGGCGACAACGGCAACGGCATGCACGTGCACCAGTCGATCTCGAAGGACGGCAAGCCGCTGTTCGCCGGCGACAAGTACGCAGGCCTGTCGGATCTCGCGCTCTACTACATCGGCGGCATCATCAAGCACGCGAAAGCGATCAACGCGTTCACGAACGCCGCCACCAACAGCTACAAGCGACTGGTACCGGGCTTCGAAGCCCCGGTGATGCTCGCGTACTCGGCGCGCAATCGCTCGGCGTCGATCCGCATTCCGTGGGTCGCGAACCCGAAGGGCCGGCGCATCGAAGTGCGCTTCCCGGATTCGACGGCGAATCCTTACCTCGGCTTCGCGGCGATGCTGATGGCCGGCATCGACGGCATCCAGAACAAGATCCACCCCGGCGATCCCGCGGACAAGGATCTGTACGACCTGCCGCCGGAAGAAGCGAAGCACATTCCGGAAGTGTGCTACTCGCTGGAGCAGGCGCTGCAGTCGCTGGATGCGGACCGCGGCTTTCTCAAGGCAGGCGGCGTGTTCACCGACGACGTGATCGACGCGTACATCGCCCTGAAGATGCAGGAAGTGACCAAGGTGCGGATGTCGACGCACCCGCTGGAGTTCGAGTTGTACTACAGCGTGTGATTACACGGGCGTGCCGGGTCCTCCGGCCCGGTACGCCTTCGCGCGCGGTAGCCTGCGGTGACGGAGTTCACAGCCCGTCACCGTTTTTGTCTCACTGTTTGGTTTGCTGGAGGCGAAGCGGCTATGCTCTGGCCCTATGCGTACGGCGCTCCTGCTACTGCTCGCGCTCGCGGCTGCCGGCCTGTCCAGCACCGCGTCCGCCGCCGACGTGTGGAAATGGGTGGACGAGAAGGGCATCACGCACTACTCCGACCAGCCCGTGCCGGGTGCGACGCGGATCGAAATACGTACGGGCAACGTTGCCGAAGCCCGGTCGGCGCAGCCGGAACCGAGCACGCCGGAACCGGCGGCAGTCAATACCAACTACTACGTCGCGATCGTGCAGCCGCAGAACGGTCAGTCGGTGATCAATACGGCTGGCCAGATCAACATCCAGATCCAGGTCGCGCCGTCCATCTACACGCTGCACAGAGTGAGCCTCTACCTCGATGGCAGGCTGGTGGAAGGCTTTCCGCGCAACACGCTCGTCTACACGCTGACCGAAGTGACGCGCGGCACGCACAACGTGAACGCAGTGATCACGGACGAGACCGGCAAGACGCTGCGGGAATCGGCGCCGGTCGAATTCACCATGCGGCAGGAATCCATTGCACAGCCGCCGGTCGGTCCTTCCTTGCGGCCGCCGCCGAAGCCGCAGCCACGCCCCGGTGCGGCGAACAAGATGCTCACGAAGCAGCCGAGCTACGACGCCTTGAATGGCGGGCAGCCGGCGATCGATCCGGCGACCAACCTGCCGGTCGTCAAAAAGCCCGAGCGCAAACCCGGCAAGCCCTGAGGCACGTCAGGCTCGAGCCTGACCTACAGCGGGGGTGCGGCTAGCGATGGCCGCGCTGCCTTCGTCGTTCGCCGCCGCAAGTGCCATGGCTGACCCCGGACGCATCCTCGACAGTCTGAGCACCAGCGTGCTGATCGTGGATCGCGCGCGCCGGATTCTCTATCTCAACGTCGCCGCCGAGACGCTGTTCGCCACGAGCCGCAACCAGGCGCGCGGCCGGCCGCTCGCAGAGTTGTTCGCAGACGCCAACGGCCTCGATGCGATCGTCGAGCGCGCGCTCGAGACCTCGCGTCCGTTCCTGCGACGCGAATTGGCGCTGCGGCCGGTGAATGGCGAAGGCGAGCTGATCGTCGATTGCGTCGTCGCGCCGTACGAAGAGTCGACCGCGCCCGCAGTCATGATCGAGATCAGCGACGCGACTCAGCACCAGCGCATTTCGCGTGAGACGGCACTGCTGACGCAGATCGACGGCAGCCGTCTGATGATCCGTCAACTCGCGCACGAGATAAAAAATCCGCTCGGCGGTCTGCGCGGCGCAGCGCAGTTGCTCGCCCGCGAGCTGCCCGAAGAGCACATGCGCGAATACACGTCGGTGATCATCAGCGAAGCGGATCGCCTCGCCGCGCTCGTCGATGCACTGCTCGGGCCGGGACACGCGCCGCGCCGCGAGCTGACCAACATTCACGAGCTGACGCAGCATGTGCGCCACTTGCTCGCCGCCGACGCGCCGCCGAGCGTGACCGTCGATCGCGATTACGACCCGAGCCTGCCGCCGCTGGCGCTCGATCGCAATCTCATCATCCAGGCGATGCTGAACCTCGGCCGCAACGCGCTGCAGGCGATCGCGCAGAACCCGAGCGGCAAGGGCCGCATCGTGTTGCGCACGCGAGCGCTGACCAACGTCAACATCGGTGCGCGCCGCCATCGACTGGTCGCGAGCGTGCAGTTCGAAGACAACGGGCCGGGCGTGCCCGACCAGCTGCGCGAGACGCTGTTCTATCCGCTCGTCACCGGCCGTGCCGACGGCACCGGGCTGGGTCTTGCGGTTGCGCAGGACCTGGTCAGCCGCCACGAGGGGTTGATCGAGTTCGACAGTCGCCCGGGCCTGACCCAATTCACGATCCTGCTGCCTTTCCATGTCCATCTCACTGAAGCCTCTTAACGTCTGGCTCGTCGACGACGATGCCTCGATCCGCTGGGTGCTCGAGCGCGCGCTGCGCCAGGGCGGTATGTCGCCAACTGCCTTCGATCAGGCGGACAGCGCGCTGGCCGCGTTACGACGCGACCGTCCCGACGTGCTGATCACCGACATCCGCATGCCCGGACGCAGCGGGCTGGAGCTGCTGACGCAGATTCGCGCGAGCCAGCCGGAGCTGCCGGTCATCGTCATGACAGCGCATTCGGATCTCGACAGCGCCGTCGCCGCGTATCAGGGCGGCGCTTTCGAATATCTGCCGAAGCCGTTCGACATCGACCAGGCGGTGGATCTCGTGCGGCGCGCGGCTCAGCAACGCAACGCTGCGCCGGAGCCAGCGCTCGAAGCGCGGCGCATTCCCGAGATGCTCGGTCAGGCGCCGGCGATGCAGGAAGTCTTCCGCGCGATCGGCAGGCTGTCGCGTTCGAGCATGACGGTGCTGATCACCGGCGAGTCGGGCACGGGCAAGGAGCTCGTCGCACGAGCGTTGCATCGTCACAGTCCTCGCGCGGCGAAAGCGTTCATCGCTCTCAATACTTCCGCGTTCACCGCGGACCTGCTGGAGTCGGAGCTGTTCGGTCACGAGAAGGGCTCGTTCACCGGCGCGGATCAACTGCGTCGCGGGCGCTTCGAACAGGCCGACGGCGGCACGCTGTTCCTCGACGAGATCGGCGACATGTCGCCGCAGCTCCAGACGCGGCTGCTGCGTGTGCTGGCCGAAGGCGAGTTCTATCGCGTCGGCGGGCAGATTCCGGTTCGTGTGGAAGTGCGCGTCATCGCAGCGACGCACCAGGATCTGGAAGAGCGTGTGCGGCAGGGAATGTTCCGCGAAGATCTCCTGCATCGGCTCAACGTGATTCGCATCGAGGTGCCGCCGCTGCGCTCGCGTCGCGAGGACATTCCCGAGCTGCTCATGCACTACCTCGGCGCCGCGGCGAAGGAGCTCGGTGTCGAGCCGAAGACGCTGACTCCGGAAGCAGCGGCAGCTTTGTCGAACTTCGACTGGCCGGGCAACGTGCGTCAGCTCGTCAACACCTGCCGCCGCTTGACGGCGACCGCGCCGGGACGGGAGATCAAGGTCGAAGACATTCCCGCCGATCTCGGCGGCGTGCCGGGTGCGGCGAAGTTGCAGGACGAGTGGACGCGTCAGCTCACGAGCTGGGCGGAGAAGAGACTGGCCGCGGGCGAGACGCCGCTGCTCGACGACGCGTTGCCGGAGTTCGAGCGGACGCTGATTCGTGCAGCGTTACGCCAGGCGCAGGGTGGGCGTCAGGAAGCGGCGCGGTTGCTGGGTTGGGGTCGCAACACGCTCACGCGCAAATTGAAAGAGCTCGCGATGGATGACTTGTAGGTCGGGCTTCAGCCCGACTCTTTTTGTCGGGCTGAAGCCCGACCTTCTTCCAGCGGCGGGTGTGCGGACGACGTCCCGATCAACTCGCTTACCGACTGCATGCCGTGCTTCGCGAGATACGCCGCGATGCCATCGTTGATCTTCTTGCACACCAGCGGATCGTAGAAGAGCGCCGTTCCGACGCCGACGGTCGACGCGCCCGCGATCAGAAACTCCAGCGCGTCGTTTGCCGAGGCGATGCCGCCCTGGCCGATGATCGGCACGTTGTGCTTCCGCGCGACCTCGTACACCTGGTGCACTTTGAGCAGCGCGATCGGCTTGATCGCAGGTCCGGACAAGCCGCCCTGCACGTTGCCGATGACCGGCCGGCGGCTGTGCACGTCGATCGCCATGCCCGTCACCGTATTGATCACTGCCAGTGCGTCCGCGCCAGCCTCGATGCAATGGCGCGCGTTGTCGCGGATGTCGGTCTGATTCGGCGACAGCTTCACGATCAGCGGCTTCTTCGTCGCCGCACGACACGCGGCCGTCACGCGCCCGGACATCTGCGGATAGTTGCCGAACTGCACGCCGCCTTCCTTGATGTTCGGGCAGGAGATGTTCACTTCGATCGCATCGATCGGCGAGTCGTCGAAGCGGCGCGTGACCTCGATGTAGTCCTCGATGGTCGAGCCGCAGACGTTGGCGATGAAGCGCGTCTCCGTGAAATCCAGGGACGGCAGGATCGAAGTGATCACGTGCTCGACGCCGGGATTCTGCAGGCCGATCGCATTGAGCATGCCCATCGGCGTCTCGTACACGCGGTGCGCCGGGTTGCCGAGCCGCGGCTCGCGCGTCGTGCCTTTCAGCACGATGGCGCCCGCGTCGCGGTTCGAGAAGCCCTCGACGCGCGTGTACTCCTCGCCGAAGCCGACGCAGCCCGACAGCAGCACGATGGGCGAGTCGAGCTTGAGGCCGCAGAAATCGATGGATAGAGCAGACATAGAAGCGGTAGCGGATAGCGGATGGCGGATAGTTTACGCTTCCGCCCGATGTTCCACGTCATCCTCTATCAGCCGGAGATCCCGCCGAACACCGGCAACGTCATCCGCATGTGCGCCAACACGGGCGCGCGGCTGCACCTGATCGCGCCGCTCGGGTTCGACATCGACGAGAAGGCCGTGCGGCGCGCCGGCATGGACTACGCGGAGCTCGCCGACGTGAAGGTTTGGCAAAGCATGGCGGAATGCATGGCCGCGCTCGGCAGTCCGCGCTGGTTCGCCATCTCAACGCGCGGAGTCACGCGCTACGACAGCGTGCAGTTCGCCGATGGCGACGTGTTCGTGTTCGGGCCGGAGACGCGGGGGCTGCCGCAGGAAGTGCTCGAGGAATGTCCGCCGGAGCGGCGGCTGCGAATCCCGATGCGGGCGGGCAATCGCAGTTTGAATCTGTCGAATGCGGCTGCGGTCGTCGTCTACGAAGCGTGGCGGCAGCGAGGATTCACTCAGGCTTGAGCGCGCGGCTGAACAATTCCTTCACGGCTTCCTTCGGCGACGCGCCTTCGTGAACGACGCGATAGACCTGCTCGCAGATCGGCATCTCCACTGACAGTCGAGCCGCAACGTCGCGCACTGCGCGCGCCGCTTGCACGCCTTCGACGACCTGCCCGATCGCCTTCTGCGCGGACGCGCCACTCTCACCGGAAGCGAGCGCCAAGCCCATTCGACGATTGCGCGATTGATTGTCCGTGCAAGTCAGCACGAGATCGCCGAGCCCCGCCAGTCCCATGAACGTGTCCTTGCGCGCGCCGAGAGCAACGCCGAGCCGCGTCATCTCCACCAGGCCGCGCGTGATCAGCGCGATGCGCGTGTTGGCACCGAAGCCGAGCCCATCGGAAATTCCGGCGCCGATCGCCAGCACGTTCTTGATCGCACCGCCCGTTTCCACGCCGACCATATCCGTCGACGTGTAAGCGCGGAAGTTCACGCCCGACAATCGTTGCGCGAGATCGTTTGCGAACGTCGCATCGCTCGCCGCGACCGTCATCGCGGTCGGCAAGCCGGCGCCGACTTCCTTGGCGAACGTCGGGCCCGACACGACTGCAGTCGGCACACGCTCGCCGAGCACCTGGCGCACGACCTCGTGCGGCAGCAATCCGGTCGTAAGCTCAAAACCCTTGGTTGCCCAGCTCACGCGCGCGCCGGCAGCGAGATGCGGCGCGATTTCCTGCAGCAGCAAGCGCAGCGCGTGACTCGGGACTGCGATGAGCAAATCGGGTGCGGAGCGCACGGCCGCCGCAAGATCAGCCTCCACGCGCAACGAGTCGGGGAATTCAGCCTGCGGCAAGTAGCGCGCGTTACTGCGTTGGCGCGCGAGATCTGCGGCATGCGCAGGATCGCGACCCCACAACACTGTGGGGCGCGATAGACGAGCGAGCTGGATGGCGAGCGCGGTGCCCCAGGAGCCGGCGCCCAGCACGACGCAAGTCGAGCTCTCGGGCGCGGCGGACATCGGCGCGGCTCAGTTCACCGAGGCCGCGGGCGATTGCGGCTGACCCTGCTGGGCGCGTGCCGCAGCCTGGTTGAACAGCGCTTCGAAGTTGACCGGCGGCAGCAGGAACGGCGGGAAGCCGCCCTTCGTGAGCAGGTCGGAAATCACTTCGCGTGCGTACGGCAGCAGATAGTTCGGGCAGAAGATGCCGAGCAAACGCTGCATGTCCTGCGCGGGAACGTTGCGGATACCGAACGCGCCGGCCTGCTGCAGCTCGCACAGCCACACGGTCTTGTCGCCGCCCTTCGCTTCGACGCGCACCGTCAGCACGACTTCCTTCATGTCGCCGCCGAGATCGCTGACCGAAGTGTTGAGATTCAGGTTGATGGTCGGGTTCGCAGCATTCGGCGCGATGCGCGGACCGATCGGCGCCTCGAACGACACGTCCTTGAGGTACACGGCCTGCGGCGCGAACTGCGGGGCATTCGGGTCGACCGTCTGGTCATTGGGTACGGGGGCTTCGTCAGCCATGATGCAAGTCCTCTTCTCGTGATGTCGTGTCGGCGGTGGGTCGTCAGGGCGCCAGGCCGAGCAGTTTGTTCAATTCGCCGGAGCGATCGAGCGCGGCCAGCTCATCATAACCCCCGACGTGCAGCTCGCCGATAAAGATTTGCGGGACAGTGCGCTGGCCGCCGGTCCGCTGCAGCATCGCCGGCCGCTGCTCCGGCTCGTCGTCGAGCTTGATTTCGCGTGCTGTCACGCCCTTGCGCTCGAACAGGTTGCGGGCCCGCTGGCAATACCCGCACCAGGTGGTGGAGTACATGACCACCTCGACCTCGCTCATGCCTGTTTGCCGTCCTTGCGGGCCACGCCCTTCACCAGCGGCAGATTCTCCTGGCGCCAGCTCTGCAGTCCACCGCGCAGCGTTACGACTTTGTTGAAGCCGCCCGCGCGCAACGCGCGCGCCGCCGCGCCGGACGCCATACCACTGTCGCAATAGACGATGACCGGCTTTTCCTTGTATTTCTTCAGCGTCTCGGCCTTGGCGGCGAGGTCGGCGGCGGGCAGATTCCGCGCCTCGATGATGTGGCCGGCCTCGTAGGCCTGGCTGTCGCGCACGTCGAGGAGCAGCGCGCCGGAGTTGGCAAGTCGCACAGCGTCCGCTGGACCGACGGCACTACTGCCGCGTGCGCGGTGCCGGAACTCGATCACGAGCGCCAGAACGGCGAGAATCGCCGCTGCTGCGACCAGGAAAGGATGATGGACGACGTATTCGAAGAATCGATTCATTGCACGCTGTACGCGACCCGCCGACGCTGGTGCGCCGGACCCCTGCAACGGGCGGCTCAAAAGGCTGCGGAGTATAGCAGCCACCTCGTCTTGCACATGCCGCCCAGGTTGCGACACAGCGCGTGAGCAGAGCGGCTTATGTACTGTTGCTGTGCTCGCTTGGTTTTCAAGCCAGCGCGGCCGGCATCGACACCAAGGAAGCCGAGCTTCGACAGGTGCGCACGCGCATCGAGTCGATCCGCAAGCAGATCCATGCGGACGCCGAGCGCCGCGATGCCCTCACCGGCCAGTTGAAGAGCGCCGACCTGCAAATCCAGTCCGCGCGCGAGCGACTGGCAGAGGTGCGTGCCCGCCGCATCGATTCCGAGCAGAAGCTCGCGGGCCTGAAGACCGAGCAGACGCAGACACAGCGCGAGGTTGCGGATCAGCGCGATGCGCTCGCCTCCGAGCTGAAGGTCGCCTACATGAACGGGCGGCAGGAACAGCTCAAATTGCTGCTCAATCAGCAGGACCCTGCGGCTGCCGGCCGCATGATGGCCTACTACGGCTACTTCGGCCGCGCCCGCGCGGAGCGCATTACTTCGATCACCGAGCATCTCGCACACCTGGAATTGCTGGGCGAACGCATCGCTGCGGAAACAGCGCGGCTGCGCTCGCTCGAAGAGGAAAACGCGCGTGACGTGAAAGCTCTTGCCGGCGCGCGCGAGCGACGCGCGCAAACGCTCGCCGAAGTCCAGGCGAAACTGCGTACCCGCAACGATCAGCTCGCGCGGCTGCAGTCGGACGCGCAAGCGCTGGAAAAGCTGGTCGAGCAACTTCGCCGCGCCATCGAGGAATTTCCCGAGCTGGCGGAGCAGCCGTTCCAGCGCGTGAAGGGCAAGCTTCCCTGGCCGGTCAAGGGCAGCCTGCTGGCGAAGTTCGGCCAGCTCCGCGCCGGCGGGCCGCTCAAGTGGCAGGGACTGGTGATCGCCGCGGACCGCGGCACCCAGGTGCGTGCGCCCTATTACGGCCGCGTCGTCTATGCCGACTGGCTACCCGGCCTCGGCCTGCTGATCGTCCTCGACCACGGCGGGGGCTATATGAGCCTGTACGGCCACAACGAGCAGGTCTATCGTCGGGTCGGCGATCGGGTCGCCCCAGGCGACGTGCTGGCGGCCGTGGGCGAGGCTGCCGGGCTCGGCCGGCCCGGGCTGTACCTGGAAATCCGCAAGGGCAAACAGACCCTGGATCCCCAGGACTGGCTCGGCAGGCCCTGAAGAACAGTGACCGGGGCCCAGATCCTCGCTTTCGGGGCGCAGCAGGGCTAAAACTGCGGCCAAGATCAAGGAACCCGGCGGGGGCGGGCCCGATGATGGGGTTCCAAGGTGCAAAAACCCCTTAATTCGGCAGAGCAGAACTTGGCCGCAGGCACGATCCTCGACGACGAAGACACGATAGAGGCGCAAGCCCTGTCGACGTCGCTCGATCCTTACGGCCAGCTCGTCAAGATGCTCATGCCGCGTGCGAGCTGCATCGCCATCTACGATCGCAACAGCGTGCCGCTGTGGCTTTCGGATGGCTGCGACGGCCCGGACCTGCCGCATCTCATCGAAGAAGCGCTGAACGCCGCGCAAAGCGAGGACCCCGATCCCGACGAACATGACGGCTTCGCGCGCTCGTGGAGCGGCGACACTGCGTACGTGTTCATCCTGCGCGACTCCGACAGACTGCTCGGTGCGCTTGGTGTGTCATGCCAGGACGGCAGCGGCGGCGCGCGACCGTTTTCGCTCGTGCAGGGACTGCTGCGACCGGCGTTGCAAGTGCTGAGTCGCGAGCTGATCAGCCAGTACCACATCGGCGATCTGCCCCCTGCTGCCGACACGAAGACACGCGACTCCGACCTCGAGCTGCTGCTCGACGCGAGCGTTCCTGAAGACGCCAGCAGCGACGATCTCGAACAGCTCGTGCGGAGCTGCGTGACTCACCTGCAGTGCTCCGCCGGTGCGCTGTTCGTACCGGACAAGAAGATCACGATCCTGCATGCGGACGGCGGCACGTTGAACGCGGCCGGACGCGAAACGCTCGACAAGACTCAGCGCAACCTGTTCGCGTGGGTGCAGGTCCAGCGGCGCACGCTGATGTTGAACAAGGTGCCGGCTTCCAGCCCGATGGGCAGCCTGCCGTTCAAGATCCTCGCGTGCCCGATCCGCCAGGGCGCGCAGAACGTGATCGGCCTGCTGATGCTGCTGAAGCCGCTCACCGGCGCGGACTTCGACACGCGACAGGTGCGCGTGATCGAGATGATGACGCGCCACATCGCCTACGTGCTGCAAAACGCATACGACCCGGGCACCGAATTGCTGACGCGTCCGGCGCTCGAGCAGCGCGCGCTGGCGGCGCTCGAAGGAAACTCGAGCGAGCACTGCATCGCTTACGCGGACGTCGATCGCCTGCACGTGATCAACGAGAACCACGGCATGCACGTCGGCGACGCGGTCATCGTCCGCATCGCCGCAACGATCCGCACGAATCTGCCCGCGAACGTGTTCGCCGCCCGCATCTCCGGCGATCGCTTCGCGCTGTTCTTTGCGAACGAAGGTCTCGATGCCGCGCGCGTCTTCCTCGAAAGGCTGTGCGAGGCCATCAGCGAGCACGCGTTCGATCACGAAGGCACGCCGATCGCAGTGTCGGCGAGCTTCGGCGTCGCAGCCGTCAAGAGCACGAAGTTCCCGTTGTCGCACGCGCTCGCGCATGCCGAGGCCGCATGCAAGGCGGCGAAGGATCGCGGGCGCGGCCGCGTCGAGCTGTACCAGGATGCCGATCGCAGCATCGTGCGTCGCTACGAAGACGTCACGATCATCGGCGACCTGCGCGAGGCGATCGCCAACGATCGCTTCCGCATGGATGCGCAACCGATCGTCGAGCTTGCCCACACCGGCGGCGCGCGACGCTTCGAGCTGCTGCTGCGCATGATCGATCCGTCCGGTGAAGTCGTCGCGCCGGACAAATTCCTCACCGCCGCCGAGCGTTACCAGCTCGCGACGGACATCGACCGCTGGGTCGTGCAGTACGCGCTGGAAATCCTGTCGTCGGCCGCGCCGCGGCTCGCCAGCATGGACGCGCACTTCGCCATCAACATCTCGGGTCAGTCGCTCGGCGACGAGCAGTTCCCGACGTATCTCGAGCAGAAGCTGCGCGAGTACGACCTGCCTTCCGGCCTGTTGTCGTTCGAGATCACCGAGACCGCCGCGGTTGCCAACATCGTGCGCGCCGAAATGCTGATCCGCCGCTTGCAGGAGCTCGGTCACGTGATCGCGCTGGACGACTTCGGCCGCGGCCTGTCCTCGCTGACGTATCTGAAATCGCTGCCGGTGTCGCATCTCAAGATCGACGGCGAACTGGTGCGCGACCTCGCGGGCAACGCCCGCTCGCGTGCGGCCGTCACCGCGATCGTGCAGCTCTCGCAGGCGATGAAACTCGAGACCACGGCGGAATGCGTCGAGAACGAATCGATCCTCGCCGCCGTCGGCCAGCTGGGCGTGACTTATGGGCAAGGCTTCGCAATCGGCCGGCCGCGGCCGCTGGAGATCGTCCTGCAGGAGCTGTTGCGCTCCGGTCCGGCGCCGCGCGGCGGCTCGTCGCGACCGTCGCGCATCGGCCTTTAGTCTTCTGCCGCATTGGCCGACCCGGGTCCGTGTACTATGCTTTCGCTGCCTCCCGCCAACCAGAAATCCTCAGCGCACGAAGATTCAGCCATGGCTCGCCTGGGCACCCCTGTCCGCTTTGCGTTCGTCCTGACTGTCGGTGTCGTCGCCGGCCTCAGTCTTTCGCTCGGCCGCCCCGTGCAGGCGGAACGCAAGGTCGAGCCTGAGCCGAACTCCCAGAGCGTCGCCGATACCACGGTGACGGCGCCGGTGCCGTGGAAGGACGCGAAACTGCTCGCCGAGGTGCTGGAGCACGTGCGCCGCGAGTACGTCGAGCGCATCTCCGACCAGGAGCTGATCGAAGCGGCGATCCGCGGCATGATCGCCGACCTGGATCCGCACTCCGCGTTTCTCGATCCGGAGCAGTTCGACGAGATCCGCATCAGCACCACGGGCGAGTATTCCGGCGTCGGCATCGAGGTCGCGCTGGAGAACGGCGTCGTCAAGGTGGTCAACCCGATCGAGGACACGCCCGCGTTTCGCGCCGGCGTGCTCGCCGGCGATCGCATCCTGGCCGTCGACGACGTGCCGGTCGATGCCGAGAATCTCAACGACACCATCGACCGCATGCGCGGCCGCGTCGGCACGCCGGTGAAGATCTCGATCGCGCGCGGTCCGGATCCGAAGCCGATGGAATTCACGCTGGCGCGTGCGGCAGTGCAGGTCCACAGCGTCACGCAGAACCTGCTGGAACCCGGCCTCGGCTACGTGAAGATCTCACACTTCAGCGAGACGACCACGCCCGACCTGGAACGCGCGATCGCCAAGCTCAAGAAAACGAGCGGCGGTGCGCTGCGCGGCCTCGTGCTCGACCTGCGCAACAATCCGGGCGGCGTGCTCGAAGCTGCCGTCGACGTCTCGGACGTGTTTCTCGACGGCGGCCTGATCGTCACCGCGAACGGCCGCGCTCCCGACGCGCAGTTCTCGATGGATGCGCAACCCGGCGATGATCTGAACGGCGCGCCGCTCATCGTGCTCGTCAACGGCGGCTCGGCGTCGGCATCGGAGATCGTCGCCGGCGCGTTGCAGGACCATCATCGTGCGCGGCTCGTCGGCAGCCAGACCTACGGCAAGGGCTCGGTGCAGACTGTGATGGCGCTCTCCGACGGTCACGCCATCAAGCTCACGACTTCGAAATACTTCACGCCTTCCGGCGCTTCGATCCACCAGCGCGGCATCAAGCCGGACGTTGCGGTCGAGGAAACGAAGGACGGAGACGATCGCGCGTTGCACGTAGCACTGGATCTGTTGAAGAATCCAGGCACGATCCGCCAGAGCAGCGCCGACTGAATACAGCATGCGAGCCGAACAGCCGGCCAGCGACAATCGAGGTTTCGCGGCGGCAGTCTTGCTCTGGCTGCACCTGCTGATATTGTCCGCCGGCGTACTGCAGTTCGCGTTCGCTCCGAGCTCCGTACAGCAACCGCTGCTGGCCGTCGGCGCGCTGGCGCTGCTCACCGTCAGCATGCTCGTCACTCGTTCGATCCCGGCGTTGCAGCGTCCGCTCGCACGCCAGCATTGGATCGACGTCATTTCCTCGACGCTGTCGGTCACTTTGCTCTGTGCCGCAACCGGCGCGGTGCGCAGCTCGTTGCTCTCGCTTTATGCGATCCCGCTTGCCGGCATCGCCGTCGCCTTCGGAAGCTGGTGGCTCGTCGTGCTGCTCGCAGTCGTGGTCGGTACGCTCGGGATGCTGCTCGGCTCGCTCACGCCGGGCACGTTCATCGGCGATCCGGAATTTCTCACGCTGCTGTTCAACACGTTCGCGCCGGCAACCGGAGTGGCCGTGCTCGTCGCCGCCTTGATTGCGCGCATGCACAGCGCTGTCCAGCGCATCAGCGACCTGGCGTCGACCGATGCGCTCACCGGGTTGCTCAACCTGCGCGCGTTCGAGGAAATCCTGCAGCAGGAGCACCGCAAGGCCGAGCGCTTCAATCGGCCATACACGCTCGCGGTGATCGACGTCGACAATCTCGCGCAGGTCAACGAGACGCTCGGCCACGAGGCCGGCACCCAGGTGCTCGGCACGGTCGCGAGCGCGATCACGCGCTCGATTCGCAGCTCCGACGTCGCTGCGCGACTCGGCGGCGATGAGTTCATCGTGCTGCTGGTGGAAGCGGATGCGCAAACCGGTACGGCGATCGCGCAGCGCATCCGTAACCATGTCTATGCCGGCACCGTATCGGTGGCGAACCGGTTGATCCGCGCCAACGTCAACGTCGGGATCGCGAACTTCCCCGACGATCACCTGTACCCGAAGGAACTGATGATCCTCGCCGAGCAGCGCATGGAGCAGGATCGGCAACTCCGCCGTCCGCCCGCTGCCTGATCACACGACCGGCGCCTTCACCAGCGTCCACACCGCCCAGATCAGGATCCCGAGCAGCAGCAGCAACTGCGGGATCGCGCTCATCGCGAAGCCCGGCGAGCGGCCCTTCGGGTCCTTCACATAGGAACGCGCATAGACTGCGCGCCCGATGATGAAGACCGCGCCGATCGCTGCCGCCCAGATCGGACTGATGTAGATTGCGAAAATCCACAGCGACGGCAGGAACACGATGAGCTGTTCCAGCGTGTTCATGTGCACGCGGAACACGCGCTCGAACATCTCATTGCCGCTGATCGCCGGCGCGTGGATGTTGTACTTGCCGCGCGCGACGCCGACTTGCCAGCCGAACCAGAAGAACTGCAGCAACGCGAGCACTGTGACGATTGCAACGTAAGGCATATTGATTCCCCGCTGGAGGACCCGATCTTGTTATGGAGGAGTTTAGGGCTGAGACTTGTCCGCAGACACTAGCGGAAGTCGGGAGTAGAGACCATGACTGGATTTCTGCTGCGCGTGGCGATCGTCGCTCTCGGGCTGTGGCTCGCCACCCAGATTCTGCCCGGCCTGTACTTCGAAAGCGCCGGCACGCTGCTCGGAGCCGCGCTGCTGCTCGGCATCGTCAACGCGATCGTACGGCCCATCGCCGTCGTGCTGACGCTGCCGCTCACGCTTCTGACGCTGGGCCTGTTCCTGCTGGTCATCAACGCGGCGATGCTCGGCCTGGTCGCGTTGCTGCTGTCGGGCTTTCAGATCAGCGGCTTCTGGACCGCGATCGGCGGCGCGCTGATCGTCAGCCTCACCGGCTGGGTCGCTTCCGGCCTGATCGGCAACAACGGCAAGGTCGAGGTGATGAAGAGTCGTTAATGAAGGGTCGTTAGTTGCCCTTACACACTCTTCTCGCACCCTCGACCGCCGTTCGATACAGCAGCGCGCCGAGCACGGCGAACACGAGCAGGCCCGCCCATTCGCCGAAGCGGAAGTTCTCGGGCAGCGCCATCACGTCGGGGTTGTTGAACTTCCACACGAAGAACGCCACGGCGATGCCCATCAGCGCCTCGCCCGTGATCAGGCCGGACGAAAACAGCACGCCGTCCTGGTGCATGCGCTCATGATCGTTGGGATCCGCCGGCTTGCCGGCGCTGCGCTCGACGAAGTGCGCGAGGATGCCGCCGAGAAAAATCGGCATCGTGACGTCGAGCGGCAGATAGATGCCGACTGCCGCCGCGAGCACCGGCACCCGGAAGCTCGAGCCGCGTTTCTTCTGCAGGTTGTCGATCGTGATGATGATTGCGCCCACCACTGCGCCGATCCACACCATCGTCCAGGGCAGCTCGCCGCCGAACATGGCACGCGAGACGGCTGCCATCAGCGTTGCCTGCGGGGCGGCCAGCGGATTCGGGTGTTCGGCCGTCGGGTCGCCGATCCCGCGCGTCTCGTTGAGCAGGTTGAGCACCGGTCCCACTACCACCGCGCATGAGATCGCACCGATCGCCAGCATTACCTGCTGTCGCCACGGCGTGGCACCGATCAGGTAGCCGCACTTCAGATCCTGCAAGTTATCGCCGGCAACCGCAGCCGCGCAGCACACGACCGCGCCGATCATGATTGCCGCGACCGGTCCGAGCTGCGAGCTGCTGCCGAGCAGCACGATCAGCATCAGCGACGCGAACAGGATCGTCGCGATCGTGATACCGGAGACCGGGTTGTTCGACGAGCCGACCAGGCCGGCCAGGTAAGCGGACACCGAGGAGAACAGGAAGCCGGCGAGGATCATGACGATCGTCATCGGGATGGAAACAAGGATGTTGTCGACGATTGCCTGGTACAGCACGGCCAGCGGCAGGGTGAAGACGATCAGTCCCAGCAGGACTGCCTTCATCGGCAGATCCTTCTCCGTCTCCGCTATCACTTTCGAGCTACCGGCTCGCGCTGCAGCCAGGCCGCTGCGCACACCTGAGAGCAGCGAACCGCGCAGCGAGAACAGTGTCCAGACACCGCCGACGAGCATCGCGCCGACACCGAGGTAGCGGATCTGCGTGGCCCAGATAGTGCGTGCGACCGCTTCCGGGTCGCCGCTTGCGACCGTGTCCATGAAGTAGCTGGTGTAAATGGGAATCGCGATATCCCACGACAGCACGCCGCCGGCGACGATCACGATCGAGATGTTCAGGCCGACGATGTAGCCGACGCCCAGCAGCGCGGGCGACAGATTCGTGCCGACGTACGCGAAGGCCTTACCGATCGATCCGGCAGTCGCCGCGACATCGGGCAGCATCTTCATGCCGCTCTCCGCAACCATCTTGGCGACGCCGCCCAGCAATGCGGATATCGCGAGGATCTTGATGCCACGGCCTGGATTCTCGCCGGCCTTGAGGACCTCGGCCGCCGCTTTGCCCTCGGGGAATGCAAGGTTCTGCTCGACGATCAGCGCGCGACGCAGCGGCACGGAAAACAGCACACCGAGTACGCCGCCGAGTCCGGCGATCGCCAGCACCCATGAATACTTGAAGCTGTCCCAATAGCCGATGATGACCAGTGCCGGCAGCGTGAAGATCACACCTGCGGAGATCGATGCGCCGGCGGACGCACCGGTCTGCACGATGTTGTTCTCGAGGATGTGTCCGCCGCCGAGCAGGCGCAGCACTGCCATCGACACCACGGCGGCAGGGATCGCCGTCGCGACGGTCAGGCCGGCGAACAACCCGAGGTACGTGTTCGCCGCCGCGAGCACCATGGCGAGCACGATCGACAGGATGATCGCGCGCGCCGACAGTTGCGGCGCGGATTGGACGTTGGTTGCGCTCATGTGTTGTTACCAGCCGCAGGTCTGGCCTTTGTTCTGTTCCGCGAGCCACGCCTGGAGCGGCGCGAAGTAGTCGAGGATCGCCGACGCGTCCATCTGCCGCGTGCCGGTGAGCTTCTCCAGCGTGTCCTGCCACGGCTGGCTCTGACCGAGCTCGAGCATTTCGCGGAAGCGCTTGCCCGCTTCGGCGTTGCCATACACCGAGCATTCGTACAGCGGGCCCTTGTTCCCCGCCACTTCGCACAGCGCCTTGTGGAACTGGAACTGCAGGATGTACGACAGGAAGTAGCGCGTGTACGGCGTATTCGCCGGGATGTGGTACTTCGCGCCCGGATCGAAATCTTCTTCGCTGCGCGCGACCGGCGCGCCGACGCCTTGATACTGCTCGCGGAGCTGCCACCACGCGGCGTTGTAGCTGTCTGGTTTCGTTTCGCCGGCGAACACTTTCCAGCGCCACTCGTCGATCATCTTGCCGAACGGCAGGAACGCGACCTTGTCGAGCGCGAGCTTCATCTGCTGATTGATGGTCGCCTCGCGGCTCGTCTTCACCGCGCCGGTGAGACCGATCTGGTGCAGATACGCAGGCGTCATCGACAGGTTCACGGTGTCGCCGATCGCTTCGTGGAAGCCGTCGTGCGCGCCGCTCTGGAAGATGTACGGCTGCTTGGCGTACGACATGTAATAGAACACGTGACCGAGCTCGTGATAGACGGTCATCAGGTGATCCTGCGTCGGCTCGATGCACTGCTTGATGCGCACGTCGCCTTGCGTGTCCATCTGCCAGGCGCTCGCGTGGCACTGCACGTCGCGGTCGCGCGGCTTGGTGAGCAGCGAGCGTTCCCAGAAGGACTCCGGCAGTTTGTCGAAGCCGAGCGAGACGTAGAAGCTTTCAGCCGAGCGCGCGATGCGCACGGCGTCGTACTTCTGTTTTTTCAGTGCGGCAGTCACGTCCAGGTCGAGCACACCGGGATACGGCTCGACCAGCGGATAGATCTCGCCCCACTGCTGCGCCCACATGTTGCCGAGGAGCTGTGCCGGAATGGGCTTGCCGTTCGGGACGCGATCCGCACCGTAGGTCTTCTGCAGCCGACCGCGCACGTAACAGTGGAGCGAGTCGTAGAGCGGCTTGACCTGGCCCCACAGCCGCGTGGCTTCCTTGCTGAAGTCGTCGGGCGGCATGTCGTAACCGGAGCGCCACATCGCGCCGAGATCCGCAAAGCCCAGCTCACGCGCGCCTTCGTTCGCGAGATCGACGAAGCGCACGTATTCCTTGCGCAGCGGCCGTGCAGTCGAGTGCCAACCGGTCCATGCTTCGGTCAGCTCGTTGTAGTTGCGGCTGTTCGCGAGCACGTCGGTGAGCTGCGTCTGGTCCTTGCACGACTCCGGTCCTTTCGGACAGTACTTCGCGGCACCGTACATGCCTTCCATCTTCGACGTCACGCTCGCCAGCTCGGCGCGCTTAACGGGATCCTTCGGCGCCGGCGCGGCGAGACCCAGCTTCAACAGCAGCAACGCGCGCGCAGTCGGCGCGCTGAGCTGTTGCCCGTCGTAGACCTTCGCAGCTTCGACTGCGTTGCTGTAGTACTCGAGCGTGCGCTCGGTCGCTTTGGCGTTGAGGAATTCGGTATCGGGAATGATGTAAGTCGCGTACGCCCAGCCGGCCGCGGCGGTTTCGTGGCCGAGCTCGTCGAGCTCGCGGTTCATGCGCTCGACGAATTGGTCGGCGGATTCCTTGGGGGGTGCGGCCGCGGTTTGCGTCGTGTCGCGGCTGCAGCCGCTGGCCAGTGCGATGACAGCCGCGATCGCGGCCGCGAGCCGAACCGAATTTCGCATCGTCTTCCCCCTCAACAGATTTATTTCACGCCGGCCATCATCTTGCGGACGAACGGCGTCAGCACGAGCAGCACGGCGCCGGAGATGGCGCCCCACCAGAACAGATCGAGGAACTCGCCCGGCATCGCCGCCAGGTTGTTCGGATCGATCTCACCGGCGAACTGGCCCGCGAGGTTGTTGCCGATCGCGGTGGCGAGGAACCACAGGCCCATGACCTGGCCGACGAAGCGCGCCGGCGCGAGCTTGGTCATCGAGCTCAGGCCGACCGGGCTCAGGCACAGCTCGCCAAACGTGTGCAGCAGGTACGTCAGCATCAGCCACGTCGGCAGCACTTTCTCGCCCTCCACGACGTAGCGTGCGGCGAGGAACATCACCAGGAAGCCGACGCCCATCAGGATCAGGCCGAGCGCGAACTTGAACGGCGCGGACGGATCCAGGTTGCGCTTGCCGAGGATCACCCAGATCGCGGCGAACACCGGCGCGAAGATGATGATGAAAGCGGGATTCACGGCCTGCAGCACGCCGGCGGGCATGTCCCAGCCGAAGATCACGCGATCGGTATGACGGTCCGCGAACAGGTTGAGCGATGCGCCGGTCTGCTCGAAGCCCGCCCAGAACATCGCGCACGCCGCGAACAGCGCGATCATCGCGATGACGCGCTTGCGCTCGTCGACCTCCAGCCCGGCGGAGAAGTACAGGTAGCCGAAGTAGCCAGCGGCGAGCGCGATCATCGTCCAGTTCGCCACGATCGAGATGCGCACCGGGTTGAGCGCCAGCGCGCCCGTGACTCCGAGCACCGCGACCACCAGCAGCACGACCATGAAGCCGATGATCGGCAACCAGGAGGCCGGCTTGCCGAGCGGCACGAGCCCGGACGTGCCGAGATGACTCTTGGTCACCTGGAACTGCACCAGGCCGAACAGCATGCCGAGCGCCGGCAGTGCGAAGCCCGCGCTCCAGCCGAATGCCGCGGCCGTGATCGGCACGAAGAACGAGCCGAGCACCGCGCCCAGGTTGATGCCCATGTAGAAGATCGAGAAGCCCGCATCGCGCCGCGAGCCGCCTTCCGGATAGAGCTGCGCGACCAGCGCGCTGATGTTCGGTTTGAGCAGGCCGACGCCGAGCACGATCACGATCAGCCCGATGAAGAACAGGCGCGTGTCGCCGGCGGCGAGCGAGCCGTTGCCGAGCATGATCAGGATGCCGCCCCAGACCACGGAGCGCTGCTGACCAATCAACCGGTCCGCGATCCAGCCGCCCATGGGCGCCAGCAGATACGTTGCGGCGATGTAGAGGCCGTAGATCGCATTCGCAGTCTTATCGTCCAGGCCGAGGCCGCCTTCGGTGACGACGCCCGCCATGAACAGGATCAGGATCGCCCGCATGCCGTAGTAGCTGAAGCGCTCCCACATCTCCGTCATGAACAGCGTGGCGAGTCCACGCGGCTGGCCGAAGAGCTGAGGTCCGTGCGTGGAGTCGCGCTCGATGTTCTGATTCATACGGCTGGCCCATCCTGCGGTTCGTTGGCGCGCCCGGACCGGGCGGACGCGCTGGTTGCCTGTTGTTAGTGACAGGGATGTTGCAAAGGTGCGCCAGTCTCACCGAAAGGCGCGCGCCGGGGCAAGGAGCCGTGGTTGCTGAGGTCCCCCAATCTGTATACAGGGATGAACCTGTTCAGCTTAGCTGCTGGCGCTTTGTTCTTCGCTGCGCTGTTGCGCCAGCCGTTCCCGGAGCAGGATCCGCGACAGGACGATGCCGACTTCGTACAGCAGCCACATCGGCAGGGCCATTGCCGTCTGCGACAGCGCGTCCGGCGGCGTGAGGAAAGCCGCTATCACGAAGATGCCGAGAATCACGTAGCCGCGGTTCTTCGTCATGGTCTCGAGCCGCACGAGACCCGTGGCCGCGAGCAGCACGGTGGCGACCGGCATTTCGAACGCGATGCCGAACGCGAAGAACAGCAGGAGCACGAAGTCGAGATAGTTGGTGATGTCCGTCATCACCTGCACGCCGGTCGGCGCGGTCGTCGTCAGGAACGCGAACATCAGCGGAAAGACTACGAAGTACGCGAAGGCGACGCCGCAGTAGAACAGCAGGATGCTGGAAACGACCAGCGGGACTGCGAAGCGCTTCTCGCGCTTGTAGAGACCCGGCGCCACGAACGCCCACGCCTGGTACAACACGTAAGGCATCGCGATGAACACCGCTACGAACAGCGCGAGCTTCAGCGGCGCCATGAACGGCGAGATCAGGCTGGTCGCGATCATCGAAGTGCCGACCGGCATTTTCTGGATCAGCGGCATCGCGACGAACGTGAACAGCTTGTCCGAGAAGAACGCGCACGGAATGAAGCACAGGAAGACGGCAACCACGGCCTTCAACAGCCGTTGACGCAATTCGATCAGATGGGAGATCAGGGTCCCTTCGGCGAGCTGCTCGCGGTCGCGCTCTTCGCCACTCATGGCGCAGCTTTCGCAGGCGGCGCGTCGGCTGCAACCGCGGCGTCGGCTGCGGCATCGGCGCCGAACTCATCGTGCGGCGGCGGAGGTGGCGTCGGCTCTACGCCGGAAACCATCCTGTCGAGATCCAGCTCGGGACCGCCATGCGGCATCGGTGGCTCCGATGGGGCTGCTGCTTCAGCAGTCTCGGGCGGCGGTGGAGTTGCTGGCTGCGACGTCCGCGACGTGCGCGCCAGCTCTTCCATGGTGACTTCGTGCTCGAGCTGCGTGCGGAGCTGCCGCGCCATCGCGCGCGCGCGGCCGGTCCAGCGACCAACCTTCTCGGCGAGTCCAGGAAGTTTCTCGGGACCGAGCACGAGCAGTGCAAGGCCCAGGATCAGGATGATCTCGGTGAAGCCGACTTCGAACACGGGCCTGGAGGGAAATCAGTCCGAAGAGCGCCTCAGACGTTGGACTTGGTGCCGGTCTTGCCTGCAGAAGGCGTGGAATCGAAATCCGCATCCTTCTGGTCCGGCGAGTTGAGCTGACGGCTCTCCTTGTCGTCGCCCTCGTCCATCGCCTTCTTGAAGCCTTTGACTGCACCGCCAAGATCCGAGCCGATCGTCTTCAGACGCTTCGCACCGAAGATCAGCAGCGCGATCGCCAGGATGATCAGCAGTTCTTTGAACCCGATGCCCATCACTTTCTCCTGCAGATAAGCCGCCGGATGATACGCCAAAACGCCTGCGGCGGCCGTTACGAACACTCCATGCGCGCTGCAATCTGCGACGGCTTTCACCCTACATTGCCGACCTGTAGCCAGAACGTGACAGGGCCGTCGTTGTTGAGCGTCACCTGCATGTGCGCGCCGAACTCTCCGGTTTCGACAACGCTGTGTCGCTCGCGTGCCCGCTGCACCAGGTATTCGAACAATCTTTTTCCTTCCTGCGGCTCGGCCGCCGGGCTGAAGCCGGGGCGCGTGCCCTTGCGTGTATCTGCGGCGAGAGTGAATTGGGACACCAGCAACAGCCCGCCCGCGACGTCCTGCAAGCTGCGGTTCATGCGTCCTTCGTCGTCGGGAAACACGCGGTAGGTCAGCAGCCGCTCGAGCAGCCTGTCTGCGTGCTGCTCAGAGTCGCCCCGTTCGACCCCGACGAGGACCAGGAGCCCCGCCTGGATGGAGCCCACGATCTTGGTCTCCACGCGCACTTCCGCGTGGCTGACGCGCTGCAGCAGTCCGATCATGGGCGGGAGGATACCGGGATGTCGGCTGGTAGTGATACAGCTGCGCTCAGGAACCCACTTTTGGTTAGATTGGATAACGATCAGCCATCTGTAACCCACTATGGCTGAGAGATCAGATGTATTGTCATTTTGACCGCTCGATACGTCCCATAGTGGAAACAACAATCTCAAGCCCGGCCAAAACTCGCTCAAAAGTGGAGCCAGCGTCCTTTCATGCGTCTGCCCGGGGCATTATGTCCTAATCGTCAATCCTTCGTAGAACTGTCCGTCGCAACCCTACGTGCCGTAGAACAAATTTCGCGCGCCTGTCACATCCGCGTCATGGCTCGCCGCGACCCTGCGCGCCATGAGCCCGACGCCCGGCAGCAAACCGACCTTCCGCTTTCGCACGGTGTTCATCTCCGACATCCACTTGGGATTCCGGGGCTGCAGCGCCGGCTACCTGCTCGACTTCCTGCGCTCGGTCGAGAGCGAGACGCTCTACCTGGTCGGCGACATCATCGACGTCTGGAGTCTGCGCAAGTCGTTCTTCTGGCCGCAGGCGCACAACGACGTCATCCGCACGATTCTCGGCAAGGCCAAGCACGGCACGCGCGTCGTCTACATCCCCGGCAATCACGACAACCTCTTTCGCGACTACGACGGCATGGTGTTCGGCAACGTCGAGATCCGCCGCGAGGCGATCCACGAGACGGCCGATGGCCGTCGCCTGCTGGTGCTGCACGGCGACGAGTTCGACAGCGTGATCAAGGCGAGCCCGCTGCTCGAAGCGCTCGGCAATCGCGCTTACGCATTCGTGCTCAAGCTCAATCGCTACGTGAACCTGCTGCGCCGCGCCTTCGGCTTTCCTTACTGGTCGATCGCTGCGTACCTCAAGCACAAGGTGAAGAACGCGGTGAAGTACATCGCGAACTTCGAGCGCGCCCTCGCACAGGAGGCGCAGCGCCGCGGCCTGGACGGCGCGGTCTGCGGTCACATCCATCGCGCCGAGATCTCGCACATCGACGGCGTCCTGTACTGCAACGACGGCGATTGGGTGGAGAGCTGCACGACGCTCACGGAAGATTTCGAAGGTCGGCTGCGCCTGCTGCGCTGGACGGAAAGCAAAGAGGTGATCACGCACAGCGGCGCGCCCGCGCCGTGCTCGCTCGAGCAGGCGGCGTGAAGTTAGCGATCGTTACGGACGCGTGGCGGCCGCAGACCAACGGAGTCGTTCAGACCCTGAGCACGACAGCGCAGACGCTGCGCGCCGGCGGTCACGACGTGCTGGTCGTCGAGCCGAACCAGTTCCGTACGTTTCCGTGTCCGACGTATCCCGAGATCCGCCTCTCGTGGTTCCCCTCGCGCCGCCTGGCGAAGCTGCTGAGCGAGTTCGCACCCGACTGCATTCACATCGCAACTGAAGGCACGCTCGGCATGGCTGCGCGGAGCTGGTGTTTGCGCAACCGTTTTCCGTTCACGACGTCATATCACACGCAGTTTCCCGAATACGTGCGGGCGCGCGCACCGATACCGCTCGCGTTGAGTTACGCGCATCTGCGTCGCTTCCACTCGGCGGCGGCACGCACCATGGTCGCGACGCCGACGCTGCAAAAACAGCTTGAATCGCGCGGTTTCCACAACATCGTGCGCTGGACGCGCGGCGTGGACGTGGAGCTGTTCAGGCCCGGCGACAAGAACTTCCTGAACCTGCCGCGGCCGATCCTCGTGTACCTGGGACGCGTCGCGGTGGAGAAGAACATCGAGGCGTTCCTCGCGCTCGATCTGCCGGGCACGAAGCTGGTCATCGGCGACGGGCCCGAACGGGTTGCGTTGCAGGCGAAATTTCCGACGGCAGTGTTCGTCGGCTACAAGTACGGCGCCGAGCTGGCGGCGCATCTCGCCGCGACCGACGTCTTCGTATTTCCGAGCCGCACCGATACGTTCGGCCTGGTGCTGCTCGAAGCGATGGCCTGCGGCGTGCCCGTCGCGGCGTATCCGGTGACCGGTCCGATCGACGTCGTCGAGCACGGCACGACGGGAATGCTCGACGAAAACCTGCGGTCGGGGGCGCTGGCCGCTCTGAAGCTGGATCCGGCGAAGTGTCGCGCGTTTGCGCTCGGGCACACGTGGGAAGCGGCGACGCAGCAGTTTCTCGGGAATCTCGCGCCGCGCGAGGAGACAGCCGCTGTAGGTCGGGCTTTAGCCCGACTCTGACTTTATCCCCTGTTCAAACTATCGGATCGGGCCTGCGCTTCCTGCGCTTCGATATTCTTCCCTCGCGCCCGGTACGAATCCGCAATCAGCTTCCATGCAGAAGATTGCGCGCGCGGCGCATTCACAGACATCGACACCGCCTTGCGCCCCATGTTCTCCGCCTGGACGTAGTTGCCCTCGGCCAGGCGCACTTTGCCGAGCTCGATCCACAGCAGTGGATTGTCCGGCTCGATGCGCAGGGCACGTTCGATCGACGAAGCCGCGACGGTGTAGTTCTTCGTGGCGATCTGCGTTTGCGCCTGGCCGACCAGCGCACGCGATGCCGCTCCCAACGTCGGTTCGCGCACGACCGGCGCGGGCAATGGCTGCGGCTCTTCGACCGTGCTGGGCGGCTCGCCCGGACGCGTTTCAGCGGGCGACGTTTCCGACGGTTGCTCCGGCGCCGGCGAGGGTTTCTGGTAGGGCGACGGCGCAGCGCAAGCGCCGAGCAGCGCGCTCGCAATCAGTAGCAACAGTCTTTGCTGACTTCTCTTCATCCGCCTCTATCTTACGATGCCGCGCCACCAGTCGCGGATCGCCTCGGGCACGCTTCTTTCGCAGCCCGGCTTGGCCGGCAGTTGTGTGCCGGTGGGCACGGCAATCGTTACCAGATCCTCCCCACCGCAGCTTGGGTTCGCAGCCAGCCCTGTCATGAACTCGATCGCCTTGTCCTCCAGGCCCTCAGGCAACGGAGCACTCCAGGACGTTGTTCCGATCGAGCGCATCAGGCGCGACCAGACCGGCAGCGAGCCCGACGAGCCGGTCAGCCCGGTCGGCGAATTGTCGTCGTAGCCGATCCACACCACCGCCAGCGTGTTGCCGGAGAAGCCAGCGAACCAGCTGTCGCGGTAGTCGGAAGACGTCCCGGTCTTGCCCGCGACGACGATCTCCGGCGGAATCTGCGCGCGCGCCGCCCGTCCCGACCCGTGCTCCATTACCTGCACGAGCATGCGATTGACCTGATACACCGCGGCCGGATCGGCCACGGGCGTGACTTCGAGCGCGAACGACTTGATCGGCCTGCCCTCGGCATCGACGACCGCACGCACTGCACGCAGCGGCGTGCTGAAACCGCCGTTCGCGAATGCGTTGTAGAGCTGCGCGACTTCCAGCGGCGAAACGTCGAGCGCGCCGAGCAGCACCGACGGCAGCTGCGGCGGCTCCCGTCCCAGGCCCAGCGCGACGAACTCGTTCGTCACCTTCTGCAAGCCGACTTCGAGACCGAGCCGCACAGTCGCGAGATTCATCGACTGCGCGAGTGCGCGCACGAGCGGCACCTGGCCGTAGTACTCCTCGGAGATGTTCTGCGGTGTCCACACTTTGTTGTTCGACAGCTTCACCTCGACCGGACCGTCTTCGATGATCGAAGCCGCGGTGTAGCGGCCGCTCTCGACTGCGGCGAGATAGATCACGGGCTTCACGAGCGAGCCGATGGAACGCTTCGCGTCCAGCGCGCGATTGAAGCCGTCGAAGCTGGCCTGCCGGCCGCCGACCATCGCGATCACTTCGCCGTTCTGCGGCGCCGTCACGACCACGACGCCTTCGAGCTTCTGATCTGCCTTCTGCTTGCGCAGCTTGTCGAGGCGATCGAGCTCCTGCGTCAGCGCTTTTTCGGCCAGGCTCTGCGTCAGCGGGCTCAGGGTCGAGAAGATCTTCAGTCCCGCTTCCGTCAGGTCTTCCTCGCGATAGTCGCGACGGAGCGTGCGCCGGACGAGGTCGAGAAACGCCGGGTAATAACCGCCCGCTTGAGTCGAAGCACTGACGATGCCCAGCGGCCGCTTCGCCGCTTCCTTCGCGGCTTTTTCATCGACGACCTTGTACTGCGCCATCAGCTTCAGCACGAGGTCGCGTCGCGCGCGTGCGCGTTCCTCATGCCGCCGCGGATCGTAGTAGGACGGGCCGCGAACAATAGCGACCAGCAACGCGACTTCGTGGAGCTGCAGCTCGGCGAGCGGCTTGCCGAAGTAGAACTGACTCGCTAGACCGAAGCCGTGCACCGCGCGGTTGCCGTCCTGGCCGAGATAGATCTCGTTGATGTAGGCGTTCATCAGGTCCTGCTTCTCGAAGTGCACTTCGAGCAGCCACGCCATCATCGCTTCTTCCAGCTTGCGTCCGAGCGTGCGCCGGTTGTCGAGGAAATAGCTCTTCACGAGCTGCTGCGTGAGCGTCGAGCCGCCCTGCTCGATCTGTCCCGCACGCAAGTTCACCCAAGCCGCACGCGCGATCGCGCCGAAGTCCACGCCGTTGTGCGAGTCGAACTTGCGATCCTCGACGACCTTCAGCGCCGCCGGCAGGAGCGGGGACACCTGGTCAGGCGTCACGACCACCCGATCTTCGCCGTGGATCGGAAAGATGCTGCCGATGAGCAGCGGATCGAGCCGGAAGATCGGCACATCCTCGTCGCGGCCGTTGCGCATGCTCTCGATCGCGTTGCCGCGTGTGACGATCGACAGGAGCTGCGGCTCTTGCAGTGCGTCCCAGAACTGGAAGCGGCGGTTGACCAGATCGACGCGAGCGCCGCGGCGGCTGTAACTGCCCGGCGCCTCGGCCTTGTCGACGCGTCGATAGCCGAGACGCTTGAGCTCCTGCTCCAGCGTGTCCGCGCCGAACGACTGGCCGGCGTACAGCTCCAGCGGCTCGGCGAAGACCTGCGCGGGCAACGTCCAGCGGCGGCCTTCGAACTGCGCCGTGATGATGCGATCGAGGTAGACGATCCACACCAGCAGCACGATGACCAGCCCGCCCAGTACGAGGCCGCCGCCGGCGAGGATCGTGCGCTTGGTTTTAGGGGTGAGGGCCATCTGGGGCTTAGACGCGCGGAGCGGCTTAATGATCCAGCGTAGGGGGCAAATCGGGCGGAATTGTGGCGTTCAGCGCCGCCAGAACGTCGGCGACACCAGCACCAGCAGCGGGAACACTTCGAGACGGCCGAGCAGCATCGCCACCAGGCAGATCCACTTGCCGGGGTCGCTGAGCGTCGCGAAATTCGCCGCCACTTCGCCGAGGCCGGTGCCGGTGTTGTTCATGCACGCAGCGATCGCGGAGAACGCAGTCACCTGGTCCTCGCCGATCGCGATCAGCAGCACCATCAGCGCGCCGAACGCCACGATGTAGACGCCGAAGAATCCCCACACCGCATCGACGATGCGCGGATCGATCGCTTTCTCGCCGAGCTTGACCGGCACTTCCGCGCTCGGGTGCACAAGCTGCACGACTTCGCGCTGGCCCTGTTTCCACAGCAGCAACCAGCGCACTACTTTCATGCCGCCCGACGTCGAGCCGGCGCAGCCGCCGATGAACGTCGACAGCATGAGGATCACCGGCAGCGCGCCGGGCCAGTGCGTGAAATCGTCGGTGAAGAAACCGGAGCTCGTCTGCATCGACACCGCGTGAAACAGCGAGCGGCGGAACGCGTCGCCGGGATCGGTCTCGGGCCGGCTCAGCCACAGCACAGCGAAGTAAACTGCGACGGCCAGCACCAGCACCCAGAAATACGCGCGGAATTCAGGATCGCGGAAGTAGCTGCCCAGCCGCTTGTTGCGGAAGGCGAGGAAGTGCAGCGAGAAATTCACGCCGCCGACGAACATGAAAAAGACCGCGATGCCTTCGATCACCTCGTTGTCGAAGTAGCCGAAGTTGGCATCGTGCGTCGAGTTGCCACCGGTCGAGACCGTCGAGAAGCTGTGGGCGATCGCGTCGAACGTCGTCATGCCCGCGAGCTTGTAGGCGACCGCACAGGCGATCGTGATCGCAATGTAGATGCGGCACAGCTCTTTCGCCGTGCCGGTGATGCGCGGCGTGAGCTTCGAGTCCTTGATCGGCCCGGGAGTCTCTGCACGCATGAGCTGCATGCCGCCGACGCCCAGCATTGGCAGCAGTGCGACGGCGAGCACGACCATACCGATACCGCCGAGCCACTCCATCTGCACGCGGTAATACAAGAGCGACTTCGGCATCGAATCCAGGCCGCTGAGCACGGTCGCACCGGTCGTCGTGAACCCCGAGACGGATTCGAACACGGCGTTGGTGAGAGACAGCTGCACTTCAACGGTCAGCAGCAGCGGCACAGCACCTGCGGCGCTGATCACGAACCAGAAGAGCGCCACGACCAGGAAGCCGTCGCGTACGCGCAGCTCGCGCACCCGACCGCGCGCCGGCCACCAGATCAGCAGGCCGACTGCGAGCAGCGCGAAGAATGCATGCGAAAACGGTTGCCAGTTGCCGTCGCCGTAGTACAGCGAAACACCGAGCGGCGGCAGCATGGTGATGCTGACCAGCATCACGAGCAGGCCGAGAATCCGCTGCACGGCGAGCAGGTTCATGCGCCCTTGCGCCGTGGCACGTCGAACAGTTTTTCCACGACTTCGACGTAGCGCCGGTCGGTCAGGAACAGGATCACGTGATCGTCGCGGTGAATGACCGTGTCGTGGTGCGCGATGATCACTTCCTCGCCGCGCACGACCGCACCGATCGTGGTGCCGGCGGGCAACGGAATGTCTTCGATCTTGCGGCCGATGACGCGGCCTTCGCCCTGGATACCGTGCGCGACGGCTTCGATCGCCTCGGCCGCGCCGCGGCGCAACGAGTGCACGCGGACCACATCGCCGCGGCGTATGTGCGCGAGCAGCGAGCCGATCGTGACCTGCTGCGGAGACAGGGCAACGTCGATCGAGCCGCTCTCCATCAACTCCGCGTAGGCAGGCCGGTTGATCAGCGCTACCACCTTGTGACACCCGAGGCGCTTGGCGAGCATTGCCGACAGGATGTTCGCTTCTTCGGCGTTGGTCACCGCAATGAAGATGTCGGCGCTGTCGATGTTTTCTTCCAGCAGCAGTTCTTCGTCGGCCGCATCGCCGCTCAGCACGATGGTGTTGCTGAGCTGCTCGGAAATGCGACGCGCCCGGCGCTGATCGCGCTCGATCAGCTTCACCTGGTGCTCGCGCTCCAGGCGCTGCGCCAGGCTGAAACCGATGTTGCCGCCGCCGGCGATCACGACGCGCCGCACCGGATCCTCTGCCTTCTGCATTTCCTGCATCACCAGCCGGATGTCCTCGCGCGCGGCGATGAAGAACACCTCATCGCCGTGCTCGATCACCGTGTCGCCGGTCGGCTTGATGCTTTGACCGTTGCGGTAGATGGCAGCGACGCGCGCATCGCGGCCTTTGATGTGCGTCGCGAGCTGTTTGAGCTGCTGGCCGACGAGCGCGCCACCGCGCAACGCCTTGACGCCGACGAGTCGTACGCGGCCGTCTGCGAAATCCAGCACCTGCAGCGCGCCCGGATATTCGATCAGGCGCACGACGTGATCCGTGACGAGCTGCTCGGGGCTGATCGGCACGTCGACGGCGAACGCGCGATCCTCGTCCTGGAACAGCTTGCGATGCTTGGTGTAATCGGCGGAGCGGATGCGCGCGATGCGCGTCGCGTCCTTGTTGAACAGGCTCCACGCGATCTGGCACGCGGTCATGTTCACTTCGTCGCTGTTGGTCAGCGCTATGAAAATGTCCGCCTCGCGTGCGCCCGCGGCTTCGAGAATGCCGGGCTGCGACGCGCTGCCGAGGACCGTGCGGATGTCGATACGATCCTGCAGGTCGCGCAGCAGCTCGTCCTTGACGTCCACTACGGTGACTTCGTTCGCAGGCTCCCGGGCCAGGTGATAGGCCGCTGTGCGACCCACCTGGCCGGCGCCCAGGATTATTATTTTCATAGCATGATTATTTTCATTCTTACACCGGCTCCAGATTCGCGTACGCCAGCATCAGCCACTTCGTGCCCTGTCGCTCGAAATTCACCTGCACCTGCGCGTGGCTGCCCTGGCCCTGCAGGTTCAGGATCACGCCTTCGCCGAACTTGCCGTGCCGCACGCGCTGGCCGAGCCGAATTCCGCCGGGCGCCGGCTCTTCCTCCACTGTGCCACGACGCGGCATGTAAACCGGCCGCGACACCTGGATGCGCGGCCGCACTTCCTCGAGCAGCTCCGCGGGAATCTCGCGGATGAAGCGCGACGGCGTGCCGTAACTGTCGACGCCGTGCAGACGGCGCTGCTCGGCGTACGACAGGAACAAGTGCTTCATCGCGCGCGTCGCGCCGACGTAACACAGGCGACGTTCTTCCTCGAGACCGTCGAGGTCGGTGATCGAGCGCGTGTGCGGGAACAGCCCGTCTTCCATGCCGCAGAGAAATACGACGGGGAACTCCAGGCCTTTCGCCGAATGCAGCGTCATCATTTGCACACTGTCTTCCCACGCGTCGGCCTGGTCCTCGCCCGACTCCAGCACTGCGTGCGCGAGGAAGCTGGCGAGCGGCAACGATTCCGATTCTGCGTCCGGCTCGTAGCCGCGCGCGGCAGTGACGAGCTCGTTCAAGTTCTCGACGCGGGCTTCGCCGCGGTCGCCGCGTTCCTGCTGGTAGTGCGCGAGCAAGCCGCTGGCGCTGATGACGTGATCGACTTGCTCGTGCAGCGGCAACGGACGGATCTGCTTGTCGATCTGCTCGATCAGCAGCATGAAGGCGTGCAGGCTCTGACCCGTGCGTGCGCCGAGCTCCTGAATGCATGCGCCCGCTGCTTCCCACATCGTGCAGGTATTGGCGCGCGCGTAATTGCGAATCGTATCCAGCGTCTTCGCACCGATGCCGCGCGCCGGCAGGTTCACGACGCGCTCGAACGACGCATCGTCGGCGCGGCTGAAGATCAGGCGCAGATAGGCGAGCGCGTCCTTGATTTCGGCGCGCTCGAAGAACCGCAGCCCGCCGTACACGCGATAGGGAATGCGTGCCGAGATCAGCGCTTCTTCGAAGGTTCGCGATTGCGCATTGGAGCGATACAGGATCGCGCAGTCGCTGCGCCGACCGTCCTTGTGCGTCCACTCGCGGATGCGATTGATGACGAAGTCCGCTTCGTCGCGCTCGTTGAAAGCGGCGTACAGCTTCACCGGCTCGCCCTGCTCGCCCGCGGTCCACAGGTTCTTGCCGAGCCGTCCGTTGTTGTTCGCGATCAGCGCATTCGCGGCCGCCAGGATGTTGCCGGTGGAGCGATAGTTCTGTTCGAGGCGGAACAGCTGCACGTTCGGATAATCGCGACGGAACTGCTGCAGATTCTCGACGCGGGCTCCCCGCCATCGGTAAATGCTCTGGTCGTCATCGCCGACCGCAAACGGCAATCCATCCGAGCCCGCCAGCAGTTTCACCCACGCGAACTGAATCGTGTTCGTGTCCTGGAACTCGTCGACGAGGATGTGGCGGAAGCGCGAGCGATAGTGCGCGAGCACGTCGGGCCGGTCGCGCCACAGTTCGAACGCACGGAGCTGCAGCTCGGCGAAGTCGACTACGCCGCTGCGCTCGCACTGCTCCTGGTACTGCTCGTACAGCCGGATGAACTGGCGGCGCGTCGGATCGCCGTCGTCCTTCAGGTGCTTCGCGCGCAGGCCTTCGTCCTTGCGCGCGTTGATGAACCACATGATCTCTTTCGGGATCCAGCGCGTCTCGTCGAGATCGAGCGACTTGAGGAGCTTGCGGATCGCGCGGAGCTGGTCCTCCGAGTCCATGATCTGGAAGGCCTGCGGCAGGTTCGCGTCGCGCCAGTGGATGCGCAGCAGGCGATGCGCGATGCCGTGAAAAGTGCCGATCCACAACGGCGCGCTCGGCGTGCCGAGCAGTGTTTCGATGCGGCCGCGCATCTCGCCCGCGGCCTTGTT
>Ga0209382_10001187_pt1 | contig 41588 bp, 26 predicted proteins | sample SoiMetdeltSBSDD5_FD_187599 | JGI IMG/M metagenome (GOLD analysis project Ga0209382, IMG submission 187599) | Bulk soil microbial communities from a Populus tree surrounding site in Tennessee, USA - Soil MetaG P. deltoides SBSDD5 (SPAdes) (version 2) | ecosystem: Environmental > Terrestrial >... | reverse complement strand
AAGCGGCTCTCGCCTCGGACCGGATCGCCGGTTCGGTTGGCGATCTCGCCGGCCGTCATCCTTGGCTGCCCCCCGGGACGCGCGAAGTATCCTGACGCAGCCGTACGCACGGCGCGATCGGGATTGCTGAAGATGACCGACCCGATGGCTTCGCGCAGCTGATACGCGACCTTGTCCTGAGAAGCGAGCTGGATCAGCAGCTGCGCCCCCGCCGGATCGTTCGCCATGGCGATGGCCGCCTCGATCCGGCGATCGATCGGCGCGCCGTCGTCGACGGCGAGCGAGCGGCGCTCGACCATGCCGGCGAGCGAGGTCGGTTTCGAGTCAGGTGCGTCCGCGGTCCAGCCGCTCACGGGATAGCGATACCAGTCGTTGCTCTTCCGGTAGGTCATCCACCACGCGGCCTGCGAGGCGACCTCGCGGACCGGGCTGTGGGTCAGTGCCGCCATGGCCTGTGCCGCTCGCGGGTCGTTGATGAAGGCGAGCGCGACCAGCGCCTGTTGCCGGGCCTCGGTGGACAGCGTGGGGGCCGCTGCTCGCGCGGCGAATGCGTCGATCGAGCTGACTGGATGCAGCCGCCACGCGATGCCCGCGACGCGCGCGTCCCAGGCGAGCGGATCCTGCCGTGGCAACGACGACAAGACGGCGGAGTAGACGGCCTCTTCTTTGCCCTCCGCACCAGTCCCCAGCGCCTCGAGATACCAGCGATCCACGCCGTCGAACGCGGCGGCCAGCTTCACAAGGATGTCGCGCGACTGCTCGATCGCCACGCCGTTGAGCGAGAGCGCCACCTCCCGCCGGACTGCGCTCGACGCATCCGCCGACAACCGCCGCGCCTCGGGGAGCACGGCTGGCTTTGCCTTGCGTAAGGCTCTGAACGCCGTGAGACGAATCTGTGGATCAGAATCCCCGAGCAGGCGCTCGACCTCGCGCAGGCCCGACTGTCCGAGCGCGGCGAGCAACCAGATCGCACGCGCGCGATGGAAGGGGTTGGCATCGGCGACGAGCTGCCTCACTGCTGGCACCGAGCTCTCGGCGCCGGCCCTGAGCCGATCGAATGCGGCTCCGCGCACGTTGATCGCCGGACTGAGCAGTCCCTGGGTTTGGCCCGCCGTCGTGGTCAGGTCGACCGGCGCTGGCGTCAGCCGTTTTCCCCTGGGCGCAATTCGATAGATGCGCCCATAGCCCTGGCGGTCCCGCATCTGATGTCCGCCGACGACTGGATCGAACCAGTCCGCAACATAGATGGCTCCATCCGGTCCAACCGCGACGTCGCTCGGCCGGAACCACTTGCGTCGATCCTGATCGACCTGGTTCCAGATGTAGTTCGGGTTCGGCGCTGGCAGGCTGGAGAGGAATTCGAATCGCTCGAGCGCGAATCCTGCGCCCTGCGGCTTCACATGAAATCCGAACACGACATTCCGGCCGGCATCCGCGCTCAGGAGGAGCCCTCGATATCGCGGCCCGAGCGCATCGCCCTCGTAGCGCACCACACCGGCTGGCGCACCAGCACCCGTATTGTCTCCCGCAGGCAGCACACCGGGGTCGGCCTGGTGCCAGTGCGCGGTGAACGTGTCCTGGCCCGGGCGCCGATCCGGCTGCCAGAAGCGGGTGCCGTCGGCGCTGAAGTACCCGGCGTTGGCGCCCTCCATCAGCCACGTCATCCGGCAGGTCATCACCTGATCGTCGTTGTCGTTCTGCCAGAGATCGCCGAACGAGTCGATCGCCAGTTCGTACGCGTTCCTGAAGTTGTGCGCGAGAACGGTGAGGCCGGTTCCGTCCGGCTGCATTCGCAGCGCCAGGCCTCCAGTCCACACCCGGCCGCCATCGCTCACCATGCCTCCCTGGTTCTTCAGGTTGTAGGGCGTGCCGCCGGTGTAGAGGCTGCCGGCACGCAGCGTCCAGCCCGAGCGATCGGTCACGATGTGCGGCCCGGCATTGCCGGTGTTGAAATACCAGCGGCCGTCCGGCCCCGCCACGAGCGCGTGCAGCCCGTGATCGTGATCGAAGCCGCCGAACCCGGTCAGCAGGATCTCCTTCCCGTCGGGCACGTCATCACCGTTCCCGTCGGTGTAGACGACGAGATGCGGCGAGGCGGAGACGACCACCCGCGAGCCGATCACCGCGAGACCGAGCGGGGCGCGAAGGTCCTTGTCCTGGACGAAGACCTTGCTGCTGTCCGCGCGGCCGTCGTGGTCGGTGTCCGAGAGAATCATGATCCGATCGCCGGCAGGATGGTTGAGCGGGTCCGCCTTCGCGTTGTTGAACCCGCGGTAGTTCACGGCCTCGGCCACCCAGACCCGCCCGCGCGCATCCACGTCGAGGTTGGTGGGGTTGAAGAACATGGGTGATTCGGCCCACAGGCTGATCTCGAGATCCTCGGGCAGCGTGAACTGATCGCCGAGGTGCTGGCCGGTGGGCTGGGAGCCTGTCGCGAGCAGCGCGAGGATCAGGATGATCAGGCGACGCATGGGCACGAAGTATAGTCGTCCGCGGTTCGCGGGTTCGCGCGTGCTCCTCCTACTTGCGCGGCGCCGCCAGCAGCTTCACATCCACCGCATTCCCCATCGCGAGATAGCCCGCGCGGTTTGGATGCAGGCCGTCGCCCGGACCGCCGATGCTGCTGTTGGGTTGAAACTCCGGGCGAAGCCCGCCAGTGCGGGGATCGCGGGTCGCGGCATCGAAATCGATGACGCCGTCGAACAGGTCGCTGGATCTGATGAACGCGTTGACCGCCTGGCGGCGGGCGTCGACGTCGGCGGTGCCGGCCGCCGCCGTGGAGCCGAGCGCCGACGTGATCGTGCCCATCAGGATGCGAGTGCCGTGTGCGCGGATGCGGCGTACGCCTTCTTTGATCCCGTCAATCACCGCCTCGGCGCTGGCGCCCGAGGACAGGTCGTTGATGCCTTCCAGCCAGATGATGGTCGAGAGTCCTGAGAGTGACAGGACGTCACGGTCGAGGCGATCGAGCGCTGATGGACCACCCGCGAACGGCGTCTTCGTATCGTACGGGTTCGGGCCGGTGATTCGATTGCCGCCGATGCCGGCGTTCACCACAGCGAACCGCGATCCAGACGCGGCGCGAAGCCGGCGGGACAGGATGTCCGGCCAGCGGTCGTCTCCATTCAGGGTTGATCCGGTGCCGTCGGTAATCGAGTCGCCGAAGCAGGCGATCACCCGCAGGCCGTCCGGCACCCGCGCCTCCACGGCGTCGAGGAAGTACCACGACGTGGTGCTGAACGGAAACGCGGCATCGGATTCTTCCGCGCCATGACTTCCGGCACCGGGCGCCGACACGTACGACGTCTGCAGCGCCTTCGCGTGCCAGGTCATCGGTCCGGACGATTCAACCACGTGAAAACTGACGGCGAGCTTTCGTCCATCCAGCAAGGCGAGTGACGCACGTGTGACAAGCGGCAGCGCAACCGGATCGCTGAACGCCGATTGCCCGGGCGGCAGCGTGATCGCATTCCTGCCGCCGTTGAACGTTACACGGCGGTTCGTACCCGAGACGACACTCGCGGCCGCTCCCTGCAGGCCCGCAAACACATCGTCGAGGGTCACGGCTCGAGTTCCGAACACGTTGGAAAAGCGGAGTCGCGCTTGTGCACCCCAGGCGGAGGGTCTGACGATCAATCGAAAGGTCTGATCGTGCGCGCCCCGATCCGGCGATTCGAACACGCTCTCGAGAACTGGTTGCGCGACAGGATTCCCCGACGGATACGGACCATGAACGGAGGCGGTCCACACGGCGACCCATCTGTCCCCTCGGGGAACCTGAGTGCCCTGAATTGTGGCGACAGAGAAGAGGATCACGAGCAACGACGCAGCGGTTCGTGCCATATGAACGGTGGGTTCAGCCGACCGTCGTTTCGAGTCACTTCGGACGGCGTATACAGAATTGCAATTGATTGGATGAGCCGGTTTCGCACACGAGAAAAATCATTATTGCTGTGCTTTGCCAGCCGGACTGTTTGTGAGATTATCTTGTGCCGCTTCGACGGGTATCCGTCACGGTATGTAAAGAAAATCCCTCCCAAGTTCATCCCCAGGCGCTATCGGGCCGAGCTGCGATCGGACGAGCGCACGGATTCGTTTCGGTTGCAGCTCGTTCGTCCCTGACGGGCGAACGGACGTCGCCGCATGTCGCGGAGACGACTCGATAAGGGGAACGTCTCAATGCCGGCCCGCGCCCGCCTGGTGTCCCGTCTGCGTTTGTCGCTTCTCGCCACGCTCTTCGTGGTGGCCGCCCTTACACCTGCTTCCATCACCGTGGACGCAGCGCCCGGAGCGTCTCGCAAACTCGCTCCGGTTGCCAAACAGCGTGCTGCTCGTGCAGCCGGTCAATCGACGGTGATCGTCCGCATTGCCGATCGCAACGCGGCGCGTTCGGCCATCCTTGCCGTCGGTGGAAAGCTGGGCCGGTCGCTGCCGGGCATCTCGAGCCAGGTTGCCACGGTGCCTGATGCGGCTCTCGCGCAGCTTGCGGAGAGCGACGCGATTGAACGGATCTCGATCGATGGCATCGCCGTGGGTGCCACGGAGCGGACCGGCGCGACAGTCGGCGCGACGCAAATCAGGCAGCAGCTTGGGCTCGACGGCGCGGGCATCGGTGTGGCGGTGATCGACTCCGGCATCGCGTATCACGACGACCTCGCGGACGCCGCGGGTCCGCAGCGCGTGGATCGCTTCGTCGATTTCATCGCTGGTGGCGGAACGCCATACGACGACTACGGCCACGGGACCCACATCGCCGGCATCATCGCCGGCAACGGTCATGATTCGGACGGACGACGGACCGGAATGGCTCCGGCGGCGAGGCTGATCGTGCTCAAGGCACTCGACTCGGCCGGCAACGGTCACGTCAGTGACGTGGTCGCCGCGATCGAGTACGCCGTTGCGCATCGCGACGAACTGAACATCCGCGTCATCAACCTCTCGATTGCCACACCGGTGTACGAATCGTACGAAACCGACCCCCTCACCCTGGCGGCGAAGAATGCGGTCGAAGCCGGGATCGTGGTGGTCGCGGCCGGCGGGAACAACGGCGCTAGCCCTGGAGGCTCGACTCGCTACGGCGGAATCACCGCGCCAGGCAACGCGCCGTGGGTGCTGACCGTTGGTGGATCGTCGCACATGGGCACGACGACGCGTGACGACGATACGGTGGCGAGATACAGCTCGCGGGGGCCCACCGCGATCGATGCGGCCGCGAAGCCGGACGTCCTGGCCCCGAGCATCGGCATCGAGTCCCTGGCGGTGCCGGGCAGCACGCTGTACCAGTGGGGGACGCCCTATCTGCTGCCGGGCACTGTCGCAAATCCAGAGCTCCCGTATCTCAGTCTGAGTGGAACGAGTATGGCGGCGCCCGTGGTGGCGGGCACCGTCGCACTGATGGTGCAGGCGAATCCGCAACTGACGCCGAATGAAGTGAAAGCGATCCTGCAGTACACGGCGGAAGTGAACGCCTACGCCGATCCATTGACCCAGGGCGCGGGCTTTCTCAACGCGAAGGGGGCGGTGCAGCTGGCCAAATACCTCGCGGCCCCGGCGACGACCAGTTATCCGAACACGACCGGCTGGAGCCGGCGCTTGATCTGGGGGAACTACCTGGTGAAAAGCGGGCGCCTCACGCACCAGGCGAGCGCCTGGAGCACCGATGTCGTCTGGGGCACGAGGACGCTGCCATCCGGCGCGCCGGTCGAGTGGGGCATCGTGTGTGCGAACTGGTCCTGCAGCAATGTCGCGGGTCCGTGGACGTGGACAGGCTCGGCACGGAACGTTGTCTGGGGGGATCTCTGCGGGGGCGGCGAATGCACTCAGACCTGGAGCCTCGCCGCGGTGAGCGGCACGAGCGATGGTGACACGGTCGTCTGGGGAACCACCGACGACGGTGAAACGGTGGTGTGGGGAACGATCGACGACGGGGAGACCGTGGTCTGGGGTACCGCCGACGAAGGAGAGACGGTCGTCTGGGGCACCAGCTGCTCGAGTGAAAGCTGTCTTCCGGTGATCTGGAGACCATAGTTCCATGAACTCTGCAGCCCTGGACGAGACGATCAGGACGGCGCCGATCCGGGATCTGGAAGACGAGACTGTCGCGATGCCGCGACAGGCGGGGCTCGCGTGGATCGACCTCCCGCCCATTGCCCAGGCCTACGTCATCATCGTTGGCTGCGCCGGGGCCTATGCGCTGTTTCGGTCGCTGCCCCCGACGTTCAATCAACCGCTGCTCTTCGGCGGCCTGCTGGTCGCGGCCTGCCTCACCTCGTTGTGGAAGGTCAACCTGCCGCTGCCCCTCACCAGCGGCTCGACGCTGTCGGTGTCCTACGCCGCCGATCTCATGGCGCTGCTGCTGCTGGGTCCGCAGCACGCCGTCGTGATCGCCGTCGCCGGCGTGCTCGCGCAGTGCACGATCAAGGTCAAGGCCCCGTACCCGGTGTATCGCACGCTGTTCAGCATGGCCGCGGAAGCGATTGCGATGATGGCGACGGGCGTCGTGTACACCACCCTGGGTGGCCCGATCGAACCGATGCAGTTCGGTCTCCTGGCGAGGCCGCTGGTCGGGGCCATCACCACCTACTTTGTCGTCAACACCGGCCTGATCGCCGGCGCGATTGCGGCATCGTCGGCGCGGTCGTTGTGGCGGGTGTGGCGCGACGACTTTCTGTGGAGCAGCGCCAGCTTCATGGTGGCGGGCACGGCCGGTGCAGTTGCCGCGGTCGTGGTTGCGCGGGGAGAGCACTGGAAGGCCGTCCTGATGATGGCTCCGATCTATCTCACCTACCGCACGTATCGGGTGTTCATCGGCCGGCTCGAGGATCAGCGGCGGCACACGGCGGAAACGCAGCGCCTGCACAAGGCGACGGTCGATGCCCTGGAATCGGCGCGGCGCGCCGAGTCGGCGCTCGCGGGTGAGAAGCAGCGTCTCGCTGCGACGGTCGCGGAGCTCACGCGCCTCGAGCAGGCGCAGAAGCAGATGCTGCGCCGCGAAACCGCCGCGCGCGCCACCGCGGAGGAGTCGAGCCGGCTGAAGGACCAGTTCCTGGCGATGGTGTCGCACGAGCTCCGCACGCCTCTGAGCGCCGTCGTGGGATGGTCCGACATGCTGCGCAGCGGCAAGTTGCCGGCGACCGATCGTGAGAAGGCCGCCGACGCGATCTATTCAAATGCCCGGCGTCAGGCGCGCATGATCGACGAGCTGCTGGACGTCGCGCGGATCACCTCGGGGAAGCTTCGTCTCGAACGGACCGCGGTGAACCTGGCGCAGGTCGTCCGCGATGCGCTCGATGTCGTGCAGGTGGCGGCTGACGCGAAAGGCGTCCAGATCGGGCGTTCGATCGATCAGTCGATCGGAACCATCTACGGCGACGGCGGCCGGCTGCAGCAGATCGCGTGGAACCTGCTCTCGAACGCCGTCAAGTTCACACCGGCCGGAGGACAAGTCCAGCTCGATCTGCGGCGTTGCCAGAACATCGCGCAGCTCAGGGTCACCGACAATGGCGTGGGCGTTCCGGCGGATTTTCTGCCGTTCGTGTTCGAGCCGTTCAGCCAGGCGGACGCATCGACGCGACGCGTGTACGGAGGGCTCGGGCTCGGATTGTCGATCGTGCGGCAGCTGGTCGAAGCTCACGGCGGAAACATCAGTGTGACCAGTGATGGCGAAGGCCGCGGCTCCGCGTTCACCGTGCAACTGCCGCTCGTGTCGATGCCGTTCGAGCAGGGGGTGCCGCGTGACGTCGCGGCAGAGGAACCCCATGCGCCGTCGCTGGAAGGGCTGTGCGTCCTGGTGGTCGATGACGACGTGGAAAATCGCGATGCGCTCGCTGCCAACCTGGCGAGCGAGCGGGCGCACGTCCTGGCGGCCGGATCCGCCGCGGAGGCGCTCGAGGTGCTGAAGTCGTCGCGGGTCGACGTGCTCTTGTCCGACATCGCGATGCCGCTCGAGGATGGCTACACGCTGATCCGCAAAGTCCGGGCACTGGACGGCGCGGCGGCGAAAACGCCGGCCGCGGCTCTGACGGCGCTGGCGCGCGACGAAGATCGCCAGCAGTCTCTGGATGCCGGATTTCAGCTCCACCTCGCGAAGCCGATCGATTCGGCGGCGCTGATTGCGGCGGTCGCCAGTCTCAAGTCGCTGATTTCTCCACCTTCCTGATCCCCAGGCCCCGACGGCCGCACCGGCCCGCATCGCGAACCACGACGCACGAGCCAACCGACCAACGTGGTCTCGTCGTTCCACCGCGAAGCGGCCTCGTGAGGTCGTGGGGTCCGTTCGTCCGCCAAAATAGCGACAGTTGACAATGTGACAGTAACTGTCTATATTCGGATTCGTGAGCGACGCAGTCCTCTACGCCATCGGTGATCTGGCTGATCTGGGCGGCGTCTCCCGGCGCACGGTCCGGTACTACGTCCAGGAAGGCCTGCTGCCGGCTCCGCTCGGTCTGGGCCGGGGCAATCACTACGGACCGGCGCACCTCGAGCAGCTCCTGAAGGTCAAGGCGATGCAGGAGGCCGGCCGGACGCTCGAAGAGATTAAACACGCGCTCAGCGGCACGCGAGCGCGTCCGCCGCAGGCGGCCGAGTTACCGCGCGCGCTGGACCGATCCGTCTGGCGCCGAATCACCGTCGCGCCTGGCGTCGAGGTGCATGTTGCGGGTGGGGTCCGTCTTCCTTCATCCGGCAAATTGAACGAGCTCGTGGCCTGGTGCCGCGCACATTTTCATTCCGTCATGGAAGAAGAGGACTCTGATGCCTGAATCCGTTGCGGTTCCCAGGGCCGGGTTGTTCACGGGCACCAAAGGCGCGGTGCCTCTCACGGGCGTCACCGTGGACGCGGAGATCTCGAATCTCTGCGCGCGAGTGACGATCGGCCAGCGCTACGTCAATACCGAGGCGACACCGATCGAAGCGGTCTACGTGTGTCCTCTCGACGAAGGGTCCGCGGTCTGCGGATTCGAAGCCGTCGTGGACGGCACGCTCGTCGTCGGCGAAGTGAAAGAGCGGGACGAGGCGTTCAAGATCTACGACGAGGCGATGGAGCAGGGGCACGGGGCGTTCCTGCTCGACGAGGAGCGTCCGGACGTGTTCCAGGCGAGCGTTGGGAATCTGCCGCCGGGCAAGGAAGTCCTGCTGAAGCTCACCTACGTCAGCGAGTTGTCGATCGCCGACGGCAGCATCCGCTTCGTCGTTCCTACGACGGTTTCGCCTCGCTATGCACCGCTTCAGGACCGGTCGGGGGTGGGGCGACCCGACTCGGAGGCGCTGAACCCGCCGGTTTCATGGACCGTTCCTTACGGTCTCACCCTGACCGTGCGGCTGGCCCTGACCGGTGCGATCGGACGGGTCGAGTCGCCGTCACATCCGATTGCGATTGCCATGAATGGCGGCGAGGCGACGGTCACCCTCGCGCAGCGCGAGGCGGCGCTCGACCAGGATTTCGTGCTTGCGATCGAGGCCCCTGCGCTCGCCGCACCGCAGGCGTGGCTCGAGCAAAACGACGACGGGGATGATGCAGTGGCGATTGCGTTCGCGCCTGCACCGGGGGCGGAAGCGTCGCCGGCCGAAGTGATCTTCCTGGTCGATCGCTCCGGCTCCATGGCGGGCAGTTCAATCGAAGAGGTCCGGAACGCGCTTCAGTTGTGCCTTCGGTCGCTGGTGCCGGGCTCCTACTTCAACATCATCGGCTTCGGGACGCAGATCGACATGCTGTTTCCGCAGAGCCGCCCGTACGACGAAGGCAGTCTCGCGGCGGCGAGTGCGCACGTTTCAGGGGTGCAGGCCGATCTCGGGGGAACCGAGATTCTGCCGGCGCTCGAAGCGGCCTTCAACCAGCCGCGGCCGACCTCGATGGCACGCCAGATCGTGGTCGTGACCGACGGCGAGGTCACCAACACCGACGCGGTGCTCGCGTTCGTGAGGAAGCAGGAGGCGTACGCGCGGGTCTTCACGTTCGGGATCGGAGCCGGACCCAGTCACCATTTGGTTCGCGGCCTCGCGCGCGCGGGCGGTGGCGCTGCTGAATTCATCATGCCGGGCGAACGCGCGGCGGCAAAGGTCACGCGACAACTGACGAGGGTACTGACACTGGCGCTCACGAACGTGCGCCTGGACTGGGGTCGACTCGAGGTGACGCAGGCGCCCTCGGTCGTGCCGCCGGTCTTCGGTGATGGCCGGCTGCTCGTGTATGGACTTGTCAAGACGCCGAGAGAGAGACAGCAACAGACGACGATCAGGCTGCAGGCGGATTCGTCGTCGGGCCCGGTCGCGTACGACGTGAGGCTGGACCCTTCGCAGACAACCGGTCACACGCACAGGACGGTTGCCACGCTGATGGCCCGGGCACGAATCCGCGAGCTCGAGGAGCATCCCGAATGGATCGCGGCACGGGGATCGAGGCAGACCAATCGCAAGGCCAACAGTCACGTAAAGGAGATCATCGAGCTGAGCCTGCGCTATGGCCTGATGTCACGGGAGACCTCATATGTCGCGGTCGAGCGGCGGGATGCTCCCGTTCTCGGCGACATCCAGCTTCGGAGGATCCCCGTTGCGCTGACCAGGGGCTGGGGCGACGCGGCCCGGGTCGGCTTTGGCGGAATGCACCTGATGGCTGACACCGCGACGATTGAGCCCACCGCTCTCGTATTGGGAGGCCGGGTCACTGGCGCTCTCGGGCGCCGGAGCATGTCGCCGCCGCCCGAGAGGAGCCTGCGGCCCGGGCGGAGCCTGTTCTCGCGCGTGTTCAGCAAGAACACCGCGCCGTCAGGCCCTGAGCCACAGTCCATCGCTCCCGAGTCGGGCGCCCTTCACGTGGCTCCAACCGATCCGATCCAGCGGCTGATTGCACTTCAGCACGCTGACGGGTCCTGGGACCTGACCGGGGAGCTGGCCGAGGCCGTAGGCGGGCGGCTCGCAGATCTCGAGAAGGCTCTAAAGATCATCGCTCCCGCAGCCGCTGCCACCCGTCAGGCATGGGCGACCGCACTCGCGCTGAGCTGGCTCGAGAGGAACGCCGTCCACGCCGCCGGTGACTGGCGGCTGCTTGCGCTCAAGGCGCGGCGCTGGCTCGACGGTCTGTCCATCGCCCCGTCCGGGGGGCGCTCATGGCTCGACGCGGCGCGTGACGAGCTCGCCCATCTGCCGCCGCTGGCACGGCCTGTCGGGTGAGGCCGACACGGCTGCGCTGAATTTTTTTGACGGGGTCTTCTGCCCGTGTCGAGAAACGAGAACCGGCTCCGACTTACGGATGAACGCGGGGACAATCCCGCCAAGCTCGAGGAGCCGGACTTGCCGACGATTACACCGTTTCTCTGGTTCGACACCCAGGCCGAAGAGGCCATGAACTTCTATGCTTCGATCTTCGAGCGTTCCAGGGTCCTGAGCGTCAGCCGCGCGCACGGGCGGGTGATGTCGGGGACCTTCGAGCTGGAAGGTCAGAAGTTCATGGCGCTGAACGCCGGGCCGCATCACACGTTCAACGAGGCCGTATCGTTTTTCGTCGGATGCGAGACGCAGGAAGAGATCGATCGCCTTTGGGACAAGCTCAGCGCCGACGGCGGGTCGCCCGGCCGATGCGGCTGGCTGAAGGACAAGTTCGGGCTGTCATGGCAGATCATCCCGAACGCGCTCGGGCCGATGCTGTCCGACCGCGACCCCGGCAAGGCGAAGCGCACGCTCGATGCCATGCTGCAGATGGACAAGCTGGATCTCGCGAAACTCAGGGCGGCGCACTCAGGGAGCTGACGCCTCCCATTGCCAACATTGCCAACATTGCCAAGATTGCCAACATTAGTCGTTGCCACGTTCACAGCTCCTGTCATATCGACGGAATTGCCATCCTGGCTGCGACTCGCGAACAATGTGATCGAGAAGCCGAAAGCGGCAAGGATGAATTCGCAATCTTGGCAATCTTGGCAATCTTGGCAATTTTGGCAATGTGAACATGGCCACCCGTGAGTGTTACCACTGCAAGCAGCTGATTGAGGAAGGCCAGCCGCACGACTGCTGGACGACGACGGAGAGTGCGCTCACGGCGGATCTGTCCGAGGACCTCCAGGACGCGTACGAGCGCCTGCGTGAGAGCGCGGCCTCCCTCGGCGAGCAGCGAATCTACGCGTCGCACAACTCGATCATGTTTTCGCGCAAGTCCTGCTACTTCTTCATCCGTCCGAAGCGGAGCTTTCTCGAAGTGTGTGTGTTTCTCGGCCGCCCTGTGAACGCTCCCCAGGTTCGGCGCGTCGTGCGGAGTTCGAAGACCAAGCTGGCGCACCTGATCCAGATCCGCCACCGCGACGAAGTGGAAGCGCCGCTCACCGACTGGCTCGAAGAGGCCTATCAGCTGCAGGACACTCCTCAAATTGCCAAAAGCGCCAAGGGTGCCAAGAGTGCCAAACGTGCCAAGAGTGGCTCGATAACCAGAAGTGCCAAGGCTCGTAAGGCAGCGCCTCGGCGCAAGGCGGCTGCGGCGACCGCGAAGGCGACCAGCAAGAAAGCCAGGCGCTCGACGCGACGCAGGGCGTAGCGCGTTCAGCGCTGACAGACTCCGCAATAAAAAGTCGATCTCCCCGCCTGCGCACGCCGCCGGATGATGCCCCGACAGCCGCGACGACGGCACGGCGCGCCCTCGCGGTCGTACACACGGAACCTCGAAGACCGATACCTGGTGCCCGAGGCTCTCGCGATGGCTTCATCCAGCACCTGCTTGATCGCGGCTGCCAGCCGATGCGCGGTCTCGCGAGGGGCTCCTCCCGGCGTCGCGATGGTCGACGCCCGCCGGTGCGGCGACAGGCCCGCGAGGTGCAGTGCCTCGCTCACATAGATGTTGCCGAGGCCCGACACCACGCGCTGGTCGAGCAGTGCTGCTTTGAGCGTCGTTTTCTTGCCGGCGCATGCCCGTGCGAGTGCAACGCCATCGAAATCGTCAGACAGGGGTTCGGGGCCGAGTGTCCCGAGCGCGGGATGCGCCGACAGGCCGCCCGGCGGCAGGAGATCCATCACGCCAAAGCGTCGAGGATCGTTGAAGATGACCGTGGCGCCCGACGAGAGATGGAACAGCACGTGATCGTGTCGATCAAGGGCTGCGCCTGCTGATTGACTGGTCGCGTCCGCCTTCAGGCGGAAGTTCGCGGTGGCGATCCGGAACGAACCCGACATCCCCAGGTGCATCACCAGCGTCTCCCCGGAGGACAAGCCCGCGAGCAGGTACTTTGCGCGGCGCTCCAGCCGTGTCACAGTCCGGCCTTCCAGGCGGGCGCGGAAGCGCCGGGGAAACGGCGCGCGCAGGTCGGCCCGGCGAAGCTCGACGTTGTCGATCCGCGCGCCGGTCATGACCGGCGACAGCTCGCGCCGGACGATCTCGACTTCGGGCAGCTCAGGCACGTTCGATCAGCGTAGCCGGGATCCGGGGTCCGGGGTCCGGGATCCGATTTCGTGGTTAGTTGAACTGGATCCCGGACTACCGGATCCCGGACCCCGGCGTTACGCATTGAGCTGTCGAACCGGCCGCACCTCAATGCTGCCTTCCCTGGCGGGAGGGATCTTCGAAGCGATCTGGATCGCGTCGTTCAGATCGCGAGCTTCGATCAGGTAGAAGCCGGCGAGCTGCTCCTTCGTTTCTGCGAACGGGCCGTCGGTGACCGATACCTTGCCGTTCCGGAGCCGAACCGTGGTCGCCGTATCCACCGGCTGCAGAGCTTCGGCGGCGACCAGCACATCGGTGCCGCGAAGACCGTCTCCGTAGGCCTTGCACTCCGTATCACGGACGGCGTGCAGTTTGTCGTGTTCCAGGTAGACGAGGCAGAGGTATTTCATGGCGATTAGTCGAATGGGTCGGGGCTGAATAGACGCGGTTCTTCACATTGCCAAAATTGCCAAGATTGCCAAAATTGCCAAGATTGAAAAGGCAAAAATCTGATTGAGCCAATCGCCGCGCTTCAGCGAGAGCATTTCAATTTTCGCAATCTTGGCAATGTTGGCACTGTGAGGCGTCAGAGCCCCAGCTCCATGAGCCTTTTTTCGAGAAAACGCTTCTCGGGCTCCTGATGGGTGAGCTCCAGCGCCCGGCGATACGCGGTCCGGGCGTCATCGTTCCTGCCAAGCCGGCGGCACAGCTCTGCACGGGCGGCATGGGCGAGGCGGTAGTCTCGCAGGTCGCCGCGATCGAGGATGGCGTCAATCAGGCGGAGGCCCACCTCGGGTCCGTCTCGCATCGCCACGGCGACGGCGCGATTCAGCTCGATCACCGGGGAAGGGTCGATGCGTCTCAGCACGTCGTAGAGGCCGACGATTTCGTTCCAGTCGGTCGCTGCTGCGTCCGGCGCCTCGGCGTGGACCGCTGAAATCGCCGCCTGAATCGCGTACGGACCAATGCGCCGCGAGGACAGTGCGCGCCGCACGAGCGCGATCCCTTCGGCAATCTGGGCGCGATCCCACTTCGATCGATCCTGGTCGTCCAGCAGCACGACTTCACCGGATGGAGACGTTCGCGCAGCGCGCCGCGACTCGTGCAGCAGCATCAGCGCCAGCAGGCCGATGCCTTCCGGTTCGGGCAGGAGCTCGACGAGCAGGCGCCCGAGCCGGATCGCCTCGGCCGACACATCGCGACGCGTCAGCGTCGCCCCGGACGACGCGGCGTAACCCTCGTTGAAGACCAGATAGATGACGCGCAGGACCGCATCGAGCCGCTCCGGCAACTCTCTTGGTGTCGGCACCTGGTAGGGGATCCCGGCATCGCGAATCTTGGCCTTGGCCCTGACGATGCGCTGGGCGAGGGTCGGGGCCGGTGTCAGGAACGCGCGCGCGATTTCTTCGGTCGAGAGCCCGCAGACTTCGCGCAGCGTCAGCGCCACCTGCGCGTCCGGCGACAGCGCCGGGTGGCAGCAGGTGAAGATGAGGCGCAGCCGATCGTCCTCGACGCTTTCGGGATCCGCCCATGCTGCGGGATCCTCGACCGCCAGATCCATGGCATTCGCCACGTCGTCGAGCGCGTCGAATCGCTTGCGGCGCCGGAGCCCGTCGATCGCCTTGAACCGGCCGGCTGAAACCAGCCACGCCCTGGGATTGCCGGGAATCCCGTCGCGCGGCCACTGTTCCAGCGCCGCCCGAAAAGCGTCGTGCAACGCCTCTTCGGCCGCGTCGAAATCACCGAGCAGGCGGATGAGCGTTGCGAGCACCCGGCGGGATTCGGCGAGATAGACCGCGTTGACGGCCTCGAGCACCGTATCGGTCGGCGTCACAACCGCTAATCACACCATCTTCGCCGCCGTCGCGCAATGGAGAGCTCGGGATCCGGGGTCCGGGATCCGGAAGCGGGATCCGGACATCCGGGCTTTTCGGACCCGGATCCGGATCCCGCACCCCGAAATCGAGCGCCGAGATCCGATCGCTGTGGACGTAATTGTGGGACCGCCCGTGAAATCGACACAATTCCGTAGCCGTCACGGAATTTACACAATTTCCGAGATGATCAGCGTTCCGAAATTTACACAATCTGCGAGATGATCAGCGTTCCGAAAAAGGTTCTGCCATCGTATTTGAACAGGCGGAGGAATCGCCGCCAGCGATCGATTTTCGGTCGGTGCCGGGCTTTGGGAGAGGCTCTGGCACGGCCCTCGCATCGCGGAGAGCTCGTCAACCGGAGGAATTCATGTCGTCTGAGGACCCTGCGAATTTGGCGTCGCCCCCGCCCGACGTGCGCGGACGGGAGCACGCACGACGAGATGCGTTGCAGGAGGATCTCCTGCGCCGCGCCTATCAACGTTCGGTTCACCGGAGCTACATCGAGGCTGCGCTGCTCCGCACCGGACACGCCAGTCTGCCGAAAGAGTCCGCGAACACGAGTCTGCGCATTCGCACGATCGAGTGATCCTGCCAGCCAGCCCTAAGTTCAACCAACGGATGGCACGACTACGGGGACGCGAGTGATGGCAATACAGCGCCGCGTCCGGCAGAGACTTCAGCAGGGAGGCAAGGCGTTGTCATCAGCCAATCCTCAATCCTGACCTGGTCTGGGCAGACGCCTGTCTTGATCAGCAACCGCCTCGTTTCATGCACGAATGAGGTGGGCCCGCACACGAAGCACACGGGCGCACCGTGCTTCACGATCGCTTGGGCGTGTTCACGACCGAAGCGGCCACGGCCCTGTTGCCATCCGGCTGACCCGGACCCTGTTACGGAGAGCTGCAGGTCGATGCGTCCTGATCGCGCCAACGACTCGAGTTCGTTCCGGTAGGCGAACTCGTGCGGAGTTCTCGCGCTGTAGAAGACCATCGCCTCGTTCCTGCCATCCTGCAAGGCGTGGCGCAGCATCGCGCGGAGGGGGGCGATGCCCGTTCCGGCGGCGATGAACGCGAACCTGCGCGCGTCGGGACCTGCGGTGAACGTAAACGTTCCGATCGGTCCGTGGACGTCGAGCGCGGTGGCTGGCCGGAGTGCGTGCTGAAACTCCTGGCTGTTTCCCTCGGTGCCAACCAGCAACTCGAGGCAATCGTCGCGCACCGCGTCGTGCGGCGCCCCGGCAATCGAGTACGACGCCCTCCGGCTGCCGGGTAGCCCGACGGAGACGGCCTGCCCGGGCTCGTACGGGAATCGATTCCCGCCGAGACTGAGGCGGACGATTCGAGCGCGCGGTGTCGCCTGTAGAACGTCGCGCACTGCGAGGAGCGGCATGATTCGAGGTCTGATAACACAATGCGTGTGCCCGCCGGGAAGCCACGCGCCTCCCCAATGAGGGCCGACCCGATCGGAGCTCGCATATAGCTGTATTTACAACATTTATTGATGCGTCTGGGATGAGACGGAGGCGTGAGGGAGAGCAACCGGACAACGGTGCGGCGCCAGATAACCACCCGACGGAAAGCTATTAGTCTGCCTGTTGGCTGACTTGACAGGACCTGCGAAAAGGTGATTCCCGGCTCGGCCCAGGAACCACCTTCCCGCGTATCGGACTACTGGATCGGGAGCCCTCCCGTGTTCAGGAACGCCCCGGCCCGGCTCTTCATGAACAGCTGACCATCGGTATACGTGTCGTTGGCATAACTGCTCATGCCGCTTGCGCCTGCGCCAAAGAAGAGACCGATGACGCCGGCCTTTGCAAACTTCTGCAGGTGCGTGGTTGAGCCCGTGCCGAAGAAGTACTCCGGCCGGTTGTCCTTGTAGCCCTGCCTCGGGCTGCCATTGTTGTAGACGTTCAGGTGATTCGAGTTACCTAGCGGGATCTGCCACAGCAGCCAGCGCCTGTTCGCCTTGACGTTCCACAAGCGCAGCCACTCGGCGTAGCGATTGAAGCTGCGCGAGCTGATCGACGCAGAGTCGTTGGCGTCCCACCACCGGTTCTGTCCGAGAGTGGTGTAGTAGCCGGAATCCCGGTCGAGCGGATTGTTCGCAAGCAGGTCCCACGTCTCACCGGTCTGGTTCGAGGCGAGGCCGAGAGGGGCCAGGAACGCATACGCCTTGTCTACTTCGGGTCCGAGCGCATCGGTCACGCTGAAGTAGAAGAGATCCTTGCCCGTCGCCCAGCCTGAGATGTCCATCGCGAGAACGGCATTCGACGCGCCGACGGCCGCGCGCAGCTCGAGAAAGGCCATGCCCCATCCGGCCAGGGTATTGGGCAAGTTCGCGAGCTCCGGGAGTCCGCTGGCGGCGACCGCGGCGTACGTGTTCGGATTGCCGCCGCTCTGCTGCTCCAGAAAGCCGAAGCCATCAGCTTCCACCATGATGACAGCCGGCTGCCCGAAATCACGGACCCGCTGCATCAGGATCTTCCACTGATTGAAGTAGTCAGCCATCTTCGTCGGGTTCTGTGCCGTCGCGAGGAACGCCGACTCGTTGTAGCCGGAGACCCCGTTCATGACGTAGTACTGCACGACGGGCAGGTATCCCTGCGAGGCGGACTCGCGCAGATAACTCAACCCCCAGGAACCATCCGGCGGGCTCCAGCCCCAGTTGTTCAACCAGCCCTGGACGAAATAGCGGTACCGTGCGTCCCAGCGCGCCCCGCTGTTCTTCATCCAGGTCCCGCCGGTGTCCTCGAAGAGCCCGACCGCCAGCCGCTTCGGATAGCCGGCCGGGATGACTCCTGCCGCCGTGGTCCCGGAAGCTGGCGCGTTCGCCACGGTCACCGACGCCGAGGCCGTCGCCGTGACCCCCGCGGTGTCGGTCGCCCGCGCCGTCAGCGTGTGAGCGCCGTCGGAAACCGCTGCGGAATTGAACGTGGTCGACCAGCTCGTCGTACCGGTTGTCATGGCATACGCGCCACCATCGACCCGCACTTCGACCTTCGCGACGCCGGTGTCGTCGGAAGCCGTGCCGCGGATGGCGACCGAACCCGAAACAGCGGACCCGTTTGCTGGTGCTGTGATCGTGACGCTGGGTGGTTGATTCGTCGGCGGCGGACTGGTCGTCGAGGTGACGCCGACGTTCGAGAACGTGACCGACACCTTCCGGCTGCTGTTGTGACTGGTAACCGCCAGGCCAACGTAAACCGTCGCGGCCATGGTGATCGAGTCGGTCCCGATCGTCTGCCACGTCGAGCCGTCAGTCGAGACCGAGGAGGTGAACGACGCGCCGTTCCGCACCAGCCTGACCCAGCGCGGTGGCGCGCCCGCCACAATCGTGCTGAGACTCGAGCCGGAGGTTGCCTGGCGACGCTGGAAGGCGAGTCCCTTGCCGGCCGAGGCAAGCGTGAACGCGTTCTTCGATCCAGCGGCAAGCGTTTCGCGGATCATGACGCCGGCCTTCGACCACAGGTGCGCCTGCTGCAGGCTGTCGACTCGCGCCACGATGACGCCGTCGCCGGTGAATTGGCGATAAACGAAACGGAACTGATCGCTGTTGCCCCAGATATCGCTTCCTGCGCCGACGACCGTATAGGTGCCGTTCGCGTAAGTGGCGCTGCCCGCCAGCTGCGGGTTGCCGATATCCGCGGACGACCAGCCCGACGGCAAGGCCTGGGCGTGTGCTGTCAAGGGCAGGAGACACAGAGCGAGCGCTACAGCCGCAGCGATACGCCGCGGCGCAGACGAATGGCTGACACGATTGGTTGAGATCAAGACAAACTCTCTTGTTTCGCAGAATTGCCGAGGTCGTTTTCGTTGGAACGGTGGACGAGCGGCAACCCTGGTGCCAACGGACGTGGCGACAGAGTTTGCGAATTTATTCGCAATTCAGCCCATGAGGTTTGCGGAGCGTGGGACGCGGGCGTGCAAATTCGACCCGCTTACACGGCTCATCTGTAGGTGAGGACTAGGCTCCTGGTGCAGGCCGGCGAACCATGGTTTCGACGAGACGCTCGAGTGCCGCCCGCGGATCTTTCGTGCGCCCGGTATGGACGGGCGACATCTGGATGATCGTGCTGCGGGGCGAGACCAGCCAGCGAAAGCGTCCCCGGGGAGGCAGGGCACCGATCGGCCCGGCATCCGGGCCGCCCGTGCAGACGACGGGAATCGTCGCAAGGCTGTCGCGGAGGGCGTCGAGGTCGATGCTCGAGTCGAGTGCCCGCAGGCGGTCGGCATCGAGCTCGATCCTCGCCTCGAGGAAGTCGCTGTCCACGCAGGACAAGATCACACCGACGTTGATCTGCTCGCCGCGCTCGACGCGCGGGACGATCCGGATGATCGAGTAGTCGTACGTGTAGTCAGCGGACACGTGCCGCCTCCTCGACAAAGGCGCGTGGCGCCGCGAGCCGATCGACCAGGTAACGCACGTACGCGCCCCGCACGGCTGGCGGTCCTGATTCGGCGGCTTCGCGCAACCATCCGTCAGGGACCGAATCGACGATCTCGGCGATGGTGCGGGCCGACAGCTCGCCGGCCATCGCGTCGTCGATCGCCGGCAGCGCGGATGCAAAGGGCAGCAGCACGTGATTGCTGATCAACGCGAAGCTCTCGCGGGCCCGGCTGGCCGCTGTTTCCCAGCCGGGCATGTGGTGAAAGTAGAGCGTCGCGCCATGATCGATCATCCAGAGACGGCGATGCCAGAGCAGCAGGTTCGTGTTCCTGGCGGTGCGGTCCACGTTGCTGACGTACCCGTCCAACCACAGGATCCGTGACGCAAGCTGCGGATCGGGCTTGTGCACGGCAGGATCGAACGTCACGGAGCCCGGCAGGTAGTCGATCGCCAGGTTCAGGCCGGCGCTGTCCTTGATCAACGCGTGGATCTCCGGATCGGGCTCGGTGCGGGCAAGGTCTTCCTCGAGCTCCGCAAAGACAATCTCCGGGACCGGCAGGCCGAGAGCCCGCGCAAGCTCGCCGGACACGAGCTCTGCGATCAACGCCCGCGGCCCCTGGCCCGCGCCACGAAACTTCAGCACATACAGCCCGTCGTCATCCGCCTCGACGATCGCCGGCAGCGAGCCCCCTTCACGGAGCGGGGTGACGTAGCGGGTGACGCGGATGGTTCTCAGAGCCGGCACCGGCTGATTGTGGCACGCCGCAGTCCGTGGTCCGCAGCCCGTGGTCCGCAGCCCGGCTGTTCACAGTCCGCGGCCCGCAGCCCGTAGCCTGCACCTCGCAGCCTGCAGCTCGCGGACCCCGGACCCCGGCCCGCGAAATCACTACAATCCGCGGATGCGCATCAGGCCGGCAACGCCTGGCGATCAACCTGGCGCGTACCGCGTGTGCCTGGAGACAGGAAACGACGGCGCCGATGGCACTGCCCTGTATGCCGACGACCCCCACGCGCTCGGACGGATCTACGTGGGCCCGTACTTGCGCTTCGAGCCGGAGCTGAGCCTGGTGCTCGAAGATGACGACGGGATCTGCGGCTATGCGCTCGGCGCGTTCGACTCACGGTATTTCTACGATCGATATGAGCGCGAGTGGCGCCCCCGGATCTGCGCGGAATTCCCCGAGCCAGGCGGTGACCCGCGTCAGTGGACTCCGGTTCAAGAAATCCATCGTCACTACCATCATCCGAGCTATTTCTGCCCGGAACCGTACGAGTGTTTTCCCTCGCACCTGCACATCGATCTGCTGCCCCGGGCGCAGGGCCGAGGCTATGGGCGCCGGATGATGGAACGTAATCTCGCAACGCTGCGGCGCCTCGGGTCCCCGGGCGCTCATCTCGGCGTCAGCCTTCAGAATCCCAGGGCGGTGGCGTTCTATCGCCACCTCGGATTCCGCGAGCTGGTGACTGAAGGGTGCATTTACATGGGTCTGGAGTTGAGATAACAAGTTTCCAGTTACCAGTTTCCAGTTACCACTTGCCACCATCAGCGCGGATCCAAGAACAGGCGACTGGCAACTGGCAACTGGTGACTGGTGACTGGTAACTACGAGTGACATGGTGCTGGCCCTGTTTGGCGGATCGCCGATCCGCACACGACCGTTTCCCTCCTGGCCCGTCTTCGGCAAGACGGAGGAAGACCGCTTGCTCAGCACGCTGCGCAGCGGGGAATGGGGAAGGCTCGACGGCAAGCAGGTCGAAGAGTTCGAACGGCGCTTCGCCGCGATGCACGGGTGCGGCTACGGCGTTGCCGTGGTCAACGGCACGGTCTCACTTCGAATTGCGCTGCTCGCAGCAGGGATCCAGGCGGAAGACGAGGTCATCGTGCCGCCGTACACGTTTCTCTCCACGGCCTCGGCAGTCGTCGAAGCGAACGCGGTCCCGGTCTTCGCCGACATCGACCTCGTGACGTTCAACCTCGATCCGCGATCGGTCGAGGCGGCGATCACGCCGCGCACGCGCGCGATCATTCCGGTACATTTCGCCGGGCAGCCCGCCGAGATGGACGCCCTGCAGCGCCTCGCGGAGGCTCACGATCTCACGCTGATCGAAGACGCGGCGCATGCCCACGGCGCGTCCTACTGCAGCAGAGCCGTCGGCTCGCTGGGTCACATGGCCTCGTTCTCCTTCCAGTCCAGCAAGAACCTTACGGCGGGCGAGGGCGGCATCATCGTCACCAACGATCAGGCGTTGGCGGCCGCCTGCCGGTCGATCCAGAACTGCGGCCGCGTCGAGGGCGGGATCTGGTACGAGCATCACGTGATCTCAGGCAATTACCGCCTCGGGGAGTTTCAGGGCGCCGTCCTGAACGGTCAGCTCGATCGGCTGGAGCAGCAGACGGCCACACGCGACGCCAACGGCGCTCACCTCGCGCGGCGGCTCCAGTCGTTGCCCGGTCTCTTTCCTCAGCGCCGGCCGCCGGAGTGCACCCGCCACGCCTACCACCTGTTCATGGTGCGGCTGGACCCTGCGGCATTTGGCGCCTCACGCGACGGCGTTATTTCCGCCCTCGAAGCCGAGGGTATTCCCTGTTCGGCCGGCTACGGCTTTTCGTTGACGGCACAGCCGCTGTTCCGCACGAAGGCGTTCGGTCCGTATCTTCCGGGTCTTCGAGATCGGCTGGACTACCGTCAGGCGAGTTGCCCCAACAGCGATCTCATCTGCACGCAGAGCATCTGGCTCGAACACCCGCTGCTGCTCGGCACTCCTGAGGACATGGACGAGATCGCCGCCGCCTTCGAGAAGATCTACTGCCATCGCGACGAGCTCGCGGGCCGATGATCGAGCGCCTGGCTGCAGCGCTCGGCGGGCTCGATCGGAACCGGTATCTTGCGGCCATCCGTGCCGGGATGGTCGCGGTCGTTCCCCTGACGATCGCTGGTGGCCTGTTCATGATCGCGGCGAACCTGCCGTTTCCCGGGTGGAATGCGGCGGTTGCGCCGTATCTGCCGCTGCTCCAGATTCCGGTGACCGCGACGTTTGGCGTGCTCGCGATCGTCGCGTGTGCGGCCATCGCTCACGAGCTCGGCCGCAGCTTCGGTCAGGACGCCTTCGCGAGCGCGACGATGGCGGTCGTCGTCTTGTTGATGATCAGCCTCGATCCGGTCAGCCAGACGTTCCTGCCCGACACCTTGGGATCTCGCGGACTGTTCACCGCGATCGTGGTCGCGGTCGTGGCTGTGAGGGCACAGAAGTTGTTCGCCGACCACGACCTCGTTATCCGAATGCCGGCCGGTGTTCCCGCGATCGTTCGCGAGTCGTTCATGTCCCTGGTGCCATTGTGCGCGTTGATCATCGTGTTCTGGCTCGTGCGCTTCGGCGTCGGTCTCGACATCAACGCCGGGGTGCAGGCGATGTTCAGCCCGCTGATGGTCGCCCTGAACACGCTGCCGGGAATTCTCGCGTATGCGCTGATCGTGACGCTGCTCTGGTCGGTCGGCATCAACGGCGACAACGCCGTCGACGTGGTGGTGGCACCGATCTTTCTGCAATACCTGTCGGCCAACACCGAGGCCGTGAGCCACGGAGGCACGCCGCCGTTCGTGACCGCCTATGGTTTCTTCACGACGTTCGTGAACGTCGGCGGCACCGGTGCGACCCTTGCCCTCGCGCTGCTGCTGTGCCGGTCGAGAGATCCCGGCTATCGCCAGGTGGCCCGGTTGTCGTTGCCGACGCAGATCTTCCAGATCAACGAGCCGATTTTCTTCGGCCTGCCGATCGTGCTGAATCCGATTTTCATGGTTCCTTACGTGCTGAACGCGCTGTTCCTCACGGCCGCAACCTACGCGCTGATGACGTGGGGGCTGATCCGCCGCCCGTTCATCAACGTGCCCTGGACGACCCCGCCGATCCTCGGTCACTACCTGGTCACCGGCGGTGACTGGCGCGCGGCGGTCTGGGGTGCGGTGTCGATCGTGATGGCGATGATGGTCTATTACCCGTTTGCGCGCGCCGCGACCGCCCGCCGGGGCGTTCAGGCTGCGGCACCCGGAAGCCTTTCAGAGGAGGGCCAGGAGATCAGGAGTTCTCTTGCGAAACCCGAAGGCTCCTGATCTCCTGGCGCTCCTGTTTACGAGGATTCTTGCCGGCGGCTGTCGCCCCGGTATTCGTGGGCCGGATTCGAATGGATGACGAAATGAAGAAGTGCAACCTGGTCGCGACCGCGATTGCGGCCGCCGCCCTGGCGATGACCGCCGTGAGCGCTCAGGCACCGGGGACGTATCTGCAGAAGACCCGCACGTTCCACTCGGCCGAAAGCTTCGCGAAGGAGACTGGCGGCACGCTGACGGTCGAACGCCGGCTGGACGAGCCGCGGCTGGCCACGCTTCGCCGCTCGATTACCCGCTGGCCGGTGACCGAGGTCACCGTGCTCGGCCCGGAATCGCCCTCGGGGCTCTGGGTCGGCACGAGACGGGGCGCGATTCGGTACAGCGACGGCTACAGCCGGCACGAATACTTCGCGGGACTGCGCTGGCTGCCAGACGACGAGGTCACGGGCATCGCCGTGGATGGCAACACCGTGTGGATCGAGACGCCAAAGGGATACTCCCGGATCGAGTACCGCCCGACGACGCTCGCCGAGAAGTCGGACGCGTTCGTCCGGAGAATCCAGGAGCGGCATGTCCGCTGGGGCCTGACCGCCGATTCTCAGCTCCGGGTTCCCGGCGACGTGTCGACGAGCCGGACCAGGTCGACGGACAACGACGGGTTGTGGACCGCGATGTATGTCGCGGCCGAATCTTTCCGGTTCAAGGTGACCGGCGACGCCGGCGCCCGCGAGAACGCCCGGCGCGGGATGCAGGCGATCGTGCGGCTCGAGCAGATTACCGGCCGGCCCGGATTCCCCGCGCGCTCGTTCATCAAAGTGGGAGAAGACATCCAGCCGGAGGATGGCGAGTGGCACGACACGCCGGACAAGCTGTGGAGATGGAAAGGGGACACGAGCTCCGACGAGATCGTCGGCCACTATTTCGTCTATCCGATCTACATCGATCTCGTCGCTGATGAGCGTGAGAAACCGGCGCTGCGGGCGGTGATCGACCGGATCACCAATCACATCCTCGACAACAAGTACCAGCTGATCGACGTCGACGGGAAGCGCACGCGCTGGGGATGGTGGGCACCCGAGCTGATTTGGGAGGACGCCGACGAGACCGGGCTTCGCGCCCTGCACATGCTGTCGCACCTGCGCGTCGCGATGTCGTTGGCCGCCGACCCGGCCAATCGAAAGAAGTTCCAGACCGCTTACCACGACCTCGCCGTGCACCACCGTTACAGCCTGCTGATCCGCAACCAGAAAATCACGATCCCGGGACACATCAACCACTCGGACGACGAGCTGGCGTTCATGTCGTACTACCCGCTGCTGCGATACGAAAAGGACCCGGCGCTGCTGGCCGTCTACAAGGAGAGCCTCGAGCGAAGCTGGCAGATCGAGCGGCCGGAACGCAATCCGCTCTGGAATGTCATCTACGCCGCGGGAACGGGCGCGAAGGAGTTCGACCGGGACGAGTCGCTGCGGACCCTGAGAGAGATCCCGATGGATCAGGTCGAGTGGTCGGTGACGAACTCCCACCGGCTCGACGTTCCGCTCGACCCGCTCGCCGATCGGTTCAAACGCCGCCAGGCGCTGATCGTGCTGCCGTACGACGAACTGCCGATGTCGAAGTGGAACGGCAATCCCTACAACCTCGATGGCGGCAGCGGCGGCCGCAGCGAGGACGACGGCGCGTATTTTCTGTTGCCGTATTGGATGGGGAGGTTTCACGGGCTGTTCAATGACTGAGACTGGGACATCGCTCGCGGGCTCGCGGGTTCGCGGGTTCGCGGGTTCGCGGGTTCGGCAAACCAGTGGTAGTCAGAGGCAACGGTTGCAAATCCAAGAGGCTTGTTGCCTCTGGGTATCGCCGGCTCCGAACCCGCGAACCCGCGAGCCGCGAACCCGCGAACGTAGGCGCCCATGACACAATGCGCCGATCCGAATGATCCCCCCCGTCGTCCGCGTCGAAGGCATCCGCAAACTCTACGGCCGCACCGTCGCCGTCGATGACGTGTCGTTCGAGGTCAGGCCCGGGGAGATCTTCGGCCTGATCGGACCGAACGGAGCGGGGAAGACCACCACGATGGAATGCGTGGAGGGTTTGCGATCGCCGGACCGCGGAAGCATCGCGGTGCTGGGACTCGATCCTGTCCGCGATGTCTACCGGCTCCAGGATCGCATTGGCGTTCAGCTCCAGGAAGCGCAGCTGCAGAAACGGATCAAGGTCCGCGAAGCGGTCGATCTCTGGGCGTCGCTGTATCGCAACTCGGTGAATCCTGAGCGGTTGCTCGAGCAGCTCGGGCTCGTCGAGAAACAGAACGCGTGGTTCATGACGTTGTCCGGCGGCCAGAAGCAGCGGCTGTTCATTGCGCTGGCGCTCATCAACGATCCCGAGCTCGTGTTCCTCGACGAGCTCACGACCGGCCTCGATCCGCAGGCGCGGCGCGCCATCTGGGAGCTGGTGCGCAACATCCGGCAGCGTGGCAAGACCGTCTTCATGACCACGCACCTGATGGACGAAGCCGAGCGGCTGTGCGATCGGGTCGCGATCATCGATCGCGGACGGATCATCGACATCGACTCCCCCACGGCCCTCGTCCGCCGCCACTGTCCCGAGCGAACGGTGATCGTCACGACTCCCCAGCCGTCGGCCGATGCGATCTTCCAGCAGCTGCCGTCGGTGACCGCGGTGGAGCGGCGGGACGACAACGTGTCGATTCAGGGGCGCGGCGACGACTTCGTCACCACCGTGGTTCAGTGCCTCGCCGTTCACGCGATCCCGGTCACCGATCTGCGAACCGAGTCGCCGACACTCGAGGACGTGTTCCTGCGCGTGACCGGCCACTCGATTCGCGCCTGAGGAGCGGACCGTTGCTGAGGGGACTCTGGAAACTGACCTGGCTGGAGATCAAGATCTTCCTGCGCGAACCGCTCGGCGCCATCGGGACCCTGCTGTTCCCGATCCTGATCTTCATCCTGCTCGGAAAGGTCGGCGGCGGACGGATCAGCGCGCCCGACCGGAACGCGCCGAGCGTCGTCGGCCCGGACCTGCCGATTTTTGCGTCGATCCTGATTGCGCTGAGCGCGGTGCTGTCGCTCGCCACCATCGTCGCGATCTACCGGGAAGGCGGAATCCTGAAGCGGCTGCGCGCCACGCCGATGCGGCGGCACACGATCCTGACCGCGCACGTCGTGGTCAAGCTGCTCTTCGCGCTGGCGACGCTCCTCGCGTTGATCGCCGCCGGCAAGCGGGTGTTCCCCGCCCAGCTGAACGCGCCGATGTTCTCGTTCTCCCTGGCGGTGCTCTTCAGCACCCTGAGCATCCTGTCAATCGGCTTCGTGCTCGCGAGCCTGATCCCCACCGCCAGGTTCGTCCAGCCGGTCGGCGCGCTCCTGTTCTATCCGATGGTCGCGCTGTCCGGCCTCTTCTTTCCGGTCGAGGCGCTGCCGCCGACACTCCGGCTGATCGCCCGCCTGCTGCCGCTGACCTACGCCGTGTCGCTGATGAGAGGCACGTGGCGCGCGGAAAGCTGGTTCGCCCACGGGACCGACGTGGCGGCACTCCTGCTCGTGATTGCCGTGAGCGTGGCTGCGTCGGCGCGGTTCTTTCGGTGGGAGTGACCATTGTCGCGGGTTCGCGGGTTCGGGGGCTCGCGGGTTCGGTGAAGCCGGTGGTATTCAGAGGCAACGGGTGCAGATCCGAGCGGCTGGTTGCTTCTGGTGACCACCGTCTCCGAACACGCGAACCCCCGAGCCCGCGAACCCGCGACTGAACTAATATTCCCGCGATGCGCAGGCAAGTGCTCCCGATGCTGATGCTTGTCGTGGCGGCCGTGGCGGCCGGCCATGGCGCGGTGCAACCGGTAGCTCAACGGCTCCCCAATTTCGTCATCGTCTATGCCGACGACCTCGGGTACGCCGACATCGGATCGTTCAGCGATCTGCCGAAGGCGAAGCGTCCGGCGACGCCGAACCTGGATCGGATGGCCGCTGAGGGCGTGCGGCTCACGAGTTTCTATGTGGCCCAGGCGGTGTGTTCCGCGTCGCGGGCGGCGCTCCTCACCGGGTCGTATTCCAACCGCGTCAGCATCAGCGGGGCGCTGAACCACACCGCGGACTACGGTCTCAATCCGGATGAGATGACGATTGCCGAGGTTCTGAAGACTCGTGGTTATGCGACCGCGATGTTCGGCAAGTGGCATCTCGGGCACCGGCAGCCGTTCCTGCCCCTGCACCAGGGCTTCGACGAATACCTGGGGCTGCCGTACTCGAACGACATGTGGCCGCGGCACCCCCAGCAGAAGACCTTCTATCCCGACCTGCCGCTCATCGAAGGCGACCGCGTCGTAAAGCTCGATCCGGACCAGTCCCAGCTGACTACGATGTACGCCGAGCGCGCGGTGAAGTTCATCGAGGGCCATCGCAACACGCCGTTCTTCCTCTATGTCGCGACCGCGATGCCGCACGTGCCGTTGTTCGTGTCGTCGAAGTACAAGGAGCGCACCGGTCGCGGACTTTATGGAGATGTCGTCGCGGAGCTCGACTGGGGCGTCGGCCAGATCCTCGACGCTGTCAAGCGCGCCGGTCTCGACAACGACACGCTGGTGGTTTTCACCTCGGACAATGGTCCCTGGTTGTCGTACGGCAATCACGGGGGATCGGCCGGGCACTTCCGCGAGGGTAAAGGAACCGCATTCGAGGGTGGAGTGCGGGTGCCATTCGTCGCGCGCTGGCCGGGTCGGCTCCCGAAAGGCACGGCGGCGCGGGTGCCCGCCATGACCATCGATCTGCTGCCGACAATCTCGAAGCTTGCCGGCGCCCAGGTCTCGCCCGATCGCATCATCGACGGCCGTGACCTCTGGCCGGTGCTGAGCGGAGAGAAGAACGCGCCGCCGCCGCACGATGTGCTCTATTTCTACTGGGGACAGGAGCTGCATGCGGTTCGCAGCGGCAAGTGGAAGCTGCATCTGCCGCACCCATATCAGTCGCTGGAAGCGGCAGGCGCGGATGGCGCACCCGGGAAGTACGTCCGGAAGGACCTCGAGCTGTCGCTTTACGATCTCGAGGCTGATCCGGGTGAAACGCAGAACCTCGCGGCAGCGAATCCGGATGTCGTTGCCACCGTGATGAAATATGTCGAGCAGGCGCGCGAGGATCTCGGAGATTCGCTGGTGAAGCGCTCGGGGAAGAACGTGCGGCCGGTCGGACGGGTTCCCGTAAATTGAGCGCCACCTGCTCCCGGTTTTGCAGGAGGGCCAGGAGGTCACGAGAAGCCAACCCTTCCTCCTGACCTCTTGGCCCTCCTGCAAGAACAAGCTGTTGGGGCTGTCGATCATCGAAGAGGAGACCATGCGCTACGCGATCGTGACTGCGGTAATGCTCGGATGCCTGGTGAGGGTGGAGGGACAACAGATGCCCGACTGGTTTTCGGGCGTGCAGGCGGGGCGATCGGCGGCGCGGGCGAGCCACGCGATGGTGGCCTCGAGCCAGCCGCTGGCATCGCAGGCCGGCCTCGACGTGCTCAAGCGGGGCGGCAACGCGGTCGACGCCGCGATCGCGATGGCCGCGGTGCTGAACGTCACCGAACCGAACATGACCGGTATCGGTGGCGATGCCTTCATGATGATCTACTCGTCGAAGACGAAGAAGATTGAAGCGCTGAACGCAAGCGGCCGCGCCCCTCGCAAGCTCACCCGTGAAGTGGTGACCTCGAAGGGGATCACGCAGATGCCGTTGTCGGGGATGGAAACGATCACCGTTCCCGGGGCGTTCGATGGATGGATCACGGTTCTCGAGAAGCACGGGACCATGAAGCTTCCGGAGCTGCTCGCTCCGGCCATCGACCTGGCGGAGAACGGGTTTCCGTTGATGGAGAAGACCGTCGCCGACTGGCTGCCGGAGGTCGACAAGCTGAAGCGCAACGAAGCTGCGGCGTCGACTTACCTGATCAACGGCACTGCTCCGAAGCCAGGGACCGTCTTCGTCCAGAAGAACCTGGCTCGGACTTTCCGCACGCTGGCAAAAGGCGGGCGTGAGGCGTTCTATCGCGGCGAGATCGCCAGGACCATCGTCGACTACGTCCAGAAGCACGGCGGCTATTTGACGATGGAGGATCTGGCCGAGCACAAGTCCACGTGGGTCGAGCCGATTTCGACGACGTATAAGGGGCACACGCTCTACGAATTCCCACCGAACAACCAGGGCCTGACCGCGCTCCTGCTGCTGAACATCCTCGAGCCGATCGACTTGAAGGGGATGCAGAGCGATCCGGTGCGCTACTACCACACGCTGATCGAGGCCACGAAGATCGCCTTCGCCGATCGCAACCGGTACATCGCCGACCCGGCGTTCTCCAAGGTTCCGGTGACCGAGCTGCTGTCGAAGGACTACGCAGCAAAGCGGCGCGCGCTGATCAATCCCGACAAGGCCATCGATCCGCCCGCGTATGGCGACATCAAGATGGGCAGCGACACGACCTACTTCACGGTCGTCGACAAGGATCGCAATGCCGTCTCCTTCATCAACAGTCTCTTCAACTCATTCGGGTCGGGCATCGTCGCCGGCGACACCGGGATCATGCTGCACAACCGCGGCAGCGGATTCGTGCTCGAGGCCGATCACCCGAACCGGCTCGAGCCGGGCAAGCGGCCCTTCCACACCCTCATTCCCGCGATGGTGTTCAAGGACGGCAAACTGCTGATGTCGTACGGCGTCATGGGCGGCGACATCCAGGCGCAAGGGCATGTCCAGGTCCTCCTCAACCTGATCGATCGCGGTCTCAACCTGCAGCAGGCGATCGACGCGCCGCGGATCCGCTATATGAACGGGCGCAACGTGATGATGGAGGATGGCCTGACGGCGGCCGTCATCGCAGAGCTGGTCAAGCGCGGCCACGAGCGCGCGTTTCCGCCAGCGGGGATCATGCACCGGGCGCTGATGGGGGGCGGCCAGGCGATCATGATCGACCCGGAGACCGGCGCCCTGGTTGGGGCTTCGGATATCAGGAAGGACGGGCTGGCGATCGGGTACTGACACTATTCGCGGGCTCGGGGGCTCGGGGGCTCGCGGGTTCGATTTCTTGAGGCAACCAGCTCATTTGCGAGTGCCGCGGACGGGGTAGGCAGGCCTAAAGGCCTGCGCTACGGAAGCGCAGCAGGCCGTGTACGTAGCGCAGGCCTTTAGGCCTGCCTCACGGTGCCCGAACCCCCGAACCCGCGAACCCCCGATCTTGCCCTCCCAAGCGGTCGGTGCGAAACTGATTCCCCCCGGCGGCAGCGCCGCCGGGACCCCGACCATGACTTCTCTGTTCCGGCCCCTCGCCATCGGCTCTTTTGCCGTGCTTTCGGCCTCGATCTTGGTCCGGGCGCAGGCGCCACCCGCGTCGCCACCCGCCGCCGGGCAGGCGGCGGCGGTCGACTACACCAAGGACATTCAACCGATTTTCGAGAAGTTCTGCTCCGAGTGTCACGGACGGTCGAAGGCGCGCGCCCAGCTGCGGCTGCACAGCCCCCAATGGATCCGCAAGGGCGGACAGTCCGGTCCCCCGGTCGTCCCTGGCGACAGCCACTCGAGCGAGCTCATGCGGCGCGTTCTCGATCCGAATGACGACGATCGGATGCCGCTCGACGCCGATCCGCTACCGGCAGAAACGATCGCGCAGCTTCGGGCCTGGATCGATCAGGGAGCGCCCATGCCTGCGGGCAGCGCGGCCGCGGCCGCGATTGACGAGCACTGGGCCTACAAGAAGCCGGTTCGCCCGGAGCCACCGGCGGTGACTCAGACCGCCTGGGCGCGCACGCCGATCGACCGATTCGTGCTGGCGCGGCTCGAGCGCGAGCAGCTGACCCCGTCGCCGGAAGCGTCAAAGGCGACGCTGCTGCGGCGCGTGTCGCTCGATCTCACCGGACTGCCGCCGACGCCGGCGGAGCTCGATGCGTTTCTCGCGGACACGGCGGCCGACGCGTACGAGCATGTTGTCGATCGGCTGCTGGCGTCGCCCCATTATGGTGAACGGTGGGCGCGTCCGTGGCTCGATCTCGCGCGGTACGCCGACACCAACGGTTATGAGAAGGACAACCGCCGCGACATCTGGAAATACCGCGACTGGGTGATCAACGCCTTCAATCGCGACCTGCCCTTCGATCAGTTCACGGTCGAGCAAATCGCCGGGGACATGCTGCCGAACCCGACGGTCGAGCAGAAGATTGCCACCGGCTTCCATCGCAACGCGATGACCAACGAAGAAGGCGGCGTCGATCCGGAGGAGTCGCGCTACGAGGTGCTCGTCGATCGCACGAACACCACTGCAACCGTGTGGCTCGGCTCCACGCTCGCGTGCGCGCAGTGCCACAACCACAAGTACGATCCATTCACCCAGAAGGACTATTTCCGGCTGCTGGCCTTCTTCGCCAACGGCGACTTCGACGGCCGCTCGTTCGGCGACGGCACCCGCTACTTCGAGCCCACGCTCGATCTCGCCACGCCCGAGCAGGAAGCGGCGCGCAAGGAGTTGCAGACCGAGATCGATCGGCTGGACCAGCAGCTGAAGACTCCCACGCCCGAGGTGCGGGAGGCGCAGGCGCGATGGGAGGAGTCGCTGCGGACCGCTCAGACGGTCTGGACGCCGCTGACGCCGCAGGAAGCCACCGCGACCAACGGCGCCATACTTCGAGTGCAGGCTGACGGCTCGGTGCTCGCTTCCGGCGCGAATCCACCGCTCACGTCATATACCTTCACGGCGACCGCGAAACTCTCGCCGATCAGCGGCATTCGCATTGAAACCCTTCCCGACCCCTCGCTGCCGCGGGGTGGTCCAGGACGCGATGGCTATGGGCACTTCCGCGTCACCGGCCTGCGCGTGTCCGCGGCCCCTGCCGCGGCAGGTTCCAAGCTCGACGCGGTCGCCTTCAAGACCGTGAAGGTCGACGATTCGGCTGCGGCGTTCGATCCCGCCGAGCTGCTCGGCGACAAGCCGTCCGCCTACGCGAGGAAGAGCGGATCCTGGGCGATCAACGCGATGCGTGACACCGATCGCCTGCCGCGAAACGCGGTGCTGGCTGCCGCGACGCCATTCGGATCTGCATCCGGCACGCGACTGCAGATCCGGATCGATCATCTCGACGGCACGATCGGCCAGGGCATCGGCCGATTCCGCATCTGGGTGACCGACGCAGCCAATCCGCTCGAGGGGGCCGATCTCGCCCCCAGGCTCCGGAAGGTGCTGGCCCTGCCGGTGGCCGAACGGACGACGGCTCAAGCCGACGAGCTCGCGGCCGTGTTCAGGACCACCACGCCGCTCCTCAAAGAGACGCGAGACACACTCGCGGCCCGTCGAAAGGCGCTGGTCGACCTCAAGATTCCGTCGACGCTCGTGATGCGCGAACACGTGTCGTTCGAACGACCGTCGTTCGAGTTGCGCGTCCGGGGCAGCTTCTCGGCAAAGGGTGAGCGTGTGTATGCCGGCACGCCGCGCGCGCTGCCGGCCATGCGCGACGACCTGGCGATCAACCGCCTGGGATTGGCCCGCTGGCTCGTCGATCCGAACAACCCGCTCGTGGCGCGGGTCGCGGTCAATCGCCTCTGGGAACAGCTCTTCGGGCGCGGGCTGGTCGAGACAAGCGAGGATTTCGGTTCACAGGGCACGCCGCCGACGCATCCCGAGCTGCTCGACTGGCTGGCGACGGAGTTCGTCGCGAAAAAGTGGAGTCAAAAGGCGCTGCTGCGGACGGTCGTCCTGTCCTCGACGTATCGTCAGTCGTCCGCCGTGCCGCCGGCCGTCGCCGATCGCGATCCATACAACCGGTTGTTCGCTCGTGGTCCGCGCGTCAGGCTCGAGGCGGAAATGATCCGCGACCTGTCGCTGTCGGTCAGTGGACTGTTGAGCGAGAAGACGTTGGGACCGAGCGTGTTCCCGCTGCAGCCCGACGGGATCTGGAACATGCCCTACAACTCGGATAAATGGACCGTCTCGCAGGGCGACGATCGCTTCCGGCGCAGTCTTTACACGTTCTGGCGCCGCACGTCGCCGTATCCGAGCTTCATGACCTTCGACGCGACGAGCCGCGAGTTCTGCACCGTGCGCCGCGTCCGGACGAACACGCCGCTCCAGGCGCTCACCCTGCTCAACGATCCCTCGTCATTCGAAGCCGCGCGTGCGCTGGCCGCCCGCATGATCGCGGCGGGTGGCTCGCCGGCTTCCCGCGCCACGCAGGGGGTGAAGCTCGTGCTGACGAGGCCCGCGCGTCCGGACGAAGTCGAGCGGCTCGTCTCGCTCTACGAACAGGAGCTGGCGCAGTACCGCAAGCGTGGCGAATCCGAGCCCGAGCAGGCCGCGTGGACGATGGTGGCAAACGTCCTGTTGAACCTGGACGAGGCGATCACCAAGGAATAACCGGGCAGCACATGTCAAGAGAGCCACTTCGTTCCATCACTCGTCGTCACTTCTTCGAACAGGCCGCCTTCGGGATCGGCGGCCTTGCGCTCGCCTCGTTGATCGATGAGGCCCTGCTGGCGCAGGGGTCGCGGCCGCCGACCTACAAGTTCGACTACCCTCCGAAAGTGAAGCGGGTCATCTACCTGTTCATGGCGGGTGCGCCGTCGCAGCTCGATCTATTCGATCCGAAGCCGGCGCTGACCAAGCACGATGGCCAGGACATTCCGGAAGAGCTGATCAAGGGGGAGCGGTTCGCGTTCATCAAGGGCACGCCGAAGCTGCTCGCGTCGCCGTTCCAGTTCAAGCGGCACGGGCAGTCGGGCGCCGAGATCTCGGAGTTGCTTCCGCACCTGTCGAAGCTCGCCGACCAGGTGACCTTCGTCCGCTCGATGCAGACGACGCAGTTCAATCACGCGCCGGCGCAGATCTTCATGAACACCGGTCACCAGGTGATCGGCCGGCCGAGCCTGGGCTCCTGGCTCAGTTACGGACTGGGCAGCGAAAACTCGGATCTGCCGGCGTTCGTGGTGCTGCTGTCGGGCGAGAACAACCCGGACGGCGGCAAGTCGTGCTGGGGCAGTGGATTCCTTCCGACCACGCACCAGGGCGTCGAGTTTCGATCCAGCGGTGAGCCGGTGCTGTTCGTGTCGAACCCGGAAGGGGTGGAATCCGACACACGCGCGCGCTCGATCGCGGCGATCAACGATCTCAACCGGCTGCACGCCGCCACCGTTCGCGATCCGGAGATCCAGACCCGCATTGCCGCGTACGAGCTCGCCTACCGGATGCAGACGAGCGTTCCCGAGCTGACGGAACTGTCGAAGGAACCGGCCTCGATCCACGAGCTCTACGGCACCGAGCCGGGCCGCCCGTCATTCGCCAACAACTGTCTGCTCGCGCGCCGCCTGGTGGAGCGCGGTGTGCGCTTCGTCCAGCTCTATCACCGGGGCTGGGACACGCACGGCGCGTCGTTCGGCGAGGACATCGTCGAAAAGCTGCCGCATCTGTGCCGGCAGACGGATCGTCCGATCTACGGCCTGCTCACCGATCTCAAACAGCGTGGCCTGCTCGACGACACGCTGGTCATCTGGGGCGGCGAGTTCGGCCGCACCCCGATGAACGAGGCACGGAACGGCTCGAAGTTCCTCGGCCGCGATCATCATCCCCGCGCCTTCACCATGTGGCTCGCCGGCGGCGGCATCAAGCCGGGGATCACCATCGGCCGCACCGACGAGCTGGGCTATAACGTCGCCGAGGATCCCGTCGACGTCCACGATCTGCACGCGACGATGCTGCGGTTGATGGGGATCGACCACGAGAAGCTGACCTACAAGTTCCAGGGCCGCGACTTCCGGCTGACCGACGTGCACGGGAAAGTGGTGACGAAGCTGCTCGCTTGATTTGATCTCTTACGTCGTCAAATCCCAAGCTCCAAATCCCAAGCTCCAAGGCACTCCCAACCTCCAAATCCCAACCCAACTCCCAAGCTCAACTCCCAACGGTTTGGGGCAGGCTCATGGTTGGGAGTTGATTTGGGAATTGATTTTGGGATTTCGGAGTTTGGGAGTCGATTGGAGCTTGGAGCTTGGAGCTTGGGATTTGACAAGGATTGTCCCCATCGATAAACCACTTCCGTTGTCCTGCCGTCCAAGGTGACCATGACCTCCTCCTCGACGTCCGACGTCCGTCTTGCGATTCGCAGCCTGTCGCGGAGCCCGTTGTTTGCTACCGTGGCGATCCTGTCCCTTGCCCTCGGGATCGGCGCAAACACGGCGATTTTCACGCTGATCGATCAGATCGTGCTGCGGAAGCTGCCGGTGCAGAAGCCCGAGGAGCTGGTGATGCTCTACCAGCAGGGGGCGAACAACGGGAGCAACATGGGGACGCGGATGCAGTCGTATCCCATGTATCAGGACTTCCAGAAGAAGGCCGAACCGCTGGCCGACGTCCTGTGCCGGCGGCTCGTTCCGGCGTCGATCAGCATCGGCAACCAGACCGAGCGGCTCGAGGCCGAGGTGGTGTCGGGCAACTTCTTCACGCTGCTCGGCGTGAAGCCGGCGATCGGGCGGGTCTTCAACTCGCAGGAGGACGACCAGAACTACCAGGGGCACCCGGTCGTCGTGCTCAGCCACACCTACTGGGTCAACCGCTTCGCCCGTGATCCCGGGGTCATCGGGAAGAAGATGCTCGTGAACGACTATCCCATGACGATTGTCGGCGTCTCGGCCGCCGGCTTTGCGGGCATCGACCCCGCACGGTCGCCACAGATCCGCATCCCCGTATTGATGATGCCGGTGATGATGCCCGAGTGGCCCTGGCTGCACATGGACGACCGGCGTGCCCGCTGGGTGCAGGTCTTTGCCCGGCTCAAGCCCGGCTACACGGCCGAATCCGCGGCGGCACCGCTCCAGGGCCTGTTCACGCAGATCCGGACCTACGAGATGACCTTGCCGGCAGCCAAGGAGTGGTCCGCGTACTCCCGCGAGCAGTTCATGAAAGGACGAATCCTCGTCGAGAGCGCGGCCACGGGCTTCTCCGGGATCAGGAACGATTTCTCGACGGCGCTCATCGTGTTGATGTGCATGGTGGGCCTGGTGCTGCTCATCGCCTGCGCGAACGTGGCGAACCTGCTCATCGCGCGGGCGTTCATGCGTCAGAAGGAGATTGCGGTGCGGCTGTCGCTCGGCGCCTCGCGTGGGCGCCTGGTTCGCCAGCTGCTGGTCGAAAGTCTCGTGCTGTCCGTTGCCGGCGGGGTCGTCGGGCTCGGCCTGGCTTTCGTGCTCACTCGCGGACTGTTGTCGCTCGTGCCGTCGGACGGTCAACCGCTCCTGATCAACGCGCAGCCGGACTCACGCATCCTGCTGTTCACGATCGGCCTGACGTTCCTGACCGGCATCATCTTCGGATTGCTGCCGGCGCTCCGCGCCAGCCGGCCCGATCCGTGGACGACGCTGAAGGATACGGTGGGGTCGATCGCCAGTACCGGTGGATCGCTCTTCTTGCGCAAGGGCCTGGTCACCGCGCAGGTGGCGCTGAGCTTCCTGCTGCTGTTCGGGGCCGGGTTGTTCGTTCGCAGCCTGCAGAACCTCAAGACGACGGAGACGGGGGTGGTGCTCGACAACCTGGTCAGCTTCCAGCTCTCGCCTGCCTTGAGCGGCTACACCAACGAGCGCGCCGTGCAGTTCTACTCGCAACTGACGGAACGGCTGCGCTCCGCGCCGGGCATCGCATCCGCTGCCTTCGCGAACATGTCGATCCTGAGTGGCGGCGAATGGGACAGCTCGATGTCCGTCGAAGGGCACCGGCCCACCGACGGCGAAGACATGCAGGCCTTCATGAACGCGTTGTCTCCCGGCTATTTCGAGGCGATGAAGATCCCGATCCTCGAGGGGCGCGACTTCAGCCAGATGGACGCCAGGGAGAACTCGAAGGTGGTGATCGTCAACCGGAGCTTCGCGCAGCACTTCTTCAAGGGCGCGAGCGCGGTTGGGAAGCACGTCGGCTGGGGCGTCGGTCCGAATACCAAGCTCGATCTCGAGATCGTTGGCGTGGTTGGCGACGCCCTCTACGAGGGCCCCCGCGAGGGCGTCCATCGCCAGGTCTTCATCCCCAACTGGGGACGGAACAGTGCGACGTTCTATGTGCGAACGAGAACAGGGTCGTCGGCCGCGTATGGCCTGATCCGCAACGAGCTGAAGCAGCTCGATTCCGCGATGCCGCTCTACGAGATGAAGACGGTGGAAGGGCAGCTCGACGAGACCCTGCTGACCGATCGGCTGATTGCGTTGTTGTCCGCCGGGTTCGGGCTCCTGGCGACCCTGCTCGCCTCGATCGGACTTTACGGCGTGATGGCCTTCGTCGTTGCCCGCCGTCGAAAGGAGCTCGGCATCCGGCTCGCTCTCGGCGCGCAGCCGGGAGGCGTCGTGTGGCTGGTCATGCGGGAAGTCCTTTTGCTGCTCGGGATCGGTCTGGCGGTCGGCGTCCCTGCGGGGCTCGCCGCGGGCAGATATGTCTCGTCTCAGCTCTACGGCATCAATCCTCACGACCCCTCAATTGCCATCAGTACGGTCGCGCTCCTTGCAATCGTGTCAGCGGCGGCAGGGCTGATCCCGGCGCGAAGGGCGAGCAGGATCGATCCCATACTCGCGCTCAGATACGAGTAAGGATCAACTCCCAACGGTCCAACGATCCAACGATCCAAGTTGAGCCGGTTGAAGCATCGGGGCGAAAGACGCGACGATTTGCCTGATTGCCGCGATTTGCGCCCAACTCGCTCGAACGGCTCGGGTTGGGAGTTGCCCCTCGACATTGCTCGGGGCAACCCTGAGCGGAGTCGAAGGGTTGGATCGTTGGACCGTTGGGAGTTGTCGCGTTCCCCTGTCCCGTTCGCCCCGTGATACCTTCACCAGTTGAGTCGTTGTAGAGAGAGAGGAGAAGCACCCATGCGTTCATGGACCTCCGCCCTGGTCGTCGCCTGCACCTGTCTGGCCGGATCTGCCGAAGCCCAGGAAGCGCGCGGCACTCTTCAGGGGCGGGTCTTCGATTCGTCGGGCGGTGCCGTTCCCGGCGCGACGATCGAGATCACCAACGTCGAGACCGGCGTGTCCACGCCGGCCACGTCGAATGAGGAGGGCAATTACCGCGTGCCGTTCCTCAATCCCGGCACCTACCGCGTGACGGTCGCGCTCGACGGTTTCAACAAGTTCGTCAGCCAGAACATCCAGCTCCATGTGGCTGAAGTGCTCACCGTGGACGCGACGCTGCAACCCGGCCGCCTGACCGACGAGGTCACCGTGTCCGCGGCGGCAACCGTTGTTGATTCGTCCGGCTCCGGCCTCGGGCAGGTGGTGGATGCGCGGCGCATCTCCGAGCTGCCGATCCGGGAAGGCACCGCCGTCGAGCTCGTGATCCTCGCTCCCGGCGTCCAGAACACCACCGATCTGCGGTCACGGAAAGCGGCGTTCAACAACGGCCTTTCACAGTGGTCGAGCGACGGCGCCGGCGAGAAGCGCAACGATTTCACCATCGACGGCGTGGCCAACGTCGCCGCGGATCGGGTCGCCTACAGTCCGCCTTCCGCGGCCGTCGAAGAGTTCAAGATTCAGACGGCCTCCTACGACGCCGCGGTCGGGAACGCCATGGGGGCGTCGGTGAACCTGGTCACCAAGAGCGGCACCAACAGCCTGCGCGGACAGGTCTACGAGTGGTTCCGCGGCGCGAAGCTCGATGCCAACAACTATTTCGACGAGAAGGCCGGCCGGCCCAAGCGCGATTACAAGGACAACCGGTTCGGCGCGGCGGTTGGCGGACCCATTACGCGGAGCCGTACCTTCTACTTCGCGAACTTCGAGGCCAATCCGTTCCAGGTGCCCTCGCCGGCAACGCTGACCGTCCCTACCCAGAAGATGCGGACCGGCGATTTCTCCGAGCTGCTGGCGCTTGGGTCGCAATACCAGATCTACGATCCGGCCACGACGAGGCCGCACCCGACGCAGGCGGGCCGTTTCATCCGGGATCCGTTCCCCGGCAATATCATTCCGCAGAACCGGCTCGACTCGGTGGCGAAGAACATCCTGTCGTTCTATCCGCTTCCGAATCAGGCAGGGACCGCCGACGGCGCGAACAACTACAGCAACCCCACGGCCGTGGCCTTCGAGACCTACTACACGGTCACGAGCCGGGTCGACCACAACTTCTCCGAGAAGCATCGTCTGTACGGCCGTTTCAGCTGGGACTTCTGGGAAGAGGAGAAGGACGATCGCTTCGACAACCTCTCAACCGGCATCTTCCTGAACCGCAAGAACCGGGTGTTCGCCCTGGACGATGCCTACACGGTCAAGAGCAACCTCCTGCTGAACGTGCGCGGCGGTTTCACGCGGCAGCTGTTTCCGGAGCGGCGTCGCAGCACGGGCTTCGACCTGTCGTCGCTTGGGTTCTCGAACTCGCTGGTGTCGCTGATTCCCGCGCCGCTCGCGACGTTTCCGAACGTGACGTTCGATGGGTACCAGAACCTCAGCCCGTGGGAGTCGGGCGACGGGTTCTTCACGACCGACGTCTACAACGTGACCGGTAACGCCGTCTGGCTGGTCGGCAGCCACAACCTGCGGTTCGGCACCGAGTATCGCCGCTACGTCGAACACTCGAGCCGCTTCCCGACGTCCGTGTCGCCCACGATTGACTTCCGGAACACCTGGACTCGGGGACCGGTTGACAATTCAGCCGGATCGCCGCGTGGTCAGGATCTGGCCGCGTTCCTCCTCGGCGTGCCCGCGAGCGGCACGATGAGCCGGGCCGCCGAGTACACCGAGCAGAGCGGTGTCTTTGCGCTCTACGCGCACAACGACTGGCGCGTGCGCAACAACCTGACGCTGAACCTTGGCCTCCGCTGGGAGTACGAATCACCGCTCAGCGAGCAGGACGATCGGATGATCAGCGGCTTCGATTTCGAGACGCTGCTGCCGATCAACGACGCGGTGCGGGCGAACTACGCGCGCAATCCGATCCCCGAGGTCCCGGTCTCGCAGTTCGTCGTTCGCGGCGGCGTCCTCTACCCGGACACCGGCGGACCAGGGGCCGCATGGGATGGTGTCTACTCGAACTTCATGCCGCGCGCCGGCTTCTCGTGGCAGCCCGACCCGAAGACGGCAGTTCGTGGCGGATACGGCCTCTTCTACGACGTGCTCGGTCCGAACCGGATCAGTGCGAACCAGACCGGCTACTCGCGCGTGACGTCGCTGACCCCGTCGCTCGACAACGGCCAGACGTTCGTCGCCACCCTCGCCAACCCGTTCCCGAACGGCCTGCTCGAACCAGTGGGCAGCGGTCTCGGCCTGATGACGAACGTCGGCCTGACCGCAAACTTCCCGTACGTCGGCGAAGTGCGGACACCGCGCACGCATCGCTGGTCGATCGGCCTCCAGCGTGAGCTGCCGGGGTCCTTCCTCATCGAGGGAACCTACCTGGGCTCCTACTCCGAGCACCTGCCGGTGTCTCGCGAGCTCAATCCCGTGCCGGGCAGTTACTTCTCAACGTCCCCTGTGCGCGATGATGCCACCAACAATTTCCTGACGGCACAGGTCGCAAATCCGTTTGCCGGCCTGCTTCCGGGCACCAACATCAACGGCGCGACGGTCGCCCGCTCGCAGCTGCTGCGTCCGTACCCGCACTTCACCGGCAACCCGGCCGTCTCGTCGCTGGAGACGCTCGGGATTTCCGACTACACCTCTTTCCAGGGACGCGTCGAGCGCCGGATGGCCAACGGGTTCACCGTTCAGGTCGCCTACACCTGGTCGAAGACCATGGTCGAGACCGGGTACCTGAACCCGTTCGACACCGGGCTCGAGCGCGTGATCGGGCCGTTCGATCGCACCCACGTGTTCACCACGAGCGGTATCGCGG
>Ga0209382_10001186_pt1 | contig 41608 bp, 34 predicted proteins | sample SoiMetdeltSBSDD5_FD_187599 | JGI IMG/M metagenome (GOLD analysis project Ga0209382, IMG submission 187599) | Bulk soil microbial communities from a Populus tree surrounding site in Tennessee, USA - Soil MetaG P. deltoides SBSDD5 (SPAdes) (version 2) | ecosystem: Environmental > Terrestrial >... | reverse complement strand
ACGTCCTCGTCGGCGGCCAGGAGCCCGTGCTCGATCGTGCCCACACCCTCCTCGACCGCCAGGCGCAGGCCCGCGCCGCCGTGGGCGTGCGCGGCGGCGTAGGTGCCGGCGCGATGCGCCTCTTCGACCGCGGCGCGGATCTCCTCCCGCGTGTAGGCGCTCGAGGTCGACATGGCGCCGGGCGAGCTGACCCCGCCGGTCACGAAGATCTTCACGTGGTTGGCGCCGCGCCGGAGGTTCTCGCGCGCCCCTCGCCGGACCTCATCGACGCCGTCATAGCCGGCCAGCGCCCGGCCGTGGCCGTTATTGGCGGCCAGGCCGCGGCCGGCCACGAGCAGACGCGGCCCGGCGATCACGCCGGCCTCGATCGCGTCGCGGATGTCGATGTCGAGGAAATGCTCCTCGCCCATCACGCGCATCGTGGTCGTGCCCGCGGCGAGGTCCGTTCTCAGGTTCGCGGTGGCCGCCAGCGCCTGGGGCACGGGACCACGGCAGAGCTGGCCCAGCTGATCGCCGAGGCCCGGCACGATCGACGCGTGGCTGTGACAGTCGATCAGCCCGGGCATCACGAACCGATTCGTCAGATCGAGAAGCTCGGACCCCGGCGGCGCCGGCGTGCGATCGGCGGGACCGACCGCGGTGATCCGGCCACCGTCGACGACGACCATGGCGTCTCTGATCGGCGCGGGAGCGATCCCGTCGAAGAGCGTGCCGCAGCGGATGGCTCGGATGCTCACGCGATGTGCGTCCCGGCCGGCGTGCTCGAGATCATGGGCCCCACGAGTATACGCGGCGCAGCGCTCAATTCTGGCTCCACACCTTGCGAGCGGTGTCCACCACGAGCGCGAGCTTTGCTTCCTGCTCGGCGGGCGTGAGCAGATTGCCTTCCTCGGTCGACGCGAACCCGCACTGGGGGCTGAGCGCCAGCCGCTCGAGCGGCACGAGCGCCGCCGCCTCCCGGATGCGGCGCTCGAGCTCAGCCGGGCTTTCCAGCGCGGCGCGCTTGGTCGTCACCAGGCCCAGCACGACCGTGCGATCGTCGGGCACGTGACGCAGCGGCTCGAAGCCGCCGGATCGCGAATCGTCGTACTCCAGAAGAAAGCGCGAGAAGCGGGTCGCGCTGAAGATCCGGGCCGCAATCGGGTCGTACCCGCCGCTGCCGATGAACTTGCTCTGATTGTTGCCGCGGCACAGGTGCAGCGCGAACGTCACGCCCGGGTGGCGGCCGATCACGGCGTTGTCCATCTCGATGCCGAGATCGAGCAGCCGCTCCGGATCGGTGCCGCGGCGGCGAAAGCCCTCGCGGGTGGTCGGGTCGAGCAGCAAGGTGTAAGGCGGCGCGTCCATCTGGATGTACGTGCAGCCCAGGCGCACCAGCTCGTCCACCTCACCGCGGAGAATATCGACCGCGTCGGCGAGGTAGGCGTCGCGCGTGGCGTAGGCGCCGGCCGATCTGTCCGGATCGTAGTACGACGTCGTGTTGAGCGCGCTGATCATGGTGGCCTTGGCGGGCCCATCGGTGCGCGCCCGGAGATAGGTGAACTCCTCGGCGCACATGTGGCGCCGGCGCTCGAGACGCGACACCACGACGGCGCGCTTGAAGAGGACCTCGTTGCCCTGCTCGTCGCGGAATGGAATCGCCCAGCCGCCGAACTTGTCGAAGCCCTCGACCGAATCGATGAAATGGCCGAAGTAGGCGTAGCGTCGCATCTCGCCATCGGTGATCACCGAGACGCCGACTCGCGCCTGAAGCCGCACCGCCTCGTCGACGGCCCGGTCCTCGACCCGCTTGAGCTCAGCGTCGCCGATCGCGCCCGCGGCGTGACGCGCGCGAGCCTCTTTCAAGTAGGCGGGCCGCAGCAGGCTGCCGATCACCTCGGCGCGGTAGTCGGCTCCCATCCGGGTCAGCGGGCGAGATCGCGCGTGACCGCGCGCCAGAGGGCAACCGTCTCGGCGCCTCCGGGATCGCGCGGCAGCTTGCGCACCGCCGTGGTCACCAGCACCAGCCGGCTCGCCGGATCGACGTAGATCGCCTGCCCTCGGACGCCGAGGAACGCGAACATCCGCCGGTCCTCGGGAAAGATCCACGTCTGGTAGCCGTAGCCGAAGAACGGTGTCGCGGTGCGCGGGCGCAGGTGCGGCTGATCGGTGCGGACGCTGGTCGCGTCGCGAACCCAGGCGGCCGGCACGAGCTGCCGCCCCCGCCAGTTCCCGTCGTGCGCGAGCAGAAGGCCGAGCCGCGCGTAGTCGCGCAGGACGGCGTTGAAGCAGCAGAACGTCACCTCCTGGCCCGAGCGATCGATGAGCCAGGTGGCGTCGGCCTCGGCGCCGATCGGCTGCCAGAGCTTGTCTTGCAGATACTCGGCGACCGAGCGTCCGACGGCCGCGGCGAGAACCAACCCCAGCACCTCCGTCTCGACCGATGCGTACGAGAACTTCGTTCCGGCGGCAACCGCGCGCTCGTTGTACGGCGTGACCGAGGCGACGCCCCCGCGCCCGAGCTGTCGGAACGTGTCGGAGGCGAGCTTCGAGACGTCGTCGGTTCCCGTGTATTCCTCGACGAAGCGGACGCCTGAGGACATTTGGAGCAAGTGGCGCAGCGACGTCCGTCCGTACTCGGTGTTGGCGAGCGCCGGCACGTACGCCGCGGCCGGGTCGTCCACCGACCGGATGCGCCCTTCGCCGATCGCGATCCCGACCAGCATCGACGTGACGGTCTTCGCCATCGACCACGAGGTGAACCGGTCCCGGTCAGTCCGCGCGTACTGGTAGCGCTCGACCAGGATGGTGTCGTCGCGGGCGACGAGCAGCCCCGTCGCGGGGTTGCGGGCCATGTAGTCGTCGATCGCGAAGCTGCGCCCCTGAAAGTCGTAGCGCAGCGCCGGCTCCGACGCGGCGCGCCCGAGCGGCGATGGGGTCGCGGCGCGGCGGACCGAGCGGCTCGGAAAGATCTCGTCCTGGTGGCTCTGCGAGCCGACCAGGAACGGAACGCGGAAGAAGGTATCGCGATTGCCGACCGGATAGCCCTCGCGCGCGCCGAACTCGTCGGCGTCGGGACCGCTCTGCTCGAAGCGCGGCCCCGCTGCGGTCGCGGGCGACGCCGGCGCCTGAGCTCGCTGCCCTGTGTCGCTGGCGCACGCGGCCAGGCACGCCACGAGGGCCGCCCAGACCGCCGCGGTCCTGATGCATTCGACGATCATCGGCACCTCCACGGCCCCGCTATCGCGCATCAGGGCTTGTCGCCGGTCTTCTGCAGGGACAGCTTGCGGGTGACCCAGCTCCCGGTCCCGTCAGCCACCTTGAGTACGCCGCGCAGCTCGCGCTCCGAGAACAGCTGGAGCTCGACCTTGCTCGTCGTCGACATCGCGAACGTCATGGTCGGCGTCCCATGCTCCCGCTCGATCCGCGCCTCTAACGCGCTCGCGCTCTTGCCGGTCGGGCCATAGTCGATCGACGCGATCCACACTCCGCGCTCCTGGCGCACGCTCTTGATCACGAGCGTGCGCTCGGGCTCCTCGCGCAGGTCGACCTTGCCCTGCCACCGCCCGACCATCTTCTGGATGCCTTCGTCCTGCGCGCCGGCGACGCCGAGCATCAACAGAATCGAGGCGGCGACCGCGAGCGCGCGGCCGTGCAAGCTCATCGTCCGTCCTCCGGCGCATCGGCCACGTCGACGCCGTAGTCGCGGCGCGCGACCTCGCGTGACACGTAGCCCTCACGGACGTCGCGCCGGACGTCCTCGGCGTCGCGCTCGGACGGCGGGCCGTATCCGCCGCCACCGCCTGTCAGGATCCGAACGACCTCGCCCGCCGCGATCGGGTGCTGCGTGGCCTTGCGCACCTGGCGTACGGCGCCGTCGGGCGACGTGATCTCGACCCCGTTGACCGCGCCGTCCTTGCCGCCCGAGAGCCCCCAGGGCGGCGTCGCCTTGCGCTCGAGGCTGAACGTGATGAAGGCCGGCTGCATGAAGTGATAGTCGCGCTCGATCCCGAGCCCGCCGCGATGACGCCCAGCGCCGCCGGAGTCGCGGCGCAGCGCGTAGCGCATGATCCGGATCGTCGGCAAGCGCGACTCGACGACCTCCACCGGGTTGTTGCGCGCGGTCGAGCCGGCGAAGATGATCATCGCTGATTCGCCGTCGAACGTCGGCCTGGCGCCGGTTCCGCCCGCGTTCAGGTCACCCTGGATGAAGAGCTTGCCGGTCTGCGGGTGCGTGCCGAATGCGATCGTCGGCATCTGATCGCCGTACGATCCGGCGGGTACCTCGGCGGGCATCGCCGGGGCCAGCGCGCGCAGCCCCAGGTCCAGCAGGAGGTTCACCGGAACGTAGTAGCGCGCGGTCGGCGCCGGCTCTTCGGCGGCCAGCACCGAGCGCGGCGGAATCACGACCTCGAGCGGGCGGTAGCAGCCCTCGTCCACGGGGTCGAGCGGCGTCGTCAGGCACTTGATCAGCATCCGGCAGGCGCTGATCGTGATCGCGTCGCCGCAGTTGAACGGCCCCTTCACCTGCGCGTCCGAGCCCGTGAAGTCGACCGTCATGGCGCCGTCGCCGACCGTGATCGCCATCTCGACCCGCACCGGCCGGTCGAGCGAGATGCCGTCGTTGTCGAAGTGGCCGACGGCCCGATAGACACCGGCCGGAATCCGGGTGAGCGCCGCGCGCGTCCGCCGTTCCGACTGCTCCATGTAGACCCGCGTGGCCTCGAGCACGGTCTCGCGCCCGTATTTCGCCAGGACCTCGCGGAAGAACTGATCGCCGGCGCGGCACACCGCGAGCATCGCCTGGATGTCCTTCAGCGTGCCGCTCTCGATGCGGATGTTGCCGGCGATGATCCGCATCACCTCTTCGTTGAGCTCGCCCCGGTTGACGAGACGCACGGAACGGAAGCGCAGCCCCTCCTGACGAAAGTCGGTCGAGCCCACCTGCATCGAGCTCGGCACCGGGCCGCCCACGTCGGTCCAGTGGGCCTTCACGGCCACGAACCCCGCGAGACGCCCCTCCCAGAACACTGGCGCGGTCATCGCGACGTCGTTCAGATGGTTTCCGTTTCCCGTATACGGGTCGTTGTGGATGAAGACGTCGCCCTCGCGAAACGCCTCGACGCCGCGGTCGGCGATGGTGGCCTGGATCGGGAATCCGAGATGGCCCTGGAACACCGGCAGGCCGATCCCTTGGGCGATCATCTGCACGTCCGGGTCGAAGATCGCGCAGCCGAAGTCGAGGCTCTCGCTGATGATGTGGTTGTAGGCCGTCTTGATCAGAGTAATCCGCATGCGCTCGGCGGCCGCGTTCAGCGCCGCGCGGATGATCTCGACCGTTACGGTGTCGGTGGCGGGCTTAGACTGCACGTGCTCGTCGGGAGGATTCACGCTGCACCCCGGGCCAGCTCGATCGGCTTCACCGGCTCCCCCGGTTTCGTTCGATAGACCGTCTCGACGATGAGCCAGAGCCCGTCGCGCTTCTCGAGCTTCCACTCATGGTCATAATCGAAGCGGTGCCCCGGCGCCAACGGATAGATGGCAGCAAGGACGGTCGCACGGGACGGACCAATCATCGTGATCTGCATGTGACGAATCTCGAAGCGGACGATCGCACGCCTCTCGAACGCGCGCGCCATGGCGTCCGCGTACTCCTGCTTGCTGACCTTACGTCGCGCGATCCTGGAATCGATGACGGCATCCTCGGCGATGTGACCCATGAGCATCGGCAGATCCGCGCCGTTGATGGCGCTGCCAAAGCTCTCGATGACGTTTTGGATCGCCTGTTTCTCCCCGTCCTGGCTGTGGGCAATCGTGGCCAGCGGGACCGTGACGAGCACAACCAGGGTCGAGAGCACAACGCGTTTGAGCATCCCCTTACTGTACCTCGACGATCAGACAGCCATGGTTCTCAATCGAGAGCGTGTCGGCCGTGTCGATGATCGTCGTCGTGCCCGGCTCTTCGATCGCGGCCGGCCCCCTCAGCTGGTCGCCGGGACGCAGCATCTCGCGCTGATACACGCGGTACTCGAGAGCGTCACCGGCCAGGCTCGAGTAGATCTTGCGCGTCTCGAAGGACGGCGCGCCCCCGGCGCGGCGCTCGAGCGTGGCGAGACGCGGGGGCTCGAGGGGGAAGACGACCGAGAGCCGCAAGTTCAGGAGCTGGATGTCGACGTCGGGGGCGGCGTAGCCGTAGGCGCGGGCGTGGGCTTCGTCGAATTGGGCCCGAAGCTTGGTCCAGTCGTCGAGCGTCTCGAGGGCGATCGTGACCGTGTGCTCCTGACCGAGGTAGCGCAGATCGACGGCCCGGCGCAGGACGGGCGCACCGGCGCCCGGCAGGAGCGTCGCGATTTCCCGCCGCATCTCGTCGTATCTGGCCTCGGCCCAGCCGGCATCGGTCTGATCGAGCGGTACCAGCACGGTGCGCACGAGGTCGTGCCGCAGGTCAGTCGCCAGCATCCCCCACGCCGAGAACGTCGACGGCGAGGGCGGGACCACGACGCGCGGGATGCCGAGCTCGCGGGCGATGGCAACGGCGTGGAGCGGGCCACCTCCGCCGTAGGCGAGCAAGGTGTAGTCGCGCGGATCGAGGCCGCGCTCGGTGGTGATGCTCCGTACCGCGAGGGCCATCTTCACGTCGGCCAGTCGGACGATGCCGGCCGCCGCGGCTGTACGCCCGAGCGCCAGCGGGCCACCGATCGTGTCGTCGATCGCGCGCACGGCGCTCGCGAGATCGAGCGGCATCGTGCCGCCGAGGAAGCGAGAGGCGTCGATGCGGCCGAGCACCAGATTCGCGTCGGTCACGGTCGGCGCCTGGCCGCCGCGCGCGTAGCAGACAGGCCCGGGGTCGGCGCCGGCGCTCTGCGGGCCGAGCGTCAGGGCGCCGCCGGCGTCGATCCACGCGATGGTGCCGCCGCCGGCGCTCACTTCCTTGATGTCGATGACCGGAATGCGCAGAGGCCGCCCGTCGACGTGATATTCGTCGGTGGTCTGGACCATCCCGCGCTCGACGATCGCGCACTTCGCGGTCGTGCCGCCCATGTCGAACGAGATGAGCCGATCGGTCCCGAGGATCCGCGAGAGGCTCGCGCTGCCGGTGACGCCGGCCGCCGGGCCCGACTCGATCGTGTGCACCGGCTTCGAGCGCGCCGCCTCGAGCGAAAACGCACCGCCGTTGGACTGGGTCACCAGGAGCTGTCCCGCGAAGCCGCGGCCGCCCAGGCCGCGGCCGAACTCGCCCAGGTAGCGGTCCATGATCGGCTGAACGTACGCGTTCACGACCGTCGTGCTGGTCCGCTCGTACTCGCGCCACTCCTGCGTGATCCGGTGCGAGGCCGAGACCGACACGCCGGGTATCTCGTCGGCGACGATCCTGGCGGCGCGCTGCTCGTGGCGCGGGTCGCGATACGAGAACAGGAACACGATCGCCACCGACTCGACGCCGTCGGCACGCAGCCGGCGGGTGGCCGCACGCACGGCCTGCTCGTCGAGCGGGACCAGCACGTCGCCCGTGGCCGTCAACCGCTCGGGCACCTCGTGCACGCGGCCGCGCGGCACCAGGGGCTCGGGCCGCCGGTAGAGCACGTCGTACATCTTCAGGAAGTCGCCGCGGCCGATCTCGAGCACGTCGCGGAACCCGTCAGTCGTGAGAAGCCCGGTCCGCGCGCCCTTGAGCTCGAGGAGCGCGTTGATCCCGATCGTGGTGCCGTGGATGACGAAGCGACAATCGGCCAGCCGCACGCCGGCCTGGTCGACGCAGGAGAGGACGCCGTCGAGCAGCTCGCGCGGAGTGGTGAGGGCCTTGGTGGTGACGACGGCGCCCGTGGCCTCGTCGAGCGCCACGAGATCCGTGAACGTGCCGCCGATATCGACACCGATTCTCAGAGCCACGTCATTCCTTTATTCATAGTCGTCGGGCACGGGCGAGCGCACGGCCGATCGCCTCGCCGCGAGGGCCATGGGCACCCTCGCGGGCGAAGCGACGCGCCGCAGTGTCTCTACTGTAGCGGCGAGAAGGCGGACGGCAGGAGGATCTTGTTCTCTTGCGTGATGAGCCGGTCGGCGCCTCCCGGCGGCGGCCACACGCCCTTCTTCCGCGCGTCGTCGCGCACCTGCATCCGATGATCCATGCTGTTGTAGGCCCAGATGTGGACGAAGCCGTTGGCGCGGCCGAACTCCACGCCGCCTGCGAAGACGATCGGGGAGAGCTTCGCGCGCTCGCCGATCTTCGACTCCCAGCCCTTCGCGGTGTCCGGCAACGTGCCCGGCTTCAGCGTGTAGTAGCGCAGCTCATAGACCGGGCCCAGCTTGCCCGGCTGCGGCTCGGGGATGAAGGAGAACGGCACCACGATCTCGGAGCGCATCTGGCGGATGAACTCCTGGATCTTCGGCGGCCAGTTCGACTCCTTCGAGGCCTCGCCGCGCACGCGCGCGCGATCGGCGAGATCCTTGTATCCCCAGATGTGGACGATCTCGTTGAGCGGCCCGACCTCGGTGTGCAGGAACGCCGTGAGCTCAGAGTACTTCTTGCGGTACTGGTAGGCGTCACCGAAGCGCTTCTCGACCTCGGCGAGGCTCCCTGGCGCGATCTGGTAGGTGCGAATCTCGTAAATCACGTGCGACTCCTTTCGACGGTGAGAGTTGGCGGTCCCGCACAGCGCGGGTAGGGCCTTGATTACGCCCGGAGCGTAGGCGGCGTCAACTGGTTTTCGTGCGCCGCGAGCGCGCGCGGACGGCGTCTACACGACCATGCCGCCGAGTGGTACAGTCTGGGCCACGACACGGCAGCTCGAGCCCCGAACCCCCAGGAGGTCGGTGATGGCCAACCCGGCAGGAACCTCGCACGTTTACGTCGGCACCGCGGCCCGCATCCCCGGAGCTGCTTCAGGGATTTTCCGGCAAACCGTGGGCAGCGATCGGTGGGAGCGCCTCGGCAAGGGCCTGCCGGAGCGCATGGACGTCCAGGCGATCACCATCCACCCGACCGATTCGAACCTGATCTACGCTGGGTCTCAGAACGGGCCCTACCGTAGCCGGGACGGCGGCGCGAGCTGGGAGAAGCTCCCCTTCCCCGACGAGAACCTCGAGGTGTGGTCGATCCTGATCCATCCGCGCGATCCGCGGACCATGTACCTCGGCACCTCGCCGGTCGCGGTCTATCGCAGCGACAACGGCGGCGATAGCTGGCGCAAGCTGCCTCGCGTGGCCTCGCCGGGCCGAGTCAAGATGAACTTCCCGTGCCGCGTCACGCGCCTGGCGATCGATCCCTCGAACCCGGACGAGATCTACGCGGGGCTCGAGGTCGACGGCGTGCTGCGTAGCCGCGATCGCGGTGAGACGTGGGAAGACATCGGTCAGGACCTCGTCGAGCTCGCCCAGCGCCCGCACCTCAAGAGCCGCATCGCCAGCGACACCGAGAACGAGGGCATGCTCGACACCCACGCGCTCACCGTGTCGAGCGCCTTGCCGGGCACGGTTTTCCTCGCCGTGCGCATGGGGCTGTTCAGAAGTGCCGACCGCGGCCAGACCTGGCAGGACATGGAGATCGGCCGCTTCTCGCCGCTGACCTACGCGCGCGACGTGATCGTCTCGCCGCACAACCCGAACACGCTCGTGGCGGCGCTGAGTCCGGCCGCGCGCAGCACGGACGGCTCGATCTATCGCAGCGACGACCTTGGACAGTCGTGGCGGCGAATCGACCACGGCATCAAAGCCGAGAGCACGATGATGGCCGTCGCGCTCCATCCGCGCGATCCCGACCAGGTCTACAGCGTCGCGCGCCTGGGGCAGGTCTTCGGCACGTGCGACGGCGGCAAGAGCTGGAAGGAATGGCGGCTACCGCCGGAGGTCAAGGACGTCTACGCGGTCGCCTGCGCCTGAGCTGATGTCGCTGATCGCGCCGCGCTAGGCCGATCAGCGGGACGGCGGCTCTGATGCGCATCCTCGTCATCGAGGACGATGAGGAAGCGGCTCGGTTGCTGGCCAGAGGCCTGCGTGAGGAAGGCTGGGTGGTAGACGTCGCTCACACGGGTGCTGCGGGCGACGAGATGGCGACCATCAATACGTACGACGCCATCGTGCTCGACTGGATGCTTCCCGATCACGACGGCGTCGCGATCTGCCGCGCCCTGCGCAAGAGCGGCGTGCAAGCTCCGATCCTCATGCTCACCGCCCGCGACGCGATCGAGGACCGCGTGATCGGGCTGAATGCGGGCGCCGACGACTATCTTACGAAGCCCTTCGCCTTCGCGGAGCTGCTCGCTCGCCTCCATGCCTTGTTCCGGCGCTCCGAGCTCACTCGGCCGATTCTGCTGACCGTAGACGACCTCACGCTCGATCCCCGCAGCCACGAGGTCGCTCGCGGAGGCATCCCCATCAGCCTGACGCCCAAGGAGTACGCGATCCTCGAGACGCTGATGCGCCACGCCGGTGAAGTCGTGAGTCGTACCTATCTCGGCGAGCACGTCTGGGAGGACGAGCGCGACTCGCTGATGAATCTCGTCGACGTCCACGTCAGTCATTTGCGAAGAAAGATCGATCAAGACGCCGTGACGCCCCTCATTCACACCGTGCGGGGCCGCGGCTATCGAGTGGGACCGGCGCCGCACCAATGACCCTGAGTTTCAAGGCGCGGCTGACGATCGGCCATCTGGCTGCCGTGTTACTCGTCCTGGCCGGTACCGCGGTGGCCGCGGACTGGGCCTTCTCGCGCGCCGTGCTGACGAACACGATCGACGACGCGATCCTGGCGCTGGCCGAGGCGGAGGCCGCCGCGCTGCTCCAGACCCCTCACGCGGCGCCGCGTGTTCACGAGATGCCCCCTGGAACCGGAACGCCGTCGTTCGCTCGACTCGACAAGTTCGTCCAGATCGCGCGAATGGACGGTGAGGTCGTCGCTCGCAGCGCGACCTTGGGGAATGCGCGACTGCCGACGAAGCCGTCCTTGCTCGCCAGACTCGACGACGGCAAGCCGGTGTTCGAGACGGTCGATGACTTCGGTGAAGAGCCCGTCAGGATGGTCTCGCTGCCCGTCCGGGCGGCAAGCAGCCGTTACGCCGTGCAGGTCGCGATGTCGCTCGACGATGCGTACGCCGTACTTCGTTCGGCGCGGCTCCTGTTCGCGACCATGGCCGCCTGCATCCTGGTCGGGGTTGGCTGGATCGGAGTGGTCCTGACACGCCGGGCCCTGCGCCCGATCGATCGGATCGTGAGCCGCGCGCGGGAGATCGGGGAAGGAAATCTCGGCGAGCGACTTCCTCGGCCAGGGCCGAAGGACGAGCTCGGTCGGCTCGTTGACACGCTCAATGAGATGCTCGACCGGATCGAGGACAGCTTCGAGGTCCAGCGGCGATTCACCGCCGACGCGGCGCACGAGCTGCAGTCACCGCTGTCGCGTCTGCGCACCGAGATCGAGGTCACCCTGCGCCGGCGCCGCGATACCGCGGAGTACGAGGACACCCTCCGTTCGTGTCTCGACAAGGTCGAGCGGCTCTCAGTGCTCACGCGAGAACTCCTGACCCTGGCCCGGCTGGACGCCGAGCACGGTCGAGCCGCCGCCTCCGGTATCGCCCGCCTCGGGCCTCTTCTCGACACGGTCGTCCAGCGAGCGGCTCAAGAGGCGGAGCGGCGTAACGTCACGATCGCCGTGCAGCCGTCGCCGGCGCTGTCGCTGTCGATTCGGTGCGCGGAGGGGCTCGCCGACCTCGTGTTTGCCAACGTGCTCGACAACGCGATCAAGTTCTCGCCGACGGGGGGACGGGTCGTCGTCGATGCTGCCGGCGAAGGCCTGGAGGTTACCGTCGCGGTCTCTGATGCTGGCCCGGGCATCCCAGCCGACGAGGTCGCTCACGTGTTCGAGCGCTTCTACCGTGGACGCGCGGCGCGAGCCAAGGGCACCCGGGGCTTCGGTCTCGGTTTGGCGATCTCCCGAACCGTCGTCGAGAAGCACGGCGGCCAGCTCTCCGTCGAGAGTCAGGCCGGTGACGGGGCGACCTTCCGTGTGCGATTTCCGGTGGCGCCCTGAACGACCGCTGCGAGGTCACGGTTTCCTGAACTTCTCCGCGACGCAGTAGACGGCGGGCAGGGCAACGAGCGTCAGAAGGAGTGTGGAGAGTAGTCCACCGACCACCACGGTGGCCAGAGGACGCTGGATGTCGGAGCCGATACCACGGGCCAGCGCCGCCGGGATCATCCCGAGCATCGCGACGAGCACCAGCATCAAGATCGGCCGGAACTGCGTGCGGGCGGCCTCGACGACCGCCTCGCTGAGCGCGACGTCGAGCTCGACCCGGCGGCGCTTGACGTCCGAGATGTACAGCACCCCGCTCATGACAGCGACCCCGAACAGTGAGATGAACCCGACCGCCGCCGACACGCTGAGGTTGATGTCGCGCAGGTAGAGCGCGACCAGACCTCCGGCCAGTGAGAACGGGACGTTCATCAGCACCAGCGTGGCATCGAACGCCGATCCGAAGGTGACGAAGAGCAGCAGGAAAATGATGCCGATCGTGATCGGAATGATGATGGCCAACCGCTGGCGCGCCCGGTCGAAGTTTTCGAACTGCCCACCCCAGCTGACCCGATAGCCGGGTGGCAGCTTCACGACTTCGGCGACCCGCGCCTGGGCCTCCTGGACGAAGCTGCCCTGGTCGCGACCCCGGATGTTGGTGCGAATCGTGATCTGGCGCTCGTTCTCCCTCCTGGCGATGATCGTGGCGCCGTCCGCAACCGTGATGTCGGCCAGCTGAGCGAGCGGAACGCGCCCGCTCTCGCGGGTCGGAATCATGATGGCGCCGATCGACGTTGCGTCGGCGCGTGCCTCGGGCGCGAACCGGGCGACCAGGTCGAATCGCCGCTCACCCTCGAACACGCCGGTGATGGGGCTGCCGCCGAGTGCCAGGTCGATCACGTCCTGCACGTCGCTCACGTTGATGCCATAGCGCGAGACCTTGTATCGATTGACCGCGATGCGGAGCTGAGCCTGATCGGCTTCCTGTTCGATCGACGTGTCGGCCGCCCCACGGATCGGCCGCAGCACTCGCAGCACCTGCCCGGCGAGTGTCCGCAGCTGGCGGAGATCCGACCCCGTGACGATCACGGCGAGATCCGCAGAGGATCCGGTAGCGATCTCTGTCGACGTGTCGATGATCGGCTGCGTGAAGTTGAACGAGGCTCCGGGGATGGCGGCCTGCAAGCGGCGCGAGAGCTCGTCGACGAGCCCGGCCTTCGTCTCGCCGTGCGGCCACGTCCCGTACGGTTCGAGATCCAGCAGGAATTCGTTCCGATTGGGCCCGAATGGATCCGTGCCCGATTCGTTGCGGCCTGTCTGCGACATGACCATCGTGACTTCCGGCGACTGGCGGATGAGGCGGCGCATGGTCGCGGCGACCTCGGCGGACTTCTGCGCGGAGATCCCCGGCGGGAGGTTGGCGCGGATCCAGATGACCCCTTCGTCGAGCTGGGGCAGGAACTCCGAGCCGAGGCGCGTTCCGAGCCAGACCGACCCCACGACGATGACGAGGGCGGCCGCGACGGTGACCCGAGCGTAGCGGACGGTCCGGGCCACCAGCACGGCGTACCATCGTGTGAGCCATTCGAGGACGCGATGACGTGGCGCCGCGCGCGTGCCACGAAGCAGGAACGTGGCAATCGCCGGCACCAAGGTCAGGCTCAGCACCAGCGAGCCCACCAGCGCGAAGCACACCGTCATCGCCATGGGCGTGAAGAGTCGGCGCTCGACGCGCTCCAGGGTGAGCAGCGGGATGTACGCGGTGATGATGATGAGAAGCGAGAACAGGATCGGCCGCTGCACGACACGCGCGGCACTCCGGACCGTGTCGACGAGGCCCGCCGTTGGGTTGCCCGCGTTCCGGCGCCCGGCCACCTCGTGCACGATGCGCTCGACCATCACGATGGTCGCGTCCACGATGATGCCGAAGTCGATCGCCCCGATGCTGAGCAGGCTCAGCGAGACGCCCGCGAGGCGCATGCAAGCGAATGCGAAGAGCAGCGACAGCGGAATGATGAGCGCCGTGAGCAGCGCCGCACGCACGCTGAGCAGGAACACCAGCAACACCGTCACGACGATGACGAACCCTTCCAGCAACACCCGGGATACCGTGTGCAGCGTGTTGTGGACGAGCGCCGTCCGGTCATAGATCGGCACGATGCCGACGCCGGACGGAAGCCGGCTCGCGTTGAGCTCGTCGACCGCGGCATGGACGGCGTCGAGCACCTCGCTCGGATTCTCCCAGCGGCGCATCAGCACGATGCCTTCGACGCCCCCGACCCCGAGCGGCTCGTCGCCGACGGCGAAGATGCCCGTCTGCGGCACGGAGCCGATCCGGACCCGGCCGATGTCACGCACGAAGAACGGCACGCCTCTGGGCGCATCGAGGACGATCTGCTCGATGTCCTCGATCGATCGGATCAGACCGGAGCCGCGGATCGGCAGCGACTGCTGGCCGACGTCGAGGAGGGCGCCTCCTGCATTGCGGTTGTTGCTCTTGACGGTGTCGGCGAGCTGCCGCACGGAGAAGCGGTACTTGTCGAGCGCGCGGGGATCGATCTCGATCTGGTACTGACGGACCTGCCCGCCGAACGTGACCACGTCGGCGACGCCGGGAACCTGGAGCAGCCGCGGTGTGACGACCCAGTCCTGGATCTCGCGCAGGCGCATCGCATCGTAGCCGCGGCCGCGCAGCGTGTAGCGGTACATCTCACCGATCCCCGGCGACATCGGCCCCAGGGTGGGCGTGACACCGTCCGGCAGCTCGGCGTCACGGAGGCGCTCGAGCACCAGCTGGCGCGCGAAGTAATCGTCGGTGCCGTCGGCAAATGTCAGCTCGACGACTGACAGGCCGAAGATCGTTCGGGAGCGGCGGGCAATCACGTGGGGCGTGTTGTTGAGCGCGCGCTCGATCGGCACCGTGACCTGCTGCTCGACCTCTTCGGCGGCGAATCCGGGAAATGAGGTGATCACCACGACGCCGGGATCCGAGATGTCGGGATAGGCTTCGAGCTTCAGCTGGCCGAACGCCCAGACCCCTACCACGGCGAGAACGAGCGCACCCGAGACCACCGCTCCGCGACGGGCCAGCGCGATCTCGAGGACGCGGCTCACCACAAGGGTCTCAGCGGTCCTTCAGGAGCACACCGCCGTCGACCACCACCCGGTCCCCGGCTCGCACGCCAGATCGGACGGGTACGAAGTCACCAGAACGCGGCCCCAGGACAACTTCACGTCGCTCGAAGCGGCCAGGCGCGCGCTCCAGGAACACGACGGGCCGGCCGTACTCCTGGACGATCGCGCCCATGGGAAGAACGGGAATCGACTTCGACTCGCCGGCATGGCGCACCGTCACGAACATCTCGGGGCGGAAGCGCCCGTGAGGGTTCGCCATCTCGACGTGCACCTTCACCGTTCGCGTCTGGGGATCGAGCACGTCGGCGATCCTGGCCACCCGCCCCTCGAACTCTTCTCCGGGATACGCGACCATCGTGATCGTCACCCGATCGCCACCGTGAACGAGTCGGATGGCCGATTCGGGGATCTCCGAGGAAATCCAGACGCGGCTCAAATCCGCGATCGTCATCAGCGGCGTCCCGGTGTCGTTCCGATACTCGCCTGGCGCGACGTTGACCTCGAGCACCTTGCCACTGACCGGGGCGCGAACCTGGATGATCTGCCGAGCGTCTCCGGAGGGCTTGAGCTCGAGGAGCTCGAGCTTGCGACTGGCCTGATAGCGTGCGGCGCGTGCGCTCTCGAGTGCGGCTCGGGCCTGTGCCTGATCGTTCTGCGCGGCCAGCACGTCCTTCTGGGCCGCGGCTCGGTGGTCGAAGAGCTCGGTCGTGCGCGCGAGATCGGCGTCGGCCTTCATCAACGCCGCCTGGGCCTGACGCTCAGCGGCCTCCGCCTGGAGCGAGGCGGCGATCGCGGCATCGGCATCCGGGCTGTCGACCGAGAGTACGGGCTGGCCCTGCTCGACGGTATCGCCGACCTTCGCGAGCACACCGACGATACGTCCGGCGACCGGCAGGAGAAGCCGTGAGCTTCGGTTGGGATCGATACCGACGCGCCCCGGCGCGGTGACCGCGTCGAGCGCGATGTCTCGGAGCTGGACCGGCTCGATCTTGAGCTGCGTGGCCTGTGGCGAATCCGGGGGCACGAGAACTTCCACGCCGGTCGGACCAGACGCCGGTGTCGCCACCGCGACGGGAGCCGCCGACGGCGCGGCGACTGGTGCATTGTCCCCTCGACCGCATCCAGAGACAGCGAGAGCGCACGCGAGACATACCACGACTACGCCGGCCAAGCCTGACCGAACCCGATGCATCCTAGTTCTCCAGCGCCTGGCCGACCGCGGCTTCGAGCTGATACAAGGCGCTCCAGTAGTTGCCCAGCGCCCTGACGTGCTCGACCGCCGTTTCACGATACGTCCGCTGCGCATCGAGAAAGTCCAGCAACGGGACTGCACCGCGCCGGTAGGCGAACTCGATCGTGTCACGCGCGCTCTGGGCTTTTGGCAGGTAGGTGCTCTGCAAAAGGCCGACCTTCTTGCTCTCGGTTTTCACCACCGAGAGTGCGGTGTCGACATCGCTCAGGACTTGCAGGGCGGTCGCCTGGCGCAGCTCGTCGGCGCGTGCGATCTCGGCGCCGGTGCGAGCGATCTCACCCTGGTTGCGGTCGAAGATACGAAGCGGAACGCTGAATCCAAACCCGAACCGGTTGTCCGGCCCAATGCGCTGATATTCGAGCTGCGGGCTCACGTCCAACCAGGCATTGGCCCGCGCCAGCGCCTGGTCGGCGCGCGCCTTGGCGCGCCCGGCTTCCGCCGCTCGCAGATCGGGGCGCGCATCCAGCGCGGCGCGCAGCAGCTCCGTACGGTCCAGGGGCACGTCGCGGTATCCGAGCTCACCCATGGCCGTGAACGTCGGAGAGACGGCGTCGGCGCCGACCAGCGTACGCAGCCGGATCCTGGCGCTGTCGATGGCCTGCCTGGCATCGGCGGCGTCGCGCTCGAAGGCATACCGTTGCACCTGGATCCGCGTCAGCTCGAGCTCGGAGATGTCACCTTTCTCGAGCCGGAGACGCTGCAGCCGCTCCACCTCGTCGAGCGTCCGCAAATTCGCGTCGGCGAGATCCAAGGTGGACTGCGCGACCAGCGCATCGACGAAAGACTTCTTCACCTCCAGAATGGTCTGACGCTGGGCGTCCGCGATCTCTTCCGTGGCGACGCGTGTCGCCGCCCGCGCGCTCTCGAGGCGCCGCTGCCGCTTGCCGCCGAGCTCGAACGGCTGGCTGAGCGTGACGGTGTGCTGCTGCTCCGCCGTGCTTCCTCCGAACTGTTCCGCCAGATAGCTGGTCGTCGGGTTCGGGCGCAGGCCGGCCGTCACTTCGTTTGCCCTGGCCGTCCGAAGCTCCAGCTGCTTGGCTCTCAGTGTCGGGTTGTCCCGTGACGCGAGACGGACCGCATCGGCCAGGGTCAGCTCTATGACGGGCGGCTGAGAGTAAGCAGCTCCGCTCATGAGCAAGACACCGAAGATCGACAACAGCTTGCGCAGCACTTCTCGGATCTCCTTTCGCGCGACGCAAAGCGAAAAGAGTCTAGCGGGCGAATTCTTAAGGTTTACTGAACCTGTCAGAACGGCCGCTTGAGAAACCCGAGGACGCGCTGATCGAAGAACCGCGCAGGGCCGAAAGGCAACTGAACGCCGACCGATAAGGTGAGCTGCCACGGTAGGAAGAGCTCGATGCCGGGGAGCAGCGCGGTCTGCGGGCGTAGCTCGTCGCTCCCGCGCACCGGTTTCAGGACGCTGAACTCGACGAACGGAGCAATCCAGCGCATCGGATATGCCAGCGCCGCGGTGGCCTGAAACTGCTGCAGGCCCGAGAACGGGCCGCCCAGCGCCCACTCATAGCTCAGGTTTCCGATGAGGTCGAGCGGCCCGAGCTTTGTGCCCGCGGCAACGAAGGGGCGCAGAGCGGTAGAGCCGGCGAGCACGTCCGAGCTGCCGGTGGGCAGCGTGAGCTCAACACCCAGGTCGATCTCCGCAGGCCATGCGTTCGCGGTCCATACCATTGTCTGCGCGCCCACGATGAGGTCGCCGGCGCCCGTCGTGGGAGATTCGCGATCGAAATCGGCGACCACAACGGGCATCTCTAAACTGACATGGAGCCACGAGAGAACCGGATACTGTAGGCGGAGCGACGCCTGAGTGCGCCGGGCATCGCCTTCGCGCACCTGCTCGGCGAGGAGCGCGACCTCGCGCGTGATCCCCGGAGCGATCGTGACCACCGGGTCGAAGAACGCGAGTGGGGCCGCGCCGTGGGACTCAGCGCCGACCGCTCCGGCGTGAGCAAGGACGAGGAGCGCAGCGGCAAAGACGCAACATGCCGTCCCGCGTCGAGATCCGAGTCGAGACCACCGGAAGGCAACCAAGGCAGCGCCGTTTTCCGCGCGTGCACCATGAGGAACGCACGCGAGCCCGGCCATTCTCTCTACGACTCCTGTTGCCGACGCCGCCGCCATCGAAACGTCATCCGAACGCAACGACGTCGCCGCAACCGAAGCTCGTGATGAGCCGATCTCGTCGTAGAGCCGGGACACGCTCCCCGGCGTGAGGCCGGTCAGGCCGGCGTGAACATCGGCACGGGCGGGCCACCGTCGGTCGGCTTGAAGACAACCTTCACGCGCTGGCCGATGCGGATCGCGTCCAGATCGCAGTCGACGATGTTGGTCATCATCGAGACGCCTTCCTCGAGCGTCACGTAGCCGATCGCGTACGGCACCGGCACCCGGCGCATGACGCTGTAGGAGTAGATCGTGCCGCGGCCCGAGGCCGTGATCCACTCCGTCCGCTCGCTGGCGCAGAACGGACAGATCGCCCGCGGGTAGTGATGCGTTTGGCCGCACGCGGCGCACTTCTTGAGCATCAACGTGCCCTGCGCGGCCGCGTCGAAGAAGGGCTTGATCTCCGGGTTGACCTGGGGCGCCGGGTATTTCCGTTCGGTAGTCGTCATGGCCTCACTCCCTGCCCATGATCAAGGTGGCGCTGCCGTGACGCGTGCCGAGCGAGCCGCCCGTGCCGTGAGCGAGCGCGATGTCGCAGTTCTTCACCTGCACTTTGGGGTGCGCCTCGCCGCGTAGCTGACGCACCGCCTCGACGACCTTCGTGAGCCCGCCGCGGTTGGCCGGATGATTGTTGCAGAGGCCACCGCCGTCGGTATTGAACGGCAGCTTGCCGACGCCGGCGATGAGGTTACCGTCGGCGACGAGCTTGCCGCCCTGCCCCTTCACAGCAAAGCCGAGGTCTTCGAGCGTGATCAGCACGGTGATCGTGAAGCTGTCGTAGATCGAGACGTACTTGATGTCCGAGTGCGTGACGCCGGCCTCCGCGAACGCGGGGGGCCCCGACCAGACCGCGCCGGAGTAGGTCAGGTCGATCTTACCGCCCATCTGATGCTTGGGCGCCTCGCCGGCGCCGAGCACTTTCACCAGCGGGCGCTTGAGACGCCTGGCGATCTCGGGCTTCACGACCACGATCGCCCCGCCGCCATCGGTGATGACGCAGCAATCCAGCCGGTGCAGCGGATCGGAGATCATCGGCGAGTTGATGACCTCCTCGACCGTGACGACCTCGCGCAGGAGCGCGTGCGGGTTGTGCTGGGCGTGCTGCGAGGCGGCCACCTTGATCCACGCCAGCTGCGCGCTGGTCGTGCCGTACTGGTGCATGTGGCGCATCGCCGCCATCGCGTACTGGTTCACGACGGTCGGCCCGTACGGGTACTCGAACGGCGCGTCGGGCGATGCCGCGACCGGCGCGCGCGGCGCGGTGCCGGTGGCCACGCCCTCGGCGCGCGGCCGCCCGGCGAGCGTGATCAGCGCGACGTCGCACTTGCCGAGCGCGATCGCCTCGGCGGCGTGCGCGACGTGGATGACGTAGGACGACCCGCCCGTCTCCGTGCTGTCCATGTGGCGAAGCTTCAGCCCCATGTAGTCCGCCATCGACAGCGGGCCGAGGCCCGGCGCGTCGCCGGCACAGAAATAGCCGTCGACGTCGTCCTTCGTGAGGCCCGCGTCGGCCAGCGCGCCGATCGCGGACTCGGCGTGGAGCTGGGCCAGCGACTGCGTATCGGCCTTGCGCGTGGGATGCTCGTAGACGCCCGCGATGTACGCCTTGCCCTTGATCGTCATGGACCGGCCGCCTCCTGTTCCCGTCGTGGGCCTGCATTCTACTCCACTCGAGCGTTGACCCGTCGCGGCGCGTCGCATAGCATCGCCGGAGCGCGAACAGGAGACGGAACATGATGGAGCCGCTCATCGCCTACCTGCACTACCTCAGCATCATCCTGACCGGCGGCTTCCTCGTCGGAGAGCTGGTCATGTGCCGGCCGGGGATGACGAGCGAGCAGGCGCGCCGCCTGGCGTCTATCGACGTCGTCTTCTTCGTGTCCGCGCTGGCGGCGCTCGCCACCGGTCTGCTGCGGCTGTTCTTCTACGCCAAGGGCGTCGGCTTCTACACGGGAAACCCGACGTTCTGGATGAAGATGGCGCTCTACGTGATCATCGCCGTGCTGTCGATCAAGCCCACGCGCATGTTCATGCGCTGGAAGCGAGCAGCGGTCGGCGCGCTGCCGACCGCCGACGAGATCGCCGGCGCACGGCGCTTCATCCACATCGAGGTCGCGCTGCTCGCGCTCATGCCGCTCATGGCCGTGCTGATGGCGCGCGGCCTCTGGCGCTGAGCGGCGGCCTCAGATCGATGCGCTCGCGGCCGCGCTGTCGCTGAACGACACCGCCGGGGCGCTGCGAGCGAGCTGGATCAGCGACACGATGTGGAAGATCGTCCACAGCGGCACCGCGAACGTCGGAATCAAGCTCAGCGGCAGACTTCCGAGCGAGACGCGCGCGCCCGCGCCCGACAAGACACCGATCGCGTTGTTGCTCGTCAGCACGCCCGCTCCGATCGCGACGACGAAATCCACGAGCCCGGCGACGTTCAACAGCATGGCCTGACGGCGCCACGTGGGGCGGCGGCGCACGATGGCCATCACGACGAACGGCGCCGCAAAGCCCACCGCCGCGTCACCGACGCCGGCCGGCCAGGCGAACGCGCCCGGCAAGAGATCGAACGCGTAGAAGAAGAGGAACGTGAGACCGATCACGCGCCAGCTCTGAAACGCCGTGATCAGCCCGAGATCGACCGAGAGGACGGCATCGCGGAAGCGACGCGACCCGCGATACGCCGCAGCGAAGGCCAGCAGGGGCGCCGCGACCGCCACGAGGACCGCGAGCGGCGGACGCGTCGGCCCCGACTCGAAAGCCCCGGCCGCTCCAGCAGCGAGCACGACCAGAAACCACAGCACGAGCACGAACGTGAGGATCGACGCGAGGCTACGATGACTGTCGCCAGGCATGAGTGACCTCCCTCGCCACGAGTCCGGGCGTGAGACTGGGCTCTTGACCGTGTGACGCGAGACCGATCGCGAGGGATTCAGCACCGCCGTGACCGCCGGATTACTTGCCAGGCGTACAGGACGCGGGGCTATTGCGGAAGGAGCCCAGCCTCGCGGAAGTACCTCATGGCCCCCGGATGCAGCGGCCCACGGCTCAGCCGGTGCGCCGCCGCCGGGTCGAAGGCGGCCGCCGCCGCGTGGGTCGTGCGAACACGATCCGCATGCCCACAGATCGCGCTGACGATCTTGTACACGATGTCGTCGGCTACCTCGGCGTGGAAGCCGAGCGAGGTGCCCATCGAAACCGTCGGCACGCGCCCTGCTGCCATCCCGTACGCGCCCTCGGGTAAGGTCGCGGCCGTCCATCCCTGGTTCTCGAGCGTGGTGACGAGGCTCTCGGCCAGCGGCAGCGGCCGGAGCGGGCCCAGCGCGTGAGCCGCCTCGATCGACGGCGACGGAATCGCCATGAACTGCCACAGGGCGTTCACCGAGCCCGCGCGATACAGCGCGAGCTGCTCGTCGTAGTTGTTCGCCGGCACGAGCGATCCGCCCCACCGCTGGATGTCGGGCTCGGAGACGCCGAAGTGGTCGAGCGTCATCTGGAACACCATGCGATCGACCGTACCCACACGGTCGACGGGCATCCGCACCGGGCGGCGCTGCTCGAGCCAGGTCGCGACCGAGTCGATCGGCAGCGACTGCTCAACGAAGCAGTGCAGATAGTTCGTGGTGAGGTTCGCGACCCCGATCCGCAAGGCCGGGTGCATCCGATCGTAGGGCCGACGGCCGGCGATGGCCGCCGCGGTCATGGGCGGGTTCAGAATGCCCATCGGGATCTCGCCCGAGCCGACCCGCGCGTGATTCGAGACTCCGCCCCCCTCGACGACGTCGATCCGGATGTTCGGGTGAACCTCGCCGACCAGGCGAGCTAGGCCTTCCATCAGGACGTACCAGCTCCCCCCTGCTCCACCCGCGACGGCACTAAGTCGCACCTTGGCTGCCATGTCCTCCGTTCTGACGACTCGGGCGCCCTCGTCGATTCAGCAGTACACTCCACGCGCGGGAGGTGCGTATGCGAGTGCTCGTGACGGGAGCGGCGAGCGGAATCGGTCGGGCGACGTGTCTTCGGGTGGCGCGCGATGCCCGGGCTCAGGGTAAGAAGGCGCAGATCGCGGCCGTCGACGTCGGGCCCTCGGCGGGCCTCGACTCGCTGCTCGACGAGCTGCGCAAGCACGAGGCGGAACCGCTCGCGTTGCACGGCGACATGGGAAGCGCGGAAGCGCCCGGTCGGGTCGTCGCCGACGCCGTCGGCCGCTTCGGCGGCCTCGACGGCCTGGTGAGCAACGCCGGGATCAACCGGCCCGGCCCCCTCGTCAGCTACGCCGTCGAGGACTGGGACCGCATGTTCGCCGTGAACACCCGCGCGACCTGGCTTCTCGCCAAGGCAGCCTATCCCGCGCTCAAGGCCTCGCGCGGTGCGATCGTCGCGGTGGGCTCGATGTCCGGCAGCAACCCGCACGCGAACCTCGGCCCGTACGGTCCGAGCAAGGCGGCCGTGATCATGCTGGCCCAGGTGCTGGCGCAAGAGCTCGGACGCGACGGCATCAGGGTCAACACGGTCTCCCCGGGCATGGTGCGGACGGGAATGACCGCGCAGGTCTACGCCGATCAGCGGATCGCGTCCGAGCGCGACGCCCTCGTCCCGCTGGGCCGCGTCGCCACGCCCGAGGACATGGCGGACGTCATCGCGTTCCTGCTCGGCCCCGATTCGCGCTACGTCAACGGCCATGACCTGGTCGTCGACGGCGGTGTCGCGGGCAACTTCCTGGGTCGGCTGCCGGGGATCTCTCAGATCACACGGAGCTAAGCGCACATCACGCGCATTTGAGCGCGCGCGTCACGGATCGACGCAGGCGAAGTTGCCGCCTTCGTCGAGGCTCCCCGTGCCCCGGTAGCGAGCCACGCGCGGATACGGACACAGCGGCCGCGTACGCTTGACTTGATCCTGCTCGACCCGCGCCGCGGGAATGCTGTCGGGCGCCGCCGAGCCCTCGACCCAGTTGATCAAGGTCGTCATTGCGTCGAATCGATCGGTGCCGACGCCCCCGCGGCAGTGGAACATGCCTGGGACCATGAAGAGCCGGAAGAAGTCGCGCGTCACGGGGCCGTTCTTCGCGACGGCCTTCTCGTAGTAGTCGATGCCCATCAGCGGATTCAGCGCCGCGTCGGCCCAACCGAAGTACATCAAGAGCTTGCCGCCGCGGTCCCTGAACGCGGTGAGATCGGGATCGGTCGCGTTGAGCAGACGGCGGATGTCCGCCATCCGGTCCGGGTCCTGCGCGACGTCGAACGTCTTCCAGTCGTAGGCCGGATCCGGCTTGGCGAATGCCATGTACTTCATGAACGACTCGGCCAACGCGAGCTGCAGTGACTTGCCGCCGTCGCGCCCGATCAGCCAACGGTCCCAGCCGCTCGACACCTGAGGCTCGCCGAACGACGAGGCGCCGGCCTTCTCGGCCCCGAGCGGCTGGCCGGGGAAGTACAGCTTCCCGTCGCGGATCACACCACCGTAGACCTTCTTGAGCGCCTGCGCCTGCGAGTCTGTGACGCAGCCCGCGCCAGGAACACCCGCGCATTTCGGCAAGTCGCGGACCGGATCGAACGGGCATCGCCGCGGGTCGTCGATGACACCGTCGGCGCCGGCGCACTTCGCGTAGACGACGTCGGCCACGTGCTTCAGCGTGTCGAGGGTCATCGGCGCCTGGGCGAGCGCCGCCGCGTTCCAGAGGCCCGACACCATCGTATCGACGAAGTTGAGCACGGGCGCCCCGGCCACGATCCCGTCGAAGTCACCCGGGAACCGCTGCGCCGAGATCAGCGCCTGCCGGCCGCCGGTCGAGCAGCCGTCCCAGTACGCGTACGCGACCGGCCGGTCGTAGTAGCGCGCCGCGATGCCTTTGGCGGCGGCCGCGGTGAGGTGCACGGCGCGAAACGCGTAGTCCGTGACCTTCTGCGGATCGATCGCGAAGCTCGCGAGCGGCTCCTTCTGCCCATCGTGGCCGGTGGTGGTGCTCGCGGTGACGAACCCGTGGCGCAGCGCGGTGGCGCGCACCGCGACACGCGGCGGGAAGTCCGGCGCCTCGCCCGCGAAGCCGCCGTTGCCGAACATGTAGAGCCGCCGGTTCCAGGCCGCCGGCAGATTGACCTCGAAGCGGATGTCGGGCGCGATCGAGCCGGTCACCCGGCAGTGCTCGGGCACGCCGTCGGCGGCCGCGACGATCTCGACCGCGACGACGGACACGCCGCCGGTGGCCAGCGCCCGCACGTCCGGGCACGCGATCTGCGGCTTGACGGTGCCCCTCGAGAAGTTCAGCGGCGACCTGGCCGCATCGACGAAGCTGTACCGGTTCTGCGCCGCCGCCGGCGCAGTCGTCGCGAGCATCGCGAGCGCCGCGACGACCATCGAGCGAGCGATTCGGCCTCGCATTGGCGCGCCCTCCCTGAGCTAGAGCCTAGCCGCCCTGGACACCCTGTGTGTTGACGTAGAGCGCGTACAGAGACTGGCTGGCGGCCATGAACAGCCGGTTGCGCCGAAGCCCACCGAAGCAGAGATTCGCGCAGCGCTCCGGCAACAGGATGCGGCCGATCAGCTTCGCCGACGGATTGAAGATCGCGACGCCGTCGAGCCCCTCGCCGCCGCCCCACCCGCACCAGAGGTTGCCGTCGACGTCGCAGCGCATCCCGTCCGGGACCCCGTCGCCGCAGCTCACGAAGACCCGGTTGTTGGCGAGAGCCGCGCCGTTGCCGACCACGTCGAACACGCGGATCTCGCGCGGCATGGCCCCGCTGACCACCACGTAGAGCTTCGATTCATCCGGGCTGAAGCAGAGCCCGTTGGGGCGAGGGATGTCACTGGTCACCGCAGTGACCTCGCCGCTGCGCCCGTCGACCCGGTAGACGTTGGTCGGCAGCTCCGGTGTCGCGACGTGGCCCTCGTAGTTGCCGAGGATGCCGAACGGTGGGTCGCTGAACCAGATCGATCCGTCCGACTTGCACACGACGTCGTTCGGCGAGTTCAGCAGCTTGCCCTGGTAGCGATCGGCCAGCACCGCGATCGTCCCGTCGTGCTCGGTGCGCGTGACCCGGCGAGCGTCGTGCTCGCACGAGACCAGCCGGCCCTGCCGGTCGCGCGTGTTGCCGTTGGTGTTGTTCGACGGCTTGCGGAAGACGCTCACGGCGCCGGTCTCTTCCTCCCATTTCATCACCCGATTGTTCGGGATGTCGCTCCAGAGCAGGAAGCGTCCGTCACCGAACCACACCGGGCCCTCGGCCCAGCGAAACCCCGTGGCCAGGCGCTCGACGGCCGCGAGCGGCAGTCGGTACGGCGCAAAGCTCGGGTCGAGCACCTGGACGGCTGGATCGGGGTAGCGCACGGGGCTGTTGGGCCAGCGGTCCATGGGGCTCCTCTCGGTGAGCGGGTGTAGGATTTCGACCGCTCGAAGTCTAACAGGAGACCCCAATGAGACCTTGGTCGAACGTGCCGCGCGTGGTGTGCCTCGCACTGTCGGCGGCTCTGGCGCTCGCCGCCGGCCCGGCGGACAGCCAGACGCCCAAGCGCGGCGGAATCCTGAACGCGATGCTGGCCGAAGACCCGCCCGGGTTCTCGATCCACGAGTCGTCGACGATCTCTGGCGTGTGGCCGCTGTCGCCCTGCTACTCGAATCTGGTCTGGTTCGATCCGCTCAAGCCCCAGGAGTCGGCCGAGACGGTCATCCCCGAGCTGGCCGAGCGCTGGTCGTGGCAGGACAACTATCGCAACCTCGTCTTCTTCCTGCGCCGGAACGTCCGATGGCACGACGGCCAGCCCTTCAGCGCGAAGGACGTCAAGTACACGTTCGACGTCGTGCGCGAGGCGCGCGACGCGCCCGCCAAGCTCCGATTGAGCCCGCGAAAGGACTGGTACGAGAACGTCGACGCGATCGAGGCGCCGGACCCGCACACCGTGATCTTCCGGCTCAAGCGGCCGCAGCCGTCGCTCCTGCTCCTGCTGGCCTCCGGCTACTCGCCGGTCTACCCCGCGCACGTGCCGCTCGCCGATCTGAGACAGCGCTGCGTCGGAACCGGTCCCTTCAAGCTGAAAGAGTACGTCCGCGGTCAGTCCATCGAGCTCGAGCGCAACGCCGATTACTTCGTGCCGAACCGGCCGTACCTCGACGGGATCCGCTATCCGATCATCACCGAGCGCGGCACGCGGCTGGCCGCACTCCAGGCCGGCCGGCTGGACGTCTCGATCCCGCTCGAGATGACCAAGCTCATGTCGGAGGCCGCGAAGAACAACGCGCCGTCGCTCGTCGTGGCCGAGATCGCGCAGAACGGCAGTGACAATGTGGTGCTGAACCACAAGAAGCCGCCCTTCGACAACGTCGTGATCCGCCGCGCGGTGAGCCTGGCGCTCGATCGCAACGGGTTCGTGCAGGGCGTGCGTCAGGGCGGTGCGTTCGTCGGGCCCGCGCTGATGTCGCCGCCGTTCGGCGCCTGGGGCCTCGCCGACAAGGAGCTCAAGACCCTGCCCGGCTACCGGTCGGCGGCGCAGGACAAGGCCGAGGCCAAGCGCCTGCTCGCCTCGGCCGGGATCACCGCGGCGAACCCGCTCCGGGTCGATCTCGTCACGCGGAACTTCGCGATCTACGTCGATCTCGCCTCGTTCGTCGTCGATCAGCTCAAGCAAGTAGGGATCGAGGCCACCTTGCGCCAGGTGGACACGGCTGCCTGGTTTCCAACCCTGGCGCGCCGCGAGTTCCAGATCGGCGCCAACCTGACGGCCGGCGTCGTCGACGATCCGGACGCGTACTTCTTCGAGAACTACAAGTGCGGCTCGCCGCGCAACTACACCGACTACTGCGACGAGCAGGTCGACCGTCTGATCGACGCACAGTCGCAGGAGCTCGACCGCGCCAAGCGCCTGAAGCTCGTCTGGGAGATCCAGCGCAAGCTCGAGGCCGACGTGGCCCGGCCGATGCTCGGCTGGCGCAAGGAGTACTTCACGCGGTGGCCGTACGTGAAGAACCTGGTGCCGCACAATGCCCTCTACAACTACGGGCGGATGCAGGACGTGTGGCTGGACAAGTAGGCGCGGCGCACGGTAGGTTTGAGCCAACCCCCGACCAGGAGAGCGCCATGAGCGAAACGCCCAAGCTGTTGCTCGAGAAGGACGGCCCGATCGGCTGGATCGTCTTCAACCAGCCGGAGAAGCGCAACGCCGTCAGCCTGGATATGTGGCAGCTGATGCCCGACTACGTGAAGGACCTCCAGAGCGACGACGCGATCCGGGTCGTCGTCCTGCGCGGCGCGGGCGATCAGGCGTTCGTGGCCGGCGCCGACATCTCGCAGTTCAAGGAGCGGCGGCGCAACATGGCCGACCAGGAAGAGTACAGCCGCATCTCGGAGCGCGGTCAGAGCTCGCTCGGCACTCTGACCAAGCCGCTGCTCGCGATGATCCACGGCTACTGCGTCGGCGGCGGCGTGGGCATCGCAATCGGCTGCGACATGCGCATCGCCTCCGACGACGCGCGCTTCGGCATCCCCGCGGCCCGCCTCGGTCTCGGCTACCACTACAAGGGCATGGAAAAGCTCATGAAGCTCGTGGGGCCGGCGTACACGAAGGAGATCTTCTTCACCGCGCGCACCGACTTCAGCGCTCAGGACGCGCTCCGCATGGGGCTCGTGAACCAGGTCGTGCCCAAGGCCGAGCTCGAGAGCTTCACCCGCAACTACGCGCAGACGATGGCGCGCAACGCGCCGCTCACCCTGCGCTCGGCCAAGGCCACCGTCGAGCAGCTCGTACGTCCCGACGGCGACCGCGACCTCCCGCTGCTCGACAAGCTGATCGCCGACTGCTTCAACAGCCAGGACTATCAAGAAGGCGTGAAGGCCTTCTCGGAGAAGCGCCGCCCGCAGTTCCAGGGCCGCTGAGCGGGTCAGGTCAGAGCGCGATGCCGCCCCAGAGCATCAAGATCGAGAACGCGCGGTACGTCATCACCGTCGATGCCGAGCGGCGGATCCTCGAGGGCGGCTCGATCCTCATCGAGGACGGTCGGATCAGCCGCGTGGGCAAGACGGCATCGCTTGGCAGCGTGCGGGCCGACCGCGTGATCGACGGACGCCAGCTGGTCGTGACGCCCGGCTTCCTGAACGGCCACATGCACATCAGCTACGCCCACGCGGTGCGCGGCATCTTCCCCGACAACCTCGCCAGCCCGCTGGCGCACGTGTTCAAGCTGCAGATGGCGATGACGGAGGAGGAAGAGTACGCCACGACCTTGCTCGGGCTCGTCGAGCTGCTCAAGAGCGGCACGGTGTGCTTCGTCGATCCCGGCAGCACGAAGTTCCCCGACGCGTGCCTGCAGGCGTACGAGGACGCGGGCATCCGCGTGATCCTCGGCGAATGCGTGAGCGACCAGGAGGCGCCCTTCCCGCTGCCCCGCTACCCCGCGAGCGAAGCCGTCAAGCGTACGGCCGCGTTTCTCGACAAGTGGCACGGGAGGCTCGACGGGCGCATCCGGGCGTGGGCGATGCCGTTCTCGCCGGAGACGTGCACCGGCGATCTGCTGAAGGCGCTCAAGTCGGTGGCCGACGAGCACCAGACGTACCTGACGCTCCACCACGGCAGCGGACCTCAGGCGCGGAAGGACTATCAGGCCAAGCACGGTCACACGCCGACCGAGTATCTCGAGTCGCTCGGCGTGCTCGGCGCGAACGTCGTGCTCGCCCACTCGCTGGGTGTTGACGATGCCGAGATCGACTGCCTGGCACGCACCGGCACGAAGGTGGCGATGTGCCCGGTGACGGCCGCCAAGGGTGGCCGCGGCGTGGCCGAGCACGGGCGCATGCCGGAGCTCCTCGCCAAGGGCGTGAAGGTGGCGCTCGGCTGCGACTCGCCGAACAACTCGAATCACCTCGACATCGTGCGCGCGATGAACATGGCGGCGATCCAGTACAAGGACGCGCGCCAGGACACGAGGCTGATCCCGGCCGAGACGGCGCTCGAGATGGCGACCCTGGTCGGCGCGCAGGCGCTCGGCGTCGACGCCGAGATCGGCTCGATCGAGCCGGGCAAGAAGGCCGACCTCGTGCTGTTCGACACGCAGCGGCCGGAGTGGCAGACGCTCTTCAACCCGGTCAACAATCTCGTCTACAACGCCGACGGCCGCAGCGTGCACACCGTGATCATCGACGGTCGCGTGCGCGTCGACGCCTATCGCCAGACGTTCGTCGACGAGCCGCGCCTGTTCGAGCAGGTCCAGGAGATCGGCGAGAAGCTGCAGCGGCGGACGGGCACCTCGTTTCCGCGCTCGCGCTGGCCGATTCTGTAAATTTCTTCAGGCGACTGACGCCCTAAAGTTGACGCGCCCCTGGGGCGGGTGTTAACTAACCGTTAACCTCGCTCGGATTAGCGCCTCGGTTTTTCCGTCGCTCATCACGAGGGAACAAATAAGGAGACGGTTATTCACAGGGCGCCCGTGCGTCCCCTTTCGTGTCGACGTCTGGGCCTGCGCGTATGAGCCCAGGACGCGAGCTGGCCACGGCTTCGGCCGGCGCGGTGACGAGAGCACGCGCCGCCTCCCGCGGGGGCTGGTTCCAGCGCGAATCGGTTCAAGGCTTTATCTGGATCGCGCCCACCTTCCTCTACCTCGGCTTCTTCATCGCGTACCCGTTCCTCATGTCGATCTATCTGTCGGTGTCGAGCGCGCGGGTCGGCTCGCCCGATTCGCACTTCGTCGGCGCGCTGAACTACACGCGGCTCTTCGCCGACCCGGTCTTCTGGCAAACCGTGCGCAACTCGTTCGTCTTCACGTTCGGCTCCGAGCTGATCCGGCTGGCGATCGGCCTGCCGCTCGCCTTCGCGCTCAATCGGCCCTTCAAGGGCAAGCGCCTGGTCCAGGGCATCATCCTGATTCCGTTCGTGATCCCGATCGCGCTCTCCTCGCTGGCCTGGAAGTGGATGTTCGATTCGCTCTACAGCGTCATCAACTGGATGCTCATGCGCGCCCACGTGATCGACTACCCGTGGCAGTGGCTCGGCGAGCCCGGGCTCGCGATGTGGTCGGTCATCGTGATGAACGTCTGGCGCGGCTTTCCATTCTCGGCGGTCATCCTGCTCGCGGGGCTGACGGCGGTGCCTCAGGAAGTCATCGAGGCCGCCAAGATCGACGGCGCCGGGCCCTTGCGGCGCTTCCACTACGTGATCGTGCCGATCGTGCGGCCGATCCTGCTGGTCGGGCTGCTCTACTCGGTCGTGTTCTCGTTCACCGATTTCTCGTCGGTCTGGCTCCTGACCCAGGGCGGGCCCTACAACACCACGCACGTCTTCGGCACCTACGCCTACAACATCGGCATCAACGCGGGTGATCTCGGCATGGGGGCCGCCATCACCCTGTTCATCTTTCCGTTCCTGGCCCTCATCGTGATCCTGCTGCTGCGATTCTTGAGACGAGAGTAGACATGGACGGACGACAGCTCTGGAAGCGGATCAAGCGCGACTACGGGCCGTATTTGCCGCTCGCCCCGTACCTGTTCGTGGTGCTGTTTCCGTTCTACTGGATGGTCACCACGGCCTTCAAGCGCGACCGCGACCTCTATAACCTCGAGACGTCGCCCTTCTGGTTTCGCGAGCCGCCGACGCTCGACCACATCAACTTGCTGCTCCACGGCACGCTCTTCACGAAGTGGCTGCAGAACAGCCTCATGATCGGGGCCTTCGTGGTGTGCATCACGCTCGTGCTGGCGCTTCCGGCGGCCTACGCGCTGGCCCGCATGCGATTCCCAGGCGCCCAGCCCCTGTCCACCGCGATGTTCCTCTCCTACCTGATCCCGTCGACCTTGCTGTTCATCCCGCTCTCGCAGCTGGTGCGCGGGCTCGGCTTTACCGATTCGATCTGGGCCCTCGTGATCGTGTACCCGTCGTTCACGGTGCCGTTCTGCACGTGGCTCCTCATGGGCTTCGTGCGCACGGTGCCCCGGGAGATCGAGGAAAGCGCCCAGATCGACGGGTGCACCCGCTTCCAGGCGTTTCGGATGATCATCATCCCGGTGATCGTCCCCGGCATCATCACCGCAGGGATCTTCGCCTTCACGCTCACGTATCAAGAGTTCATTTACGCGCTGACATTCATCTCCAGCTCGGCGAACAAGACGATCTCGTACGGCGTCACCAGCGACCTGGTTCGCGGCGACGTCTTCTACTGGGGCTCGCTGATGGCGGGCGCGCTCATCGGCGCGATCCCGGTCGCGGTCGTCTATGCGTTCAGCCTCGATCACTTCATCCACGGTCTCACCGCGGGCGCTCTGAAGTGACCCGCTTACTCGCTTCGTTACGGTTTGTTCGCTAAGGAGGAAAGAGAGCATGAGCAAAGTTTCCCGACGGCAATTCGTCTCGACCGCGGCCGCCGCCGTCACGGCGTTCCCGCACGTATGGATCCGCCCGGCGTGGGCGCAGGCCAAAGAGGTCCGGGTCCTGGCCTGGACGCATTTCGTGCCGGCCTACGACAAATGGTTCGACGCGTTCGCCGAGCAGTGGTCGACCAAGAACAACGTCAAGGTCGTGATCGACCACGTGCCGCACCTGCAGATTCCCGCCAAGATCGCGGCGGAGATCGCGACCCAGTCGGGGCACGACATCGTCCAGCTCGTCGGGACCGGCACCGAGAAGTGGGCGACCGCGCTCCTGGACGTGCAGGACACGGCCGATAAGCTCGCCAAGAAGTACGGCGGCTGGACACCGCTGGCCGAGAACTACTGCAAGGTCGCCGACAGCAAGTTCCACGCGATCCCGGACTTCTTCATCGACTTTCCCGGGCTCTACCGGAAGGATCTGTGGACCGAGGTCGGACTCCCCAACGGGCCCGACTCGTGGGACGACCTGCACAAGGGCGGCATGAAGCTCAAGGCCAAGGGCTTCCCGATCGGGATCGGGCTGGCCCACCACGACGACTCCCGCGCCTCGTGGCGGGCGATCATGTGGTCCCACGGCGGCTCCGAGGTGGCCAAGGACGGCAAGACGATCACGTACAACTCGAAGGAAGTTCGCGAGGCGCTGAAGTTCAACAAGGCGCTCTACAAGGACTGCATGACGCCGGAGGTCCTCTCCTGGGACGACGCCTCCAACAACCGGCTGCTCGCCTCGGGCCGCGGCTCCTGGATCCACAACCCGATCAGCGCGTACCGCACGATCGAGGGCTCGAACAAGGAGCTGGCCGACAAGATCTTCGTGTCGCTCTCGCCCAAGGGCCCCGCGACGCGGCGGTCGTTCGCGAACTGCCGCGCGTACGGCGTCACGAAGTTCAGCAAGAATGTCGACGGCGCCAAGGCGTTCCTCGAGGCGCTGGTCGATAACTATCGAGACGCGGCGAAGGCCTCGACCGGCTACAACATGCCATTCTTGAAAAATTACGCCAAGCCGCCCTTGCCGATCATCAGCGAGGATCCCAAGCTCAAGCCGCTCGAGCAGGACGCGGAGTACCACTTCACCACCGGCTATCCCGGACCGCTCACGCCGGCCGCGGACGAGGTCTACCAGCAGTTCGTGATGGTGGACGCGCTCGCGCAGTTCGCGACCGACAAGATGGATCTCGAGCAGACCGTGAAGTGGGCCGAGGACAAGATCAAGGCGATCTACGCGAAGTTCGTCTAGCTGCTGAACCACGGCCTCGCGGCGGCGGCGCGAATTGCCGCCCGCCGCGAGGCCCGTGCGTGCCGTCTAGTCCTACCGAGTCGCGACCGGCCGTCCTACCGTCAACGCGCTGAGCATCCCCGGATCGATGTCGTTGAAGCTCGCATCCGCCTGCACCCCGAGCGCGTCGACCAGCTTGGCGAAGAAGCAGCGGGCCGCGGCCGTCGCGGCGATGTCGAAAATCTCCTCGTCGCGGTAGCCGTGCGATTTGAGCTCGTCGACGTCCGCCTGACCGATCTGGTCGGCATGCAGAGCCACCTTCTCGGCGAACCGCATCATCGCCCGCTCGCGCGGCTCCAGCGGAGCTTCCCGCGTGTCCTTCATGATCGCGGTCACCGCCGCGGGATCGAACACCTTGGTGGCGAGCACGCTGCCGTGAGCCAGTGAACAGTACGTGCTTCGTATCGCGCGGGCCGCGGCAAGCGTGGAGAGCTCGTAGGCCCGGACCGACAGATTGGATCTGATCGATTTCAAGAGTGCCATCCAGCCTTCGAGCACGCTCGGCCTCGCGCTGAAGGCCTGAGCCCAGTTCGGCAGGAACCCCATCTGCGCGTGGACGCGCTCGTACATCTCGCGCACGGGCCCCTCCGCCTGCGCCGGCGGGACAGTTTTGATGAACGCCATGTCGTCCTCCTCAATCAGCCGCGGCCGGGATGCCTCCGCCGAGCTGGCGCGCAACCAGGTGGGCGTAGAGATCGCCGCGGGCCAGGAGCTCGGCGTGGCGGCCGACCTCGACCAGCCGGCCGTCCTCGAGGACCACGATCGCGTCCGCGTCGCGCACCGTCGACAGCCGGTGGGCGATCACGAGCGTGGTGCGATCGCGCGCGAGCCGCTCGAGCGCCGCGCGCACCGCGGCCTCGCTGACCGCGTCGAGGTGTGACGTCGCCTCGTCGAGGATCAGCACGGGCGCGTCCTTGAGAAACGCGCGGGCGATCGCCACGCGCTGCCGCTGGCCGCCTGAGAGCTGGGCGCCGCGCTCGCCGACGATCGTGTCGAGCCCGTCCGGCAGCGCCGCCATCAGCTCGTCCAGCGCCGCGCGCTCGAGTGCCTGGCGCAGCGCGCCCTCGTCGGCGTCGGGCCGCGCGAGCAGCACGTTGGCGCGCAAGGTGTCGTTGAAGAGGTAGGTGTCCTGCGCGACCAGCGCGATGCGGCGCCGCAGCTCGTCCAGCTGGTACTCACGCAGATCGTCGCCGAAGAGCCGGATCACGCCGGACTGTGGATCCCAGAAGCGCAGGAGCAGGCTCGCCACCGTGGTCTTGCCCGCGCCCGACGGCCCGACCAGCGCCACCGTGCTGCCGTCGCGGATTCGAAGCGAGACGCCGTCGAGCGCCGGGCGCGTGCGGCCGGGGTACGTGAATCGCACGTCGGCCAGCTCGATCGCCAGGCCGCCGCGCGCGGCCGCCGCCGGGACGCCGGGCCCGTCGGTCACCGGCACGGGCTCGGCCTCGACCGCGTTCAGTCGGCGTGAGGCGCCGAGCGTGTCGGCGAGCTGCCGGCCGACCTGCGCCACCTCCCACAGCGGCACGAACGCCGATAGCGCCAAAAGCGTCAGGAGCGGGAGGCTCGCCGCGTCCATGCGTCCTTGATGAGCGAGCCACGCGCCGGCGGCGATCACCGCGAGACCGCCAAGGCCGGTCGCCGTCTCCTGGAAGGCTGTCTGGCGGGCGAGGTCGCGCAGGAACGGCATGCGCAAGTCGTAGAAGCGGCGCGCCTTGGCCCCGAGCGCGTCGCCCCAGGCGCTCACGCGGCGATAGGCGACGATCTCGGCCAGGCCCTGCACGGTGTCGACGACGTGTGCGTTCAGATCGCCCGACGCTTCGCGTGCGCGCGAGCCGAGCCGGTCGATCCGGGCGCGCCCGACGACCGGCACGAGCGCGGTATAGAGGAGAAACGGCAGCAGCACGAGCACCAGCGCGCCGCCGTAGGCGCCGAGCACCACCAGGACGGCCGCCGGAATCAGCACGGCCACGAAGGCCGGCGTGATCGTGTGGGCGAAGAAGTACTCGATCAGCTCGACGTCGTGCGTGGCGGCGCCGACCAGATCGCCCGAGCGCCGCCGCGTGAGATACGCGGGGGCCAGCGCGTCGAGCTTCTGAAATACGGCCAGGCGCATGTCGGTGAGCAGCCGGTACGCGACGTCGTGAGCCAGCCACGACTCGGCCCAGTGCAGGATCCCGGCGAGCGGCGCCACTACCAAGAGACCCACGAGCAGCGCGCCCGCGGGCTCACCGCGCTTCACGGCGCGGACCGCGAGCGCGCTCAGCACACCCACGCCGATCAGTGCGCTCACGCGCGCAACGCCCAGCACGAACGTCAGGGTGAGCTGCGCCCGATAGCCACGCGTCTTATCCACGAGCGTATGGATCACGGCCCCCCAGCCGACGTGGCCACCGACGATCGCCTGCGGCTCGTCGCCTGGCAGCGTGTCCACCGCGCCGCTTCCGTCGCCGTTCCCGCCCATCGCCATCTGGCGCGGCGCCACGGACACGGCGCCCGCGCCGTCCTGCGCCTGAGCGGCCATGAGCCGGGTGTAGGCGCCGCCGCGCCCGATCAGGTCGGCGTGGGTCCCCTCCTCGACCAGACGGCCCTGGTCGAGCACGAGGATGCGGTCGGCGCCGATGACGCTCGAGAGCCGATGCGCGAAGATCAAGGTGGTGCGGCCGCGCATCAGACGGTCGAGCGCCGACTGGATCAGCGCTTCGCTCTCGGCGTCGACCGATGAGAGCGCCTCGTCGAGCACCAGGATCGGCGCGTCGCGCAGGAGCGCGCGGGCGATCGCGATGCGCTGGCGCTGGCCGCCCGAGAGCCGCACGCCGCGCTCGCCGACGACGGTGTCGTAGCCCTGCGGCAGGCGCAGGATGAACTCCTCGGCGTTCGCCGCGCGCGTGGCGGCGTAGAGCTCGTCCGGGCTCGCGTCGGGCTTGCCCATCCGGATGTTGTCCTCGACGGTGCCGTGGAAGAGCCACGTATCCTGGCTGACGAGCGCGACGCGGCTCCGGATCTGCCCGAGACTCAGCTCGCGCAGATCGCGGCCGCCGATCGCCACCCGGCCGCGGTCGGGATCGTGGAAGCGCAGCAGCAGCCGCGCGATCGTCGACTTGCCCGAGCCGCTCGGCCCCACGATCGCCACGCGCTCACCCGGCTGCACGTGAAAGCTCAGCTCGATGTGCGCCGGCCGACGCGCCCCCGGATAGGCGAACGTAATCCCCTCGAAGGCGACACCTGCGTCGGCCGGCTCGGGGCCCGGCGCCCGGTCGGACACGAGCGCCTTGGCGTCGAGCAGCGCGAAGATGCCCCTGGCCGCCGAGAGTCCGAGCATCCCCTGGTGGAGCAAAGTGCGCAGCTCGCGCAGCGGACGGAAGACTTCGACGCCGAGCATGAGGATGACGAGCAGCGCCGGCACCGACATCGCCCCGGTGCCCACGCGCCACGCCCCGAACGCCAGCGCCCCCGCGGCGCCGAGCGCGATGACGGTATCGGTGATCCCGCGCGCGAGCGTGTTGCTGCCGAGCACCCACATGGTGCTCCGGAACAGCTCGCGGGCGCGGTGCTCCAGCTGACGGGCGCGCGCGCCGCTCTGGCCGAACGCCTTGAGCGTCGCCAGCCCCTGCACGGCGTCGAGGAAGTCGGCGCCGAAGGCCGAGTAGGCGCGGTTGCGAGCCAGGCTCGCTGACCGGTCGCGGCTATGCCAGAAGGCCGGCGCCAGGAGAGCGGCCAGCGCGGCGAGCAGCAACACGAGCGCGACCGGCAGATCGACGAACGCCACGAACCCGAAGATCAACAGCGGCGTGATCGCGGAGACGAAGAGCTGCGGCAGGTACTGCCCGAAGTACGTCTCGAGCTGCTGGACGCCCTCGACGAGCGAGAGCATCACGTCGCCGGTTCGCGCGCGCGCGAAGTGCGCCGGCCCCAGGGCGGCGACCTGGTCGTAGAGCGTTCGGCGAAGCCGCTCCTGCACGCGGGCCGCCGTGTGGTGCGCCACCATCGTGCGCGCGTAGTCGAGCGCGCTCCGAACCGCCAGCGCGACCGCCGTGAGCACGATGGCCGACGCGAGCGAGGCGAGCGATTCGCCGGCCAGCACGCGCCCCAGGAGCCAGCCGAGCAGGGCCAACCGCGCGATGCCCGCCGCGACGGCGGCGAGCCCGACCAGAACGGTGAAAGCGATCCGACCGCGGACGCCCGATGTGAGCGCCCAGAGCCTCGGGTCGATGTACACGTCGCTAGCCTAGAGCCTATTCCAGGTCTTGGGAAGCGTCAGATGAGCCAGCCAGGCCGGGGCTGCGTGCCACCAGCCGGTGACCCATCCGCCGCGCAGCGCCCGGACGGCTGCGCCGCGACCGAGGCGCGTCGCCTTGCCCATCCGCACCTCACTCTCACGGACCATCGCGTTGAACGCGCCGCGCGCCTCGGCTTCGCGAATCCGCTCTCTGACCATCACGTGCGCCACGTACTCGTTGTCACACATCGCGTGTCCTCCTATCGTAGGCGCGCCTCGGCCGGCGGGGCCCCAGCCCCGCGACGGCCTGCAGCGCGCACTGCGCTCCCTACAACACCATCGGACGTGCGGTCGCGGTAGCCACCAGATCCGGACCGCCCCGCTCCGCATTCGGAGCGCGCCGCGGACGTCGAAGTTGCTAATCTGGCGGCGTGCAGTGGGATGATCTCCGCGTCTTTCTCGCGATCGCTCAAGCCGGCAGCCTGCGCCGGGCCGCTCGCGTGCTGGGCTTCGGCCAGCCGACCGTCATCCGCCACCTGCGCCAGCTCGAGCACAGCCTCGGCACGCGGCTCTTCGAGCGCACGCCGGACGGGCATCGCCTCACGAAAGGCGGCCAGCAGCTGATGCCGATGGCGCAGAGCATGGCCGAGGCGGCCACCGCGATCGATCGCCGGCGCATGGCCTTCGGCGACGACGGCAGCGGCGTCGTGCGCGTATCGGCCGGGGAATGGCCGGCGCGCTTTCTTGCTCCGCGCCTGGGCAGCTTGAGCGACGGGCACGCCCACCTCACGGTGGAACTGGTCGAGACCCACAACGAGCCGGATCTGGACCGCCGCGAGGCCGATCTCTGGATCCCTCACGGTCTGCCGGCGCGCAACCACCTCGTCCGCGTCGGGCTCGGGACGATCGAGGCCGCGGTGTACGGCGCCGCGAGTCTGGTCGCGGCGCAGCCGACGACGCGCACCGAGGCGCGCTGGCGCTCGTGTCCGTGGGTGGCCTACGACGCGCCGCACGAGTATTTCCGCTCGATGGCCTTCCTGATCGGTCATCTGGGCGAGCGCCGGCCGCGCGTGCGGGCGAACCGCTTCGCGCTGCAGCTCGAGGCGATTCGCGCGGGCACCGGGCTCGGCATCCTGCCGTGCTTCGTCGGCGACTCGGACCCGACGCTCGTCCGGCTCACGGCGCCGCTGGCCGAGCTCAGCGACAACTACTGGCTCTTGGTCCATCCCGATCTGAAGACCGTGCCGCGCGTCCGGCTCGTGATCGACTGGATTCGCCGCGCGTTCAAGGACGAGCGCTCGGTTCTTCAGGGACGCGAGCCGGCGAAGCAAGCACGCTGACGATGGACTTCGGCCTCTTCTACTACTGCCAGGGCCGTGGCGTCCCGCACGACCAGGCGTACGCCGAGATGCTCGATCAGATCGCGCTGGCCGAGGCGCTCGGCTTCGGCGAATGCTGGTTCGCCGAGCATCACTTCACGGACTACTCGCTCTTGCCGAGCCCGAACTTGATGATCGCGGCGGCGCTGCAGCGGACGACGCGGATGCGCTTCGGCAACTACGTCAACGTTCTGCCGTTCCATCATCCGCTGCGGCTGGCGGCCGAGGCGGCAACGCTCGACAATCTCGCCCGCGGCCGGTTCGATTTCGGGATCGGCAAGGGCGTGCGCCCGGGCGAGTTCACCAAGCTCGGCCCGAGCTTCGACGACGCGCCCGAGATGACCGAAGAAGCGATCGAGATTCTCCTCAAGCTCTGGCGCGAGGACACGGCCTCGCACGAGGGCCGATTCTGGCGCTTCCCGGAGCTCGGTCTCAGGCCGCGCGCCTTCCAGCGGCCCCATCCACCGCTGCACATGGTGGCAAGCCGCCCCGCGTCGGCGGCGCGCGTGGGCGCGCGCGGCTGGCCGGTCGCGATGCATTTCACGCCGACCGACGTGGTCGCACGCTGCGTCGAGGAGTACAAGACGGCCGTCGCCGCGCGCACCGAGCCCGGCGGCGTCGGCGCGTATCGACCGCGCTTGCTGCTGTGCCGCGAGACCTACGTGGCCGACACGCCGGCCGCCGCGCGGGCCGAGGGCGCGCTGGCCCTGCAGGGCTTCTGGTATCTCTCGTCGCTGGCCGCGCCGCCGCTCCCGGCCGAGTTTTCCGATGCGCGGCTCAAGGAGCTGACCGGCCGCGTGTGGGGCGGTCGGACCTACGACGAGCTCGACGCCGTCGGCGGCATGCTGATCGGCTCCCCGGACCAGGTGGCCGAGAAAGTCTCCGGCCTCGAGGCGATTGGCGTCGACACGCTCTTGCTCGTGTGCAGCTTCGGCGGCCTCTCCCACGCGCAGGTGTGCCGCTCGCTCGAGCTGTTCGCCGAGACGGCGATCCGTCCGCGACGGGCAGAGGCGCGACGCTGATCGGTTCGGATGAGCCGCGCTGCGAGCCCTGCGCGAGCTGGGCGTGTCCTTCTCCGGCACGGAGGTGCCGAGGAAGGCGCTTCATCGCGGGCTCGATCCTGATCGGCTGGAAGATCCGTGAGCGCCTTCTGGACCGCGCGCTCGCCGGATGATTACGGTTTCTTCACCGGCATCAGCGACGGTCCCTTTGACCCGCCGTATCAGGCGCGCCCGACGTAGCGCGTGATGTGGTACGGCGTGTGGGCCAGGCCGGGACAGAAGCGGCCGACGACGTCCGCGAGCCGCTCGTAGAGCGCCTTGCCCGGCGCGTTGAGTCGCGCCAATCGCTCGCGCGCGTTCTCGGCGTCCCGCGCCAGGGCGGCCACATCGATCGTGGTCAGGCGGCGATCGCGCACGACCATCCGGCCGCCAATCATCACGTGGATGACGGCGCCGCCGTCCTCGGTGTGGACCAGCTGGTTGATCGGATCGTTGAACGGGATCCAGTTCACGTGGCCGAGATCGACGAAGACGATGTCGGCCTTGTAGCCGAGCGCGAGCCGGCCGATCAGCCCCTCGAAGCCGAGCGCCCGCGCGCTGCCCTCGGTGGCCGCGACGGCCACCTCGTCGGTCGTCACCCAGCGCTCGACGTCCGGGCCCTGCGCCTTCGACGCGAAGGACGCCAGGCGCATCGCCTCGTACATGTTCAGGTTGTCCGAGCAGTTCGCGCCGTCGGTGCCAATGCCGACGTTCACGCGGCGCTCGAGCATCGCGCGCATGTCCGCCAGGCCGTTGCCGAGACGCATGTTGCTGCCCGGGTTGTGGGCGACGGATGCGCCGCGATCGCCGAGCCGCCGCATGTCGTCCTCGTCGAGCCACACGCCATGGGCCACCGTGAACCGGTCGGTGACGACGCCGAGATCATCGAGGTGCGCGGTCAAGGTCTTGCCGTAGCGCTGGAGCCCGACGATCGCCTGCACCTTCGACTCGGCGACGTGCGTGTGCATCCCCACGCCGTGCTCCGCGGCGAGCGCCACGCAGGCGCGGATGAATTCGTCCGAACAGTGGTGCGGGATCGTCGGCGCGACGGCCGGCCGGATCTGCTCGCGGTCGAGCTTCCACTCCGCAAGCGCGCGCCGCATGTTGTCGACGCTCGTCTTCCATGGCGCCGGCCGCAGCTTGTCGACGTCCGGTCTGAGCGCGGGCGGCAGAACCTCCATCAGCCCCGGAATCGCCTCGTAGAACGTGTGATCGGCCACCATCGGCGCGACGACCGCGCGCATGCCGACCGCCGCGTAGCCGCTCGCGACCGCGTGCAGCCCCTCCGGCGTCGGCGCCGGGAACTCTGCCGTCAGGTCGTAGCTCGCCGTGCAGCCCTTCAGGACCATCTCGGCGGCACCGATCTTCGCGCTCAGGTGCTTGTCTTCGAGCGTCCGGTTGCCGCTGATCCACGTTCCGGCGGTCAGCAGGAGCTCGAGCGTCCAGCGATCGCCCATGCCCTTCGCGAGATTGCCGTGCGCGTGCGTGTGGGCGTTGATCAGGCCGGGATGGAGTAGCAAGCCAGTCGCGTCGAGGACTGTCGCGTCGGTCGGCGCCGGCATGCCGGGCGCGCCGATCTCGGTGATGGTGTCGCCGGTGACCAGCACGTCGGCCCTATCGGCGCGATGAGCGCGCACGTCGAGAACACGCCCGCCCCGGATGATCGTGGCCATGGGATCTCCTTCATAGGCGCGCCTCGGCCGGCGGGGCCCCAGCCCCGCGACGGCCTGCCGCGCGCACTGCCGGCTGTCAGCGGCGAGCTTTAGCGTTCTGCATCGCGTGCCAGACGCGCTCCGGCGTCACCGGCAT
>Ga0209382_10001184_pt1 | contig 41686 bp, 32 predicted proteins | sample SoiMetdeltSBSDD5_FD_187599 | JGI IMG/M metagenome (GOLD analysis project Ga0209382, IMG submission 187599) | Bulk soil microbial communities from a Populus tree surrounding site in Tennessee, USA - Soil MetaG P. deltoides SBSDD5 (SPAdes) (version 2) | ecosystem: Environmental > Terrestrial >... | reverse complement strand
TGCCATTACCAACAACAACCTGGCTCCGAGACTCTCCGTGTCGTGGGATCCGCGAGCAGACGGAAAGACGAAGGTGTTCGCGACCTGGGGTCGTTACTACGACAAGCTGTTCCTGGGTTCCATCGTCGGAGAGGAAGGACCGGACTACCTGGGCCGCTATTACGACTACTCTCCGGCGGGAGTCACGCTGCACATCGACCCGACTCCGTTCGGGGGCGGGCCGTACGCGCTCGACGCCGTGCCGAACCACTATATCGGCAGGTTCCTGTCGAAGTCGGCCCCGTCCGCCACGCAGGTCGATCGGGGTCTGCGGACACCGTTCAGCGACGAGCTCACCCTGGGGTTCGAGAGGGAAATCGCCCCCGAGGTCGCCCTGTCGGTGTCTTATATCAGCCGGACCTACCGCGACCAGCTGCAGGACGTCGACACCAACCATGCCCTTCGAATCAATGACGAGACCGGCGAGCCGTTCGATCTGTTCGGCAAGATGATCGTCCTTCCTGGGGGAAGCCGCCAGCCCGTGCCGGATGGCCGTCCGGATCTCTTTCTCATGAATCCGTTTTTCAACGAAGTGCTGCGTATCGGGAACACCAACGAGGCGCGCTACAGAGCCATCGAGGTGGCGCTCAAGAAGCGGCTGTCGCGACGCTGGGAGATGCAGGGCTCGTATGCCTACTCCAGGGCCGTCGGCGCTGCGGAGGACTTCCAGTCGCGCCTGGGGAACGACCCTTCGACGGTCGAGTCCGAGTTCGGCTATCTCGACTACGATCAGAGACACGTGGTGAAGCTTTTCGCCACGACCTTCCTGCCGCACGACTGGCAGGTCGGCTCCTCGGTGACCTGGGCGTCCGGCCTGCCGTACTCGATCGTGTCGCGCTTCTTCGCCCTGGACAACGAGGGCTACCAGCAGTTCCGCACCCGTTTCGGGTACACCGCGATCGATTCGGCCAGCGGGCCCCATTTCGTGCCGATGCTGCGCAACAGCGGGCGCAACGATGCCGTCCTCGACCTCAACCTCAACATGAAGAAGAGCTTCGTGCTGGGGCGAACCTCCGCCGCCGCGGTCATCGAGGTCTTCAACGTTCTGAACACGGACGACCTGCGCGTCTTCACCTACGAGCCGAGCAAGGGGGAGTTCAAGCCGGGCCAGGGGATCCTCCTGGCCACCCCGCTCCAGCTCGACGCCGAGCGGCGCTTCGGCCGGCGCTTCCAGATCGGTCTCCAGCTGCAGTTCTAGAGCGCCCGATCGCGGTCGCCGCGCCATCATCTATAATGCGTGCGATGACCCCGGCGCATCGCACGGACCCGAACCTCGACCCGTCCAGGAGATCGCCCGGAGGAACGGGCCGGGCCTTCGTCCTGGCCCTGGCGCTCCCGCTCGTGGCGTGCGGGTATCACCTGGCGGGCCACTCCAGCACCCTGCCCCCCAGCATCACCACGATCGGCATCCCGACCTTCGTGAACCGCACCAACCGGCCGGAGCTGGAACAGCGGGTGACGGAGCACGTCATCGACGAGTTCACCACGCGCGGCCGGGTGCGCATCGTGCCCGGAGAGGAGGGCGCGCAGGCGGTCCTGCGCGGCGAGATCCTGAGCTACGTCGTCACGCCGGTGGTCATCAGCCAGCTGGGCCGCGCCACCCGCTACGAGATCCTGATCACCGCCCACGTGTCCCTGAGCGAGACCACCACCGACCGGGCCCTGTGGGAGGACGACCATTTCCTGTTCAAGCAGCAGTACGACGTCCAGGCCGATCCGCAGGCGTTCATCGACCAGGAGATCGTGGCGATCGACGACGTCGCCACGGACTTCTCGCGCAGCGTCGTCACGTCGATCCTCGAGGGGTTCTGAAGCCGCCGTGCCCGCCTCCCTGAGCTTCGAGACGTTCCGCCAGGCCGTGGCGCAGGGGCGCATCGCCCCCGCCTACCTGTTCGAGGGGGCGGAGGTCCATTTCCACGACGAGGGGATCCGCCTCCTGGAAACGACCTGCGTTCCCGGGGACGCCCTGTCGATCGACCGGGAGTCCCTGCGCGGCGGCGAGACCTCGCTTGCGACCATTCTCGACCTGGCCTCGACCTATCCCATGGGAGGGGGCGTGCGCCTGGTGATCGTCCGCGAGGCGGGGGACGTCCCGTGCGACGACGCCGCGCCGATCAAGGCGTACCTGAAGGCGCCCAACCCGAAGGCCTGCCTGGTCTTCAGCGATCCCGGCTTCGACCGGCGGCGCGTGCTGTACCGGGCCCTCGCGGACCTGGCGGCGCGCATCGACTGCTCTCCCCTGGACGAGGCGCGGACGGCAGCCTGGGTGCGGGAGCGGCTGCGCGGCAGGGGATTCGGGATCAGCCCGGACCTGGCCGCGGCCGTCGCCTCCGGCCTCGCCGGCGCGGGACTGGCGCGCGTGAGCTCCGAGATGGACCGCCTGATGAACGCCCTCGGCAGCCCCCGCCCCGTCGAGGCGTCCGACCTCGAGCTGCTCGCCGACGTGCCGCGCGTCCAGGACGCGTTCCGCCTGGCGGCCCACGCCGCGCGCGGCGAGCGGGGGGAGGCGATCGGCATCGCGCGGGCTTTGATCCGATCCGGCGAGGAGCCGGTGAAGCTCCTGGGAGGGATCTCCTGGTACTTCAGGAACGCGCTCAGGGCCAGGGCCGCCGAGGTCCGAAGGCTCCCGGCCCACGAGACCACGCGCCTGTACGGCATCGACCGGGGCCGGATCGAGCGCTTCTCCCGCGAGATCGGCCCGGTGAGCGTCGAGAGCCTGCGCGACGCCCTGGCCCTCTGCCTGCGGACCGATCGCGAGCTCAAGGGACAGGGGGCGCGGGATCCCCTGCATGCCCTGGAGCGACTGGTGCACCAGGTCGGGCGGCGGCCCCGGAGGCCGGCATGAGCGGCGCGCGCGCCCCGGCGCGCGAGACGATCGCCGTCCTCGACTTCGGCGCGCAGTACTCGCAGCTGATCGCCCGCCGCGTCCGGGAGCTCTCCGTCTACAGCGAGCTCCTGCCGTACGACACGCCTCCGGAGAAGCTGCGCGGGCTGCGGGGGATCATCCTGTCGGGCGGCCCCGACTCGGTCGACGCCCCGGGCGCGCCGCGGCTCGACCCGGCGCTCTACCGGCTCGGCGTGCCGATCCTGGGGATCTGCTACGGCATGCAGCTCATGGCGCACGAGCTCGGCGGAAAGGTCGTGCGTTCCCGCGAGCGCGAGTTCGGCCCCTCCCGGCTCCATGTCCTGCGACCGAGCGGGCTGCTCGCCGGGCTGCCCGCGGAGCAGAAGGTCTGGATGAGCCACGGGGACGAGGTGATCGAGGTGCCGCCGGGGTTCGAGCGCACGGCGACCAGCACGAATTCCGGCTGCGCGGCGATGGCGGACGAGTCGCGCCGCCTGCACGCCATCCAGTTCCATCCCGAGGTGGCCCATACCGAGCACGGCAGGGAGATCCTGCGCCATTTCGTCATCGACATCTGCGGCTGCGCCGGCACCTGGAAGATGAAATCGTTCATCGAGGAGGCGACGGCGGCGGTCCGCGAGCGGGTCGGCGACGGCCGGGTCGTGGCCGGGCTGAGCGGCGGCGTGGATTCGGCCGTCGCGGCGCTTTTGATCCACAAGGCCATCGGCGATCGGATGCACGCCCTGTTCGTGGACAACGGGCTCCTGCGTCGGGACGAGGCGGTGGCGGTCCTCCAGACCTTCGAGCGGGCCTTTCACGTGCCGGTCCGATCGGTCGACGCCTCCGGGCGGTTCCTGAAGGCGCTCGAGGGGATCACCGACCCCGAGGAGAAGAGGCGCACGGTCGGCCGCGTCTTCGTCGAGGTGTTCGAAGAGGCCGCGAAGTCCCTCGGCCCGGTCGGGTTCCTCGCGCAGGGGACCCTGTACCCGGATCTGATCGAATCGACCTCGCACAAGGGGCCGTCCGCCGTCATCAAGACGCACCACAACGTCGGCGGGCTGCCGGCCCGCATGAACCTGAAGCTGGTGGAGCCCCTGCGCGAGCTGTTCAAGGACGAGGTGCGCGCGGTCGGCCGGGAGCTCGGGCTCGACGACCGCATCCTGATGCGCCACCCGTTCCCGGGCCCGGGCCTGGCCGTGCGCGTCCTGGGTGAGGTGACCCGCGAGCGTCTCGACATCCTGCGCGCGGTGGACGCCATCTTCCTCGACGAGCTCCAGGCGGCCGGGCTGTACGGGTCGACCTCCCAGGCGTTCGCCGTCCTCCTGCCGGTTCGCAGCGTCGGCGTGATGGGGGACTACAGGACCTACGAGAACGTCGCGGCGCTGCGGGCCGTGTCCACGGACGATTTCATGACGGCGGACTGGACCCGCCTGCCGCAGGACTTCCTGGCCCGTGTCAGCACCCGCATCGTCAACGAGGCGCGCGGCGTCAACCGCGTGGTGTACGACATCAGCAGCAAACCGCCCGCCACCATCGAGTGGGAATAGGGGAGCGATGGCCGCCCCCAGCTTCGTCCACCTGCACAACCATTCCCAGTACTCCCTGCTCGACGGGGCCTCCAAGCTGGAGGAGCTGGTCGAGCGCGCGGCGGGGTTCGGAATGCCCGCGGTGGCGATCACGGACCACGGCAACCTGTTCGGCGCGATCCCGTTCTTCGAGGCGGCTGCGGAGAAGGGGATCAAGCCGATCCTGGGGTGCGAGACGTACATCGCCCCCGGCAGCCGGACCGACCGGACCCCCTCGGCGGGGAAGAAGCCCTATTACCACCTGCTCCTCCTGGCCCGCGACCAGGAGGGGTACCGGAACCTGATGCGCCTCTCGACCGCCGGGTTCCTGGAGGGGTACTACTACCGGCCGCGCATCGATCGCGAGATCCTCGGGCGGCACGCCGGGGGACTCATCGCCACGTCCACGTGCCTGGGCGGCGAGATCCCCCAGCTCATCCAGTCCGGGCGGCGGGCGGACGCGGAGCGTGTGGCCTGCGAGTACCGCGAAATCTTCGGCGCGGAGAATTTCTTCTTCGAGATCCAGGACCAGGGGATTCCCGAGGAGAAGGCGCTGAACGAGGTCCTGGTGCCACTCGGCCGGCGGCTCAAGATCCCGCTGCTCGCCACGAACGATTGCCACTTCCTGTCGAAAGACGATCACTTCGCGCACGACATCCTGATCTGCATCCAGACGGGGAAGACCGTCAAGGAGGCGGAGCGGATGCGCTTCACCGCGGAGCACTATTTCAAGTCCCCCGAGGAGATGTGGGACGCCTTCCGGGACCTGCCGGAGGCCGCCGAGAACACGCTTCTGGTGGCCGAGCGCTGCAACCTCACGATCGAGAAGGGGGGAAACCTCCTCCCCCACTTCCAGGTGCCTCAAGGGAGGACCGTCGAGGCCTACTTCCGCGAGGTGGCCCAGGGCGGCTTCGACGAGCGCCTTCCCGCCTGGAAGGATCTCGAGGCCAAGGGACGGCTGCGCGTGCCCCTGGACGAGTACCACCGGAGGCTCGAGAGCGAGATCGAGATGGTCGTGCGCATGGGGTTCGCCGGCTATTTCCTCATCGTCTGGGACTTCATCAAGCACGCGCGCGACCGGGGGATCCCGGTCGGGCCGGGGCGCGGCTCGGCGGCGGGCTCCCTGGCCGCCTATTGCCTGCGGATCACGGACGTCGACCCGCTGGAGTACGGCCTCCTGTTCGAGCGCTTCCTCAATCCCGAGCGCATCACCATGCCCGACATCGACATCGATTTCTGCATCCGGGGGCGGGGGGAGGTGATCGACTACGTGCGCGACAAGTACGGTCGCGACAACGTGGCGCAGATCATCACCTTCGCCACCATGGGGGCGAAGGCGGTCATCCGCGACGCCGGGCGCGGGCTGGACATCCCGTACGGCGACTGCGACCGGATCGCCAAGATGATCCCGACCGAGCTCGACATGACCATCGACAAGGCGATCCAGCAGGTGCCCGCGCTGCGCCAGCTGCACGAGAAGGACGAGCGGATCCGGCAGCTCCTGGACGTCTCGCGCCGCCTGGAGGGGCTGACGCGGCACGCCTCGGTGCACGCCGCCGGGGTCGTCATCTCGCCGCGCCCCATCGTCGAGTTCTCCCCCCTGGCGCGCACCCGCGACGACGAGATCGTCACGCAGTACGCCATGGACGAGATCGGCAGCATCGGCCTCCTGAAGATGGATTTCCTGGGGCTGAAGACCCTGACGCTGATTCACGACTGCGTCGCGAGGCTCCGCGCGGAGCTGGGGGCGGCCATCGACATCCAGGCGCTCCCCCTGGACGACCCGGGGACGTACTCCCTGTTCCAGGGGGCGCGCACCGCGGGAGTGTTCCAGTTCGAGTCGTCGGGCATGCAGGACATCCTGCGCAAGCTCAAGCCGGATCGGTTCGACGACCTGATCGCCCTGAACGCGCTGTTCCGGCCGGGCCCGATCGGCTCGGGCATGATCGACGACTACATCGAGCGCCGCCACGGCCGCAAGACCATCGAGTACATCGTGCCGCAGCTCGAGGAGATCCTGGGCGTGACCTACGGGGTCATCGTCTACCAGGAGCAGGTGATGCAGATCGCCTCGCGCCTGGGGGGCTTCTCCCTGGGGGAGGCCGACATCCTGCGCCGCGCCATGGGCAAGAAGAAGAAGGACGTCATGGCGGCGCAGCGCGAGGCCTTCCTGAAGGGCTGCCGGGCGCGAGGGGTGGGGGAGAAGGACGGCCGGCGGATCTTCGAGCTGATGGAGTATTTCGCCGGGTACGGTTTCAACAAGGCGCACTCGACCGCCTACGCCTTGATCGCCTACCAGACCGCCTGGCTCAAGTCCCACTACCCGCGCCACTTCATGGCGTCCCTGCTGACCGCCGAGAAGGACAACACCGACAACGTCGTCAAGTACATCGGCGAGTGTCGCGACATGGGAATCGCGGCGCTGGCCCCGCACGTGAACAGCTCCGGCGTCGATTTCTCGGTCGAGGAGGAGGGGATCCGCTTCGGCCTGGGGGCCGTCAAGAACGTGGGGGAAGGGGCCGCGCGCATGATCGTCGAGACCCGCGGCCGGGTCGGCCCCTTCGGATCGCTCGACGGCGTCTGCCGCGAGGTGGACCTCAAGACCGTCAACAAGCGCACCCTCGAGTCGCTGGTCAAGGCGGGGGCCTTCGATGGGCTCGGCCCCTCGCGGTCGTCGCTGTGCTCCGCCGTGGACTCCGCGATCGAGTCGAGCCAGAAGGCGACGCGCGACCGCGAGAGCGGGCAGGCGGGGCTGTTCGCGGGGGGCCACGCGCACGCGCATGCGCCGGGACCGAAGCCCCTGCCGGAATGGCCCGAGAAGGAGCTCCTGGCCTATGAGAAGGAAACGCTCGGTTTCTACATGGCCGGCCATCCCTTCCGGGAATACGCCACGCGCATCGGCGGCCTGGTGACCCACACGTCGCAGACCCTGAAGGAGGTCCTGAAGCCGCGCAAGGCGACGATCGCCGGGATAGTCTCCGCCCTGAAGCGGCGCAAGACCCGCCGCGGCGACATGATGGCGGTGATGAACCTGGAAGACCTCGAGGGGGCCGTCGAGATCGTGGTCTTTCCCGATCTCTACGCGCGCCACAAATCGCTCCTGGCGGACGAGGCGGCCCTGCTCGTGACCGGGAACGTGGAGATCGCCGAGGACCAGAGGCGCCTGATCGCGGAGTCGTTTCTCCCCCTCGATCAGGCCGAGGACCGGGTCAAGGAGATCGTCATCTCCATCCCGACCGCCGGGCTGGAAGAGACGGCGGTCGGTCGCGTACGGGACCTCCTGCGCGAGAGGCCCGGCCCCTGTCCGGTCTACCTGGAGGTGACCCAGCCGAGCGGGTTTCGAGCCACCCTGAAGGCCTCCCAGGCCCTCAAGGTCTCTCCCAGCCCCGATCTCACCCTGGCCCTGGAGGAGCTGCTCGGAAAAGGGACCGTAAGATTCCGTTGACTTCAACCCGGAACCCCCGTATTATGTACACTTTCCAACCCCATCAGGATTGCACGGACGGGTCTCGCGAGGAAGGGATGCTGCATGACGAAGGGTAGGTTCCTGTTCACGTCCGAGTCGGTGACCGAAGGGCACCCGGACAAGGTTGCCGATCAGATCTCCGACAGTCTCCTCGATGCGGTCCTGACGCTGGATCCCCAGTCCCGCGTGGCGATCGAGACCCTGGTCACCACGGGCCTGGCGTTCGTGGCGGGCGAGATGACCACCGCCGCCTACATCGACATCCCGCTGGTGGTGCGCGAGACCATCCGCGAAATCGGGTACACCCGCTCCGAATACGGCTTCGACTGCGACAGCTGCTCGGTCATCACCGCCATCGACAAGCAATCGCCCGACATCGCCATGGGCGTGGACACGGGGGGGGCCGGGGACCAGGGGATGATGTTCGGCTTCGCCTGCAAGGAAACGCCGGCGCTGATGCCGATGCCGATCGAGATGGCCCACCGCCTCGGTCGCCGCCTGTCCGAGATGCGCCGCTCAGGGCGCCTGCCGTTCCTGCGGCCCGACGGCAAGTCGCAGGTGACGGTCGAATACGCCGACGGTCGCCCCGTGCGCATCGACACGGTGGTGGTCTCGACCCAGCATGCGGACGACATCAGCACCGAGGACCTGCGCCGCCAGATCGAGGAGCACGTCATCCGTCCCGTCGTCCCGGAAGAGCTGCGCGACAAGAACACGAGGGTGCACATCAATCCCACCGGACGCTTCGTCATCGGCGGCCCGCAAGGGGACACCGGGCTGACCGGCCGGAAGATCATCGTCGATACCTACGGCGGGTACGCGCACCACGGCGGCGGGGCCTTCTCGGGGAAGGACCCGACCAAGGTCGACCGCTCCGCCGCGTACATGGCGCGCTACATCGCCAAGAACGTCGTGGCGGCGGGCCTCGCGGAGCGGGTCGAGGTGCAGCTCGCCTATGCGATCGGGGTGGCCGACCCGGTCTCGGTCATGGCCGACACCGGCGGCACCGGGCAGCTCGCGGACGAGGCGATCGTCCGGTTGATCCGCGAGCACTTCGGCCTGAAGCCGCGCGAGATCATCGAGGCCCTCGACCTGCGCAAGCCTATCTACCGCCGCACCGCCGCCTTCGGGCATTTCGGGAGGGACGATGCGGGTTTCAGCTGGGAAAAAACCGACAAAGCCGAGGCGCTCCGCAAGGCGGTCCGGGCATAACGGACCGGCCGCGGCCGCCGGAGAGGAAGACCACGTGCGCGCCAAGAAGTACGACGTCAAGGATCTGGGACAGGCTGGACACGGAAAGTCACGCATCGACTGGGCGGACGGCCAGATGCCCGTCCTGCGCAGCATCCGTGAGCGGTTCCTCAAGGAGAAGCCGCTGAAGGGACTGCGCCTCGCCGCCTGCCTCCACGTCACCTCCGAGACCGCCAACCTGGCCCGGACGCTGGCCGCCGGCGGGGCGGACGTCGTGCTGTGCGCCAGCAACCCGCTGTCGACCCAGGACGACGTCGCATCGTCCCTGGTGGAGCACGACGGGATCGCGGTCTACGCCATCAAGGGGGAGGACAACGACACCTACTACCGTCACATCCTCCAGACCCTCGAGGTCGGACCGCACATGACCATGGACGACGGCGCCGACCTGGTGTCGATCCTGCACTCCAAGAAGCGCGACCTCCTTCCGGGAATCATCGGCGGCACCGAGGAGACCACCACAGGGGTCATCCGCCTCACGAGCATGGCCAAGGAAGGGGTCCTGGCGTACCCGATCATCGCGGTCAACGACGCCATGACGAAACACTTCTTCGACAACCGCTACGGCACCGGCCAGAGCACGCTGGACGGGATCATCCGCGCCACGAATCTCCTGATCGCCGGCCTCAAGGTGGTCATCGGCGGATACGGATGGTGCGGCCGCGGCGTGGCGCTGCGGGCCCGGGGGCTCGGAGCACACGTCGTCGTCACCGAGATCGATCCGGTGAAGGCGCTGGAGGCGGTCCTGGACGGGTACGAGGTCATGACGATGGAGGAGGCGGCCAGGGTCGGCGACATCTTCATCACGCTGACCGGGAACAAGCACGTCCTGGCGCGCCGGCATTTCGAGATCATGAAGGACGGCGCGGTCCTGGCGAACTCCGGGCACTTCAACGTCGAGATCGACATCCCGGCCCTGGAGGAGATGGCGGCGGGACGCAAGGAGCGCCTGCGCGATTACGTCGACCAGTACACTCTCGCCGGCGGCCGGCGCATCCATCTTCTGGGAGAAGGCCGCCTGATCAACCTGGCGGCCGCCGAGGGGCACCCGGCCTCGGTGATGGACATGTCGTTCGCCAACCAGGCCCTGTCCGCGGAATACATGGCACGGGAAGGGAAGGGGCTGAAGAAGACCGTCCATCCCGTGCCGCCCGACATCGACCGCGAGATCGCCAGGCTGAAGCTCCTGTCGATGGGCGTGCGCATCGACACGCTCAGCGGGGAGCAGCAGGCCTACCTGTCCAGCTGGTCCGAGGGGACCTGAGAGGACCCGCCTTCCCGGCACCATGAACTTCGAAACGATCAGGAGGCGCAGGGTCCCGCTGGGCCTGGGCCTGCTGCTCGTTGCGATCTGGGTCCTCCTCGGACTCATCCGCACCGACGCAGGACGGTGGCTGGCCGTCCTCGACTCCCCCGTGGGACTCCTGAAGCCGCGGCTGCTCGAGCCGGGATGGCACCTGGCCCCGCCGGGACTCCTGCGGATCAGCCTGTATCCCTCCGAGCCGGTCACCCTGACCTTTCGGGCCGGGGATCAGAAGCGGAGCGCCCTCGTCACGCGCGAGGGGGTCGAGGTGTCGGCGGACGGGACGATCCGCTATCGCGTCGACCCGGATCGGGCGCTCGAGGTGCACCGCGCCGTCGGCCCAGCCTACGACCGGGTCGTGGACCGGTGGGTGGAGCAGGAGCTGCGCCGGGCGATCGGCGCCTCGGTGTACAGCGACATCTCCGGGGCGCGCGTGGAGGATCTGCGCTCGGGGCTCGGCCAGTCCCTGGCGGATCGCTTCCGGACTTCCGGACTCGAGCTCCTGTCGTGCGATGTCGGCAGCGTGCGGATAAGGGGCGCCGTCCTGAACGCCGGCCCGGCGCAGCGCATCTCGACCGGCACGAGAGTTCTCCTCATCGGCCTCGACGGCGCAGACTGGAACATCCTCGACCCGCTCATCGAGGCCGGGCGGCTGCCCCACCTGGCCCGCCTGTCACGCACGGGAGTCCGGGGACGGCTGCATTCGATCACCCCGATGCTCTCGCCGGTCATCTGGACCAGCATTGCGACCGGGGTCCTGCCTGGACGGCACGGCATCATCGATTTCCTGGCGACAACCGGCAGGGACGGCGAGCGAGTTCCCGTAACTTCCACCCTGCGCCGTACCAAGGCGATCTGGAACATCCTCAGCGAGAACGGCCTGACGGTCGGGGTGGCCGGGTGGTGGGCGAGCTTCCCGGCGGAGAAGGTGAACGGATTCATCGTCTCCGATCGGGTCGCCTACCAGCTCTTCGGCGTCCGTGCCTCGCGCGATCAGGGGTCGGAGGGGAAGGTCCATCCGTCCGATCTCGCGGGGCTGGTCGCCTCCATGACGGTGGCCCCCGAGACGATAGGGGTCGGCGAGGTCGCCCGGTACGTCCGGATCCCGGCTGACACGTCGTCCCTGCCGGCGGACCAGAACAAGCTGATCGACGACCTGAAGACGCTCATCGCGGCGGGGGACACCTATGCCGCCATCAGCCTGGCGCTGCGGGAGCGCTATCACCCCGATTTCCAGGCGGTCTACCTGGAGGGGACCGACACGGCGGCCCATCTCTTCATGCGTTACGCCCGGCCGCTCCTGCCCGGCGTGAGCCAGGAGGAGTCAGACCGTTTCGGGCGCGCCGTGGACGAATACTACCGCCATGCCGACGAGATCGTCGGGAGGCTGGTCGAGGCGGCCGGACCCGACACCGCCGTGATCATCTGCTCCGACCACGGGTTCAGAACCGGCGAGAACCGGCCCCTGACCGATTCGCGCATCGGGTACGGGCAGGCGGCCGACTGGCACCGCAAGTACGGCGTCGTCATCCTGGCAGGGGGGCCGTTCCGCAAGCACCACGAGCTGACCGAGGCCTCGGTCCTGGACATCACCCCGACCATCCTGGCCCTGCTCGGCCTCCCCGTGGCGGAGGACATGGATGGCAGGCCGATCGTCGAGGGTTTCGAGCCCCGGTTCCTCGAGGAGCACCCGGTCCGGTATGCGCCGACCTACGAAGGGGGACCGATCGCTGCCAGTCCGGGAAAGCCGGGCGGATCAGCCGGGACGCCGAAGCGGGACGATGCAGCGGCGCCCGTCGATCCCGGGGGAGACAGGGACCTCAAAGAGAAGCTCCAGTCCCTCGGCTACCTGAGCCAGAACACGGCAAACTCCCACAACAATCGGGGCATGCTCCTGCTCGGCCAGGGAAAGAACGATGAGGCGATCGCCGAGTTCCAGCAGGCGGTGCGCTCGTCCGAAGACCTGAAGATCGCGCGGATCAACATAGCGCGGGCCCTGTTCAAGAAGCGGGATTACCAGGGGGCCACCGCGGCGCTCGAGGAATTCCTCAAGACGCAGCCGCGGTCCAAGGAGGCCGAAAACCTGCTCGGCAACGTGGCGATGGAGCAAAAGCAGTACGACGTGGCCGAGGCCCACTTCAAGAAGGCGCTCCAGTACGAGCCCAAATTCACCGACGCACGCAACAGCCTCGGAATCCTGTTCAACAAGCTGGGCCGCCCCGACGACGCGATGGCCGCGTTCCGGGAGGTCATCGCCACCGACCCGGAGTACGCCGAGGCGCACAACAACATCGGCATCATCCTGAGGGATCGGGGGAAGGTCGACGAGGCGATCGCCTCCTTCCGGAGAGCCATCGCGGCCGACCCGGAGTTCCCGGGCTCGTACAGCAACCTGGCGTTGGTCCTGGAGCAGCGGGGGAACCTCAAGGGGGCGGAGGAGCAGTACCGGAACGCGCTGCGACGCGACCCGTCCAGCGTGCAGGTGCGGACCAATTACGGCGGCCTGCTGTACGCCACGGGACGCTTCGAGCAGGCCCGCGTGGAGCTCGAGCGGGCGGTCGCGCTCGACCCGGGGGAGGCCTCCGCTTTCAACAACCTGGGGGCCGTGTACGGCCGCCTCGGACGGGCCGCGGACGAGATCGCCTCGTACCGCAAGGCGATCGCCCTGAATCCGAACTATGCCGACGTCCATCACAACCTGGGCCTGGCCCTGGTCAAGCGGGGTGAGGTGGAGGAAGGGGAGCGTGAGTTCCGGCGCTCGCTGTCGATCGACAAGAAGTATTCGCCCGCCTATCTGAACCTCGCCCGTTCCTTGTCCGGGAGGGGCCGCCTGGAGGAGGCCGCGGACCTGCTGGAGGCCGGGACGCGCGAGGCGCCCGGCAACGCCGAGCTGCACGGCATGCTCGGCGAGGTGTATCTCCAGGCCGGGCGGAAGGACAGGGCCATCGCCTCGTTCCAGCAGTCCCTCCGGCTGCTGCCGGACCAGCCCGAGCTGAGGAGCAAGCTGCAGTCGCTGGGGGGCGGCTCTCCGTCCCCGTCCGAATCGCCGGCCCCGGCAGGGGAGAAGCAGGCGCCATGAGCCGGCGGCGGAGAAGGACCTGCGCCCTGGCCTTCAGCGCGTCTCTCGTTGCGCTCCTCCTCGGGATCCGGGAGGGGAGCCCCCAGTTCGGGCCGGTCCCCGAGACCCTCAATCTCTTTCAGCTGGTGGCTCGATCCGACCTGGTGGTCCACGTACGGGTTCGAAGCGGCAGCCTCAAGTACGCCATCGTCGACGTCCAGGAATCGCTGAAGGGGACGAGCCCTTTCCCGGTCCTGCGGATCGCCTTCCGCGATTTCAACTTCACGCGCGCTGCCGGCACCGATGCCATCGTCTTGCCGGACGGGCAGGAGGAGATCCTGTTCCTCTCCCCCTACGGAAGGACCACCCGGAAGAAGAAGGACCGCGACAAGAACAAGGATCTCTTCACGTTGTTCAAGGGCAGCCAGGGACGGCTGACGGTGCCCGGCGAGGGGCGCGCCGTCCCGCTGGAAGCGGTCCGGCGGCTCGCTGAAATCGTCCGACTGGATCCGAGCAGCCAGACCGAGGCCCTGGAAGGCCTTCTCGAGAGCCCCAATCCGATCCTGCTCGAGACCGCCTTGACGGAAATCGAGCGGCTGCGGGACCCGCGTGCGCCCCTCCTGTCGCGCCTGATCGGCCTGCTTGCATCGCCATCCCCGCCGATCCGGATCGGCTCGCTCCGCGTCATGGCCCAGATCTTCGCTTCCGGCAGGATCGGGGACGATTCGCTGGATGCGGCCCAGACCGCCCTGGCGGGGGTCCTCGAGAGAGCGCGCAACGATCCCGACGAGGAGGTCCGGACGCAAGCCGTCGTGTCGCTGGCCGCCTGGCCCAATCGTCGCGAGGTGCAGGGAGAGCTGAAGGCCATCGCCGGGACCGACAAGGCGCAGGCGGTGCGGTACGAGGCCGAGAGGGCCCTTCTCAGGCCTTGAAGCCGGAGCAGCCCCTCACGTCGGAGTGCGAAGCAGCAGGTAGACCCCTGTTCCTGCGAACAGAACGTTCGGTCCCCACGCGGCCAGGAAAGGGGGCAGGAAACCGACCCCTCCGAGGGCGTTGGTGGTCGAGAAGACCAGCAGGAACACCGTCACCAGGAACACCGCGATGCCGACCCCGTAGAGCGAGCCGCGCTTTCCCATGCGGAAACAGAAGGGGATTCCCAGGATGACCATGGTGAGGGAGACGAGGGGAAGCGCGGTCTTGTCGTAGAGGTCGACCTGGAGCTCCTGGACGTCGTAGCCCCGTCGTTTCAGGTCCACCACGAAGTGCTGCAGCTCGGCGAAATTCATCTGGGCCGGCGTCTTCCATTCCTTGATGAAGTAGCCCGGCCCCTCGGGAAAATCGAACCGCTTCTCGACGAACGTCTCGAACGACTCCTCCGCCCCCTCGAAGGAGCGCGTCCAGCCGTCCTTGAGGAGCCAGTTCCCGCGGCTGAACGAGGCGCTGCGGGCGTAGATCCGCTCGTGAATCTCGAAGGTCGTGGGATCGAGACGGTAGGCCGAGAAGCCCTGGAACTCGCCGCTCCCGGGAGCCGCCAGCACCGGGACCGGTGAGGCCACGTAGTTCCGGAAATTGTACAGCCGTCCGCCGTCTCCGAAGACCCATCGACGCTCTCCGGCGCCATAGCTCCGCGGGCTCCGGCCTCGTATCACGTCCTTGATCTGTGCGGCCCTCTGGTTGGCGTACGGCTCGAGGTAGTCCTGGTTGACGTACGCCAGCGCGCTGATAGCCACCGTGACGATCAGGACGGGGGCGGCGATGCGGTAGATGCTGGTGCCGCTCGCCTTGAGCGCCGTCACCTCGTTGAAGCGGGACATGATCCCGATGCAGAGAAAGGTTGCCACGAGGCAGGAAATCGGGAGGATCTGGGACAGGATCCACGGCATCCGGTACTTCAGGTAGTTCATCACGAGCGAGAAGGGAAGGTTGCGCTCCGAGAGATCGTCGATCAGGTTGATGAACTCGTAGACCGCGAAGAGGGTCAGGAAGGTCACGGCGGCGCCGGCCATGATCGAGCCGAATCGGCCGAGGATGTAGTGATCGAGCCGCGTCCGGAAGATCAGGAGGAGCGCCAGCAGGATCAGTCCCACGAGCAGGAAGGGGAGTGGCAGGGATGGGCTGTCCGACGTGGAAAACAGGCCCAGAAGGAGCGCGAAGGCCACCGCCAGGATGAGGCGAATCCGGATCGTCAGCCTGCGGTTGGGTGCCTCCTCCTCGACCATCTCCGCGGGGTCGAAGGGATCGGTCCCGCTCGGCCCGGGCGCCCCGTCCACTTCGGGCGCGCCCAGGGGACGCAGAGAGCGGCGCTCCCCTCCGGCCCCGGGATTCGGCACGCCGCGGGACCGTCTCCTCCTCCAGCGACCGGCTCGAGCGGCCCCCCGGTTCTCCGATTCCTTCTCACGCCTGCGGCGCAGGGAAGCGAGCGTGCGCTGGAGCCGTGCCGGGAAGAGAATGGAAAATTGCAGGCGTTCCGAGCGCTCCCGCATGATAAGAAGGATGACTCCCAATGCTCCAAGGAGCAGGTTGCCGGCCCAGAGACCGACGTAGGGGGAGAGGTGTCCCTGGCTGACCATGTTCCGGCCCGCGGAGTAGAGAATCCAGTACACGATCGAGATGCCGATGCTCAGGCTGAAGCCGGACGCCTTGCCCCCGCGGCGGTTCATGATCCCGAGCGGCACTCCCAGCATGGCGAAGACCAGGCAGGCCACGGGCATGGCGAATCTCTCGTGCTTGATGGCCTCGATCGTCCCCACCACGCGATTGCGGGTCTCGGCATGATCGATGGCACCGGCCTGGGCTATGGAATGGTTGAGCTCCATGAGGTTCTGGTCCTGGTAGCTCTTGGGGAGCGGGCGGCTGAGGATGGTGCTCCGCAGACGGAATGACTCGTCGGGCTCCTTGATGATCATCTGGCGCTGAAAGCTGCTCAGCTGGTAGCTCTCCGAGTCGGCCGGCGTCGTGCTGTGGGTCACGCCGCTTTCCAGGTAGAAGCGGGCGACGCCATTGGTCCGGTCGTAGTCGATCTGCGCCCGGCGGGCGACCGTGACGAGCTCCTTGCCTCCGTCGGCGCTCTGATAGATGAAGACGCGCTCCAGGAAATCCCCCCCCTCGTGCACCTCATCGGCGTAGAGGAGCATTCCCGGGATCTCCTCGAAGAAGACCCGCGGCTTGATCTCGCGGCGCAGATCGGTCGAGTACATCATCTTGCTCGTCAATCTGTGCAGCTTGTAGTTGGCCCCCGGCTCGAGGCCGAGAAGGATCGAGGTCGAGATCGCCCACCCCGCGAGCCCGAGGCAGATCACCGGGAAGAGGACCTTCCCGTAGCTCACGCCGCTGGCCCGCATCGCGACCACCTCGCTGTCGGTCGAGAGACGCCCAATCCCCACGAGGACGCCGAGGAGGATGGCCATCGGTATCGAAAGCTTCAGGACCTGCGGCAGGTACAGGAAGAGGATCGTGAGGACCGTTCGAAGCGCCAGGTCCTTCTTGATCGCCAGCTCGGCGAGCTGGAAGAGAGCATTCATCAGGAAGACGAGCACGTAGACGCAGAGACCCAGGATGCTGGGAGACAGGACCTCGCGCATCACGTACTTCCAGAGGATGTCGAACCGAAGCGCTCGCATGCCGGGGAGGATGTTAGGACGTGCGGTGCCGGGCGTCAACGGATGTCAGCTGCCTCAATTTCGCAGTGTCCGATAAGATATCTTATGTAAACCTGGGACAATCGAACGCTGCGCCTCGAAACACCCTGAAACGGCGCCGTTCCTTCACACCGGACGGGCACTTCTCGACCGCGAATCGACTGGGACGGAACCTGTCTCCTGCTGCGCGTGCCCCTCTGGAGCACGCGTCACTCCAAAATGTCGGCGCGCCGACATTACCGATCAGGACGTCTATTCGATGGCTGGACGATCAGGAGTTCGAAAGACTATCGAGGAGCTCTCGAAGGGTCGAGATGATCTCTTCCTTCGAGACTTCAGACCTTTTGAACTTCAGGTTGAGGGTGAACTTGCTGTCCGGCGGACGGAAGTGAAACGTGAAACCCTTAGGCCTTCCGGGACCCTTCTTGTCGTGCTGAAGCTTTCTGACATCGTCCCTGGTCAGGCCCGACCTCTTGATGTCCTCGATCATCTTGAGCATCGATTCGCGATTTGGCTGACGGGCGATCTGGAGCAGCGTCGAGCGAGCCGTGATCCCAGCCTCTCGAGTTTTCTCCCGAAGATCGGATGGAATGTTGTTGAGAGTCAGCGTCTCCGTGACGGACGACCTGGATTTTCCGAGCTTCTTGGCGACCTCTTCGTGCGTGTACAGGAACTTCTCGCAGAGCTTCTCCAATCCCTCCGCCTCCTCGAACGAACTGAGGTCCCGGCGTTGAAGGTTTTCGATGAGGCTGATCTCGAGGACTCCCCTGTCGTCGACGTCGATCTCAACACACGGGATCTGTGAAAGACCCGCCTCAACGGACGCCCGGTACCGCCTTTCTCCTGCGATGATCTGAAACTTGTCACCCGTCGGTCGAACCAGGACCGGCTCGAGGACGCCCTTCTCTTTGATTGAAGAGACCAGGTCCGCCATGTCGCCGAACGTCCTGCGCGGTTGATCCGGATTCGGCATCAGCTGGGAAAGCGGGATCATCCTGCCGACGCTCGACAACGGCCCGGCGCTGAGATTGTCGACGAAATGGAAGTCGTGCCGCATCTTTCTCTGGACCGGAAGGCCGCGCTGCTTAGACACGCCCGATGACCTCTTCGGAGAGCTTGTAATATTCCAGTGCCCCGGTGGAGTGTGGAGCAAAGCTGAAGATCGACTCCTTGTACGCGGGGCTCTCTTCGAGCCTCACGCTGCGCGAAATGATCGTCCTGAAAACCTTGTTACCGAACACTTCCTTGATGTGATTGCGGATGTCCCGACCCAGGATCGTCCGCTTGTCATGAAGCGTGATCACGACCCCCAGGAATTCGAGCGTGGGGTTCGGTCTCGCCTTGATCTTTTCCACCGTCTCCAGCAGGTCGTCCGTTCCCTCGAGGGCGAAGTACGAGGACTGGATCGGGACCAGGAGGTGCGACGCCGTCACCAGCGCGTTGACCGTCAGAAGGCCGAGGGTCGGCGGTGTATCCATGATGACGTACTGGTAGTCCTTCGTGAGAGGCTTCAGGCGATCCTTCAGACGAAAGTGACTGTCTATGTCCCCGAGAAGCTTGCTTTCGAATTTCGCCAGGCTGATCCTCGCCGGGACGAGATCGAGCATCTTGATGTTGGTCTTGTGGACTGCGTCCTTGAGGGTTCGATTCTCCTCGACGAGGGCCTCGTAGACCGAGAGGTTCAGCTGCTCCGGGTCGAGGTACGAGAGCGTCGCGTTCCCCTGCGGATCGAGATCCACGAGGAGCGTCGAGAAGCCTTTCTGGGCGAGGGCCGCTGCCAGATTGATTGCAGTCGTCGTCTTGCCGACGCCGCCTTTTTGATTCGCGATGGCGAGGATCACGATCCGGCGTTCTCCCTCTCACGTCGGGAACTTCCGGCCAGCAAGCGCGGCGGATCGAGCTCGTCAAGGCATCCGCAGATGACGCTTTATACTGGAGGCCGCTCCCGGGTGTCAAGTCGAATGCGACTCGACCCGGTCGATGGGTACGTATATAACCTACTGATAATAAAAGTGTTGCTAGAACTGAGGGGTCCCGGATCGGGACCGCTACATCTCGTACTTCCCCATCTCGTCGGGATCGAGATTCTCGAGCCACTTGCGGATCCGCTCCGACTCCCCTGCGTCCTTCGTGAGATCGGTGTTCTTCGCTTTTTCGATCACGTCGCTCTTCACGAAGATGGGGGATCCGGTGCGCAGAGCCAGTGCGATGGCGTCGCTCGGTCGCGAATCGATGGGGACGACCTTGCCGTCATAGTTGAGGAAGATGAGGGCGTAGAACGTGTTTTCCTTGAGATCGGTGATGACCACCTTCTCCACCGAGGCGTGCATGTTGACCAGCATGCTCTTCAGGAGGTCGTGCGTCATCGGCCTCGGCGTGACGATCTTCTCGATCTGAAGCGCGATGGCGTTGGCCTCGAAGATGCCGACCCAGATCGGCAGGACGGCCGAGCTCCCCGGATCGCGCAGGATGATGATCGGCATGTTGGTGATCGGGTCGATCATCAGGCCCTTGATCTTCATTTCAAGTTCCATGGCACCCATCGTCTCTCCTCGAAGGGTTTATATCCCGCCCCCTGTGGCAAGTCAAGCAGCGCCCGACGCCGCCGGCTCGCCGATCAGCGAGTGCGCGTTGGCCCGTACGATCCGCACCGGCAGGAACGCTCCCCGGGAGGCGACGGCGGGGAAATGCACGATGCGATTGCACCGGGTGCGCCCCTTCGCGAGCCCGTTGTCGAGACGGCCGGAGCCGTCGACCAGGACCTCGAAGGTCCGGCCGACCAGCGCCTCGTTGCGCCGCTTCTGGATCTCTTCCTGGACGCCGAGAACCTCCTGAAGCCGGGCCTGCATGATCTCGACGGGGAGCGCCCCGTCCATTCCGGCTGCGGGAGTGCCCGGGCGCGGCGAGTAGGCGAAGGCATAGATCTGGTCGAACTCGACCTCGCGCAGCAGGGACAGGGTCTCCCGGAGGTCGTCCTCCGTCTCGCCGGGAAAGCCGACGATGAGGTCGGTGCTGAAGGCGATGTCCGTCACGGCGCGCCTCAGGTACTCGATGCGCGACAGGTAGCGGGCCCGGGTGTAGCCGCGGTTCATCGCCCGGAGCACCCGGTCCGACCCGGACTGCGCCGGCAGGTGCAGGTGGTTGCACACCGTCGGCACGTCGCGCATGGCGTCCATGATGCCGGTCTTCAGGTGGCCGGGGTGCGACGTCGTGAAGCGGAGCCGGCGGATGGCCGGGATGCGGTCGGCCATGTGGAGAAGCGAGGCCAGGTCGTGGCCGCCCGCGTGGTAGGCATTCACGTTCTGGCCCAGAAACTCGATCTCGCAGTATCCCTCCGCCGCCAGGCCGCGCACCTCGGCCAGGATCTCGCCGGCGTCCCTGTAGGCCTCTCCCCCGCGGGTCGTCGGGACGATGCAGAACGCGCAGGACTTGTTGCAACCCTCCATGACGGTCACGTAGGCCCGCGGACCTGCGGCCCGCGCGATGGTCGCCGAGGGAAATTCGATCGGGTCGTCGTCGCGGGCCAGGCTGATCGAGCGCCCGTCCCGTCGCGCCTCCTCCAGGAGATCTCCGAGCCGCGCGAGGTTCCGGGGCCCCATCACGAGGTCGACGTACGGCGCGCGGCGGAAGATTGCCTCTCCGGCCTGCTGCGCCACGCATCCGACCACGCCGATCACCAGGTCGGGACGGTCGCGCTTCAGGCGGCGCAGGCGCCCGAGCCGCCCGAACACCTTGCTCTCCGCCTTCTCGCGCACGCTGCACGTGTTGAGGAGAATCACGTCGGCCCCCGCCGGGTCGTCCGTGGCGGTGAACCCGAGGCCCTCCAGGATGCCCGCCATCTTCTCCGTGTCGTGCTGGTTCATCTGGCAGCCCCAGGTCTCGATGAGGTAGCGCTTCATCCCCTGCTCCTCACCCGCCTGGCGCGTGCCCGGCGGCCCGTGGGTCGCAACGCCGACGCAAGGCGACCGCCCGGCTTCCCCCCCGCCTGCAGGAGGGGACGGAGCCTCCGGTACGTCTTCTGGAGGGACTCGGGGAGGACGCGCGTGCCGTGGACCACCGACATGAAGTTCGTATCGCCGTCCCATCGCGGCACCACGTGCAGGTGCAGGTGACGGTCTATCCCCGCACCGGCGCTCCGTCCCAGGTTCATGCCGAAGTTGATTCCCGTGGGCCGGTAGGCGGTGCGCAGGGCGGCCTCGCAGACGGCTGCCAGCCCCATCATCTCGCCGAGCGCTTCGGGGGAGGCGCCGGCGAGGGTCGGCACGTGCGCAAAGGGGACGATCATCAGGTGACCGTTGTTGTACGGATACTTGTTCAGGATGATGAAGTTGTCCCGGCCGCGGACCAGGACGAGGTTCTCACGGTCGCGCCGGCCGCGCGCCGCCGCGCAGAAGACGCACCCGCGCGCGCGGTCGTGCACCGAGGTGATGTACCTGAGGCGCCACGGGCTGAAGAGTTTTTCCATGGGGCCTGGCCTGCGGGGCGCCGGGACGGCCCGGAACGGTGGCGCGATCAGGGCTCCGCGCCGGGCGTCGAGAACGAGGATGCCGCCGACTCGGGGGACTGGACCGAGTTGTTGATCAGCTCCTTGAGCTCCTTGCCGGGCTTGAAGTACGGGATCCGCTTGGCCGGCACGTCCACCTTGTCGCCCGTCTTGGGGTTGCGCCCCTGCCGCGATCGACGCTGCCTGATGCGGAAGCTCCCGAACCCCCGCAGCTCGATCTTCTCGTCCTTGCGGAGGGCGTCGACGATCGAGTCGAAGACCGTGTTCACGATGATCTCCGAGTGCTTCTTGGTCAGCTCGGAGACGCGGGCCACTTCTTCAACCAGCTCGGCCTTTGTCATGGACGCGTCCTGCCTCCCTCTCACGGCTCACCCCGGGGCGTGGCGGCGAACGCCCGCCGCTGTCCCCTACTCGTCCTCGCTCTCCTCGAAGCTGTCGCGGCCCCGGCGGCGCTTCTCCTCGCGACGGCGTCCCGAATGTCCGGCCACCTCGCCGAGGTTGACGCCCCCGGTCCCCTGGGTCTTCATGTAGTTGCGGAACTCTTCGCGGTTCTGCTCCTGGGCGGCGGCCTTGATCGACAGGCCGATCTTCTGCTCGGCGATGTCCATCTTGATGATCTTGGTCGTGACCGCGTCGTCGATGCGCAGCTTGTCGGCCGGCTTCTCGACGCGCTCCTCCGCGATCTCGGACACGTGCACCAGGCCCTCGATCCCTTCCGAGATCTCCACGAAGGCGCCGAAGTCCGTGAGGCGGACGATGCGGCCGGTGACCAGGTCCCCCACCGAGTACGTCTTGAAGAACTCCTCCCAGATGTTGGGCTGCAGCTGCTTGATGCCCAGCGACAGCCGCTGGTTCTCGGAGTCGATCTTCAGGATCACCGCCTCGACGTCATCCCCCTTCTTGAGCATCTCGGAGGGGTGCTTCAGGCGCTTGGTCCAGGACATGTCGGAGATGTGGACGAGGCCGTCGATCCCCTCCTCCACCTCGATGAACGCACCGAAATCGGTCAGGTTGCGGACCTTTCCGGTGATCCGATCCCCTTCGTGGTACTTCTCGCTGATGGTCTGCCAGGGGTTCGGCTCGGTCTGGCGCAGCCCCAGGGACAGTCGGCGCGCCGCCTTGTCCACGTCGAGCACCACCGCCTCGACCGTGTCGCTCACGGTCATGACCTTGGAAGGGTGCTTGACCCTCTTCGTCCAGGACATCTCCGAGACATGGATCAGCCCCTCGACTCCCGGCTCCAGCTCCACGAAGGCGCCGTAGTCGGTCAGACTGACCACCTTCCCCTTGACCCGGGACTCGCGCGGGTACTTCTCGTCCACAGTCTCCCACGGATCCAGGCTGCGCTGCTTGTAGCCCAGGGAGACCCGCTCCTTCTCGGGGTCGAACTTCAGGACCACGACCTCGACCTCGTTCCCGACGTTGAACATCTCCGTCGGGTGGTTCACGCGGCCCCAGGACATGTCGGTCTTGTGAAGCAGCCCGTCGATGCCCCCCAGGTCGATGAAGGCGCCGTACTCGGTGATGTTCTTGACCACGCCCCGCACGATCTTCCCCTCGGTGAGCCCGCCCAGCGTGCGGCGCTTCTTCTCGGCGTTCTCTTCCTCGAGAACGGCCTTGCGGGAGAGGACGATGTTGCCGCGCTTGCGGTTCACCTTGATGACCCGCATCTGCAGCTCTTTCCCCTTCATCGCATCGAGGTTGCGCACGGGTCGAAGGTCCACGAGCGATCCGGGCAGGAAGGCGCGCACGCCGATGTCGACGGCCAGGCCCCCCTTGATCCGCTCCTTCACGATCCCGGTGACCGGGCGGCCGTCCGTGTAGGCCCGCTCGATCTCCTCCCAGATCTTCATCTTTTCGGCCTTCTCCTTGGAGAGGACGACGTAGCCGTCCTTGTTCTCGGTCTTCTCCAGGAGCACGTCGATCTCGTCCCCGACATTGACGTGGATGACGCCGTCCGGCCCGCGGAACTCATCGAGGTCGATGATCCCTTCGGACTTGTATCCCACGTCCACGATGACCTCGCTCGTGCTGATGCGCAGCACGCGGCCGCGGACCACTTCCCCCTCCGCCAGGGTGCGCAGCGACTGGTCGTACATCTCCAGGAGCTGCTCGTACTCGCCGCCGGTGAACTCGGCGTCGACGCCGTCCATCACTCTGAGGCGTTCCGTGCGTTTGGGTCTGGGAGAGGGGGTCAGGTCTTGGGAGACCGCGTCAAGCGATCCGAGGGCGGGGTCGTCTTTCATCTTCTGCAAATCCATGCAGGCAGGTACCTCCTTGAGATTTCGGCCGCCGGCTGCCTTTGAACCGGTCGGTCCGTGGTGTGGACGCGCGAGCGCGACTCACAAGGGTCTGTTTTCACGGGAGAGTCAGGGCGGCCCAAGAACCCCATTCCCCGACCTGCCGGATCAAGAGCAGCGAACTCACAACGATCCTGGAGTGCGTCGACTCTTGCGGCAGGATTCGGGAAGCATACTGGCCGGTCCCCCGGCTGTCAATAGGAAAAACCGTATTTTCATCGGATTACGAGGTATGGGAGGCCCGCCTCGTACCCCCTGCCTCGCCCGCCACAGCCCTGTCCCAGGCGTCCAGGAAGCGCTCGAGCTCGTCGTGCGTCCCTATCGACACCCGCACCGCATGGCTGAAGCCGTAAGGCTCCATGGGACGCACGATGACCCCCTCGCGGAGGAGCGTCAGGTGGATCTGCTCCCCCGGAAGCGGTGTGAAGACCAGGAAGAAATTGGCCACGCTCGGCACGAACTTCATCCCCCGCCGGGTCATTTCCGCGGCCAGGAAGCGGGCCTCCCGCGTGTTCTCCTCCCGGGAGCGCCTGATGTGCCCCTCGTCCTCCAGGGCGGCCACCGCGGCCGCCTGGGCGAGGACCGATGTGTTGAAGGGGGACCGTACCGATTCGAGGGCGTCCGCCACTTCCTTGACGGTGATGGCATAGCCGATCCTCATGCCGGCGAGCCCGTGAATCTTCGAGAAGGTGCGAAGCAGGACCACGTTGCGCCCCTGGCGCAGGTCATCCATGCCGTCGGGATAGCCCGGGGCCTCGACATAGTCCCGGTAGGCCTCGTCAATCACCGTGAGGACGTGTCCCGGAACGAGGCGGAAGTAGGCCTCGAAACCGGCGCGGTCCACCGCGGTCCCGGTCGGGTTGTTCGGGTTGCCGATGTAGACCAGGGCCGTCCGGTCGTCGCAGGCGGCGGCCATCGCCTCGAGGTCGTGCCGGTGCTCCTTGAGCGGAACGAGTTTCAAGGGGGCGCCCATTGTCCTCACGGCGATGGGGTACATGATGAACGACTGATCGGCGACGACAGCCCCAAGCTCCCGCGACAGGAAGGTCTTGGCCAGGATCTCGACGATTTCCGTCGAGCCGTTGCCGAGCACGATCTGGCCCGGGGGGACGCCCAGCCGATTGGAGAGGGCCTGCCTGAGGTCGTGCCCGTGGCTGTCGGGATAGCGGTGGACCCGGGGGGCGGCGTCCCGTATCGCCTGGACCGCCCGCGGGGAGGGACCGAGCGGATTCTCGTTGCTGGCCAGCTTGACCACCTGGCGCAGTCCGAGCTGCCGCTGGGCCTCCTCGATCGGCTTCCCGGGAACGTACGGGGCGATCCGGAGAACATGCTCGGGCACGCGGACCTTCACGAGGCCTCCTGCAAAAGGCGGATCTCCTCCGATGTGAGACGCCGCCACTCCCCCGGCTTCAACGCCCGATCGTGAATCGGTCCGATGGCGATGCGCTTCAGCTTCTGGACGCGGTGTCCGAGCCGGTCGAGCATTCGTCGGATCTGGTTCCGCCGCCCCTCGTAGAGCGTGATCTCGAGCCACGTGTTGGCCTGTCCGGAGACGCGCTCGACGCGCGCCGGCAGCGTCTTGCGGCCGTCGAGGACAAGCCCCTTCCTCAAAGCGTCCACTTCGCCACCGCTGATCCCCCCCTTGACCTTCACCCGGTAGACCTTCGGGACGTGATTGACCGGGTGGGTGAGGCGGAATGTCAGATCGCCGTCGTTCGTCAGGATCAGGAGCCCCTCGCTGTTCCAGTCGAGTCGACCGACCGGGAAGATCCGCTCGCGCACCCCCTGGAGGAGCTCGAGGACCGTCGGCCGGCCCTCCGGGTCGGAGGCGGAGGTGATGAACCCCTTGGGCTTGTGCAGAAGGTAGTAGACACGACGCCCGCTCCCCTGCACTCTCCTCCCGTCCACGCGGACAACGTCACGCCCGGGGTCGACCTTCACCCCTTGCGTGGTGATGACCTTGCCGTTGACCTCGACGCGGCCCGCTTCGATCAGGCGTTCCCCTTCGCGGCGGGAGGCAACCCCTGCGTCGGCGAGATACTTCTGCAGCCTTATCCCGTCGCCAGGTTCAGGAATCGTCCCCGTCGTCCTGCCGTTCGCTCTCGTCGTCATCATCGTCCTGGGCATCCTCGCCGTTCCCGGCGTCGTCTCCGTCCTCTTCTTCGAAGGGACCCAGCGCGGCAAGCGCCTCGGAGGCAGTCTCGGCGGCCGCAGCGGCGGCACCGCCGGTCGGGCCGCTCGCCGCCAGGACGCCGAAATCGGCCATGTCCGGCAGATCTTCGAGCGTGTTGAGCCCGAAATGCGTCAGGAACTGGGGGGTCGTGCCATAGAGGATCGGCTTGCCGACCACTTTCTTCCGTCCCAGGACCCGGACCAGCTGCTTCTCGAGAAGGGCCTCGAGGACCGAGGTCGGATCGGTCCCCCGGATCGCCTGGATCTCGGGGGTCGTGATCGGCTGGCGGTACGCAATGATCGCCAGCGTCTCGAGGGCCTGCGACGAGAGCCTCCGCCTGTTGCGCGAGCGGAACAGAGCGCGGACCCACTCGCCGATTTCGGGCCGGGTCGCCATGCGGTAACCCCCGGCGACCTGCTGCACCATGAGCCCGCGGTCCTCCGCCTCGCAGTTCTGCACCAGGCTGTCGAGGGCCGATTGCAGGGTCTCCTTGCCGGCCGCCGGGAACAGGTCGACCAGGTCCTCGAGCGTCAGCGGCTCCTCGGCGGCGAAGACCAGCGCCTCGACGATCGCCTTGAGCCGCCCCTCGGCCGGTGTCGCGGTGGCTTCACGCATCGGCCGCTCCGTCCTCCAGGGAGGGAGACGGGACCGACCCGTCCGCCAGGACGATCAGGATGTCCTCCTGGTGGTGGCTGGTGTAGGCGCGCACGAGGCGCAGCCGGACGACCTCGAGCAGGGCCAGGAAGGTCAGGATGCAGGCCACCCTGTCGGTCAGGCCGGCGAAGAGGACACGAAAGTGGATCCGGCGCTCCCGCTGCATGGTGTCCATGAGCCAGTTGATCCTCTCGACGAGCGTGATCCGCTCGCGGCTGATCGGGGACGCCTCGTTCCCCGTGCGGGACAGGATCTCCCGGAAGGCGCGCAACAGGGCGAAGAGATCGGCATCGATCCCCTGCTCGCCGGCGTACTCCGCGACGGCGGTGGCCGGCCGGAGGTAGATCATCTCCATGACCGCCTCTCTCTCCTGCAGGTGCTCGGCGGCGACCCGCAGCTCCTCTCCCCGGGCGCGATGATCCTCGTCGGCCATCTCCCCGGATCCCATCTCCGCGGCGGCCAGCTCGACCGGATCCGGCGGCAGGAGCCGGCGCGATTTCATGTGGATGAGCGTCGCCACGCCCACCAGGTGGTCGCCGTTCGTCTCCGGGTCGGCCTCCTGCACCAGCGCCAGGTACTCGTTGTACTGCCGGACGATCTCGGCCACGGGGATGACCGTGACATCCAGGGCCTCGGTGCGTATCAGGTGCAGGAGCAGATCGAGCGGCCCCTGGAAGGCGGGCAGGCGGATCTCGCCCGGGCCGACGGGGCGTCCGCCCGCGCTCCCCGGTTGAGCGGGAGCCGCCCCGTCAGGCGGCAGGACGCTCGCACTCATGGGGAGGTCCTCGTATCGATCTTCATGGCAGCCCGCACCCTCATCATGGTCTCCGCCGCCTCCGCTCTCGCCCGTCGCGCCCCGTCCTCCAGCACGGCGCGGACCTGGTCGCGATCGTTCATCAGCCGGGCCCGACGCTCCTGGATGGGACTGAGAACCGGCTCCAGGTGCCTGAGCAGATGGTTCTTGCAGTCGATGCAGCCGATCCCGGCCCGCCGGCATTCCACGTTGACCAGATCGAGCGTGATCCGGTCCGAGAACGCCTTGTGCAGATCATAAACCGGACAGAGGTCCGGATCGCCCGGGTCCTTGCGGGTTTTCCTCGCGGGGTCGGTGACCATCTTCAGGATCTTCTGCCGGGTCTCCGGCAGCGGGTCTCCCAGGTTCACGGCGTTGCCGTACGACTTGCTCATCTTTCGGCCGTCGGTGCCCGGGACGCGGGGGACCCGGGTGGTCAGGGCCTGCGGCTCGGGGAAAACCTCCCCGTACAACGAGTTGAAGCGCCTGGCGATCTCCCGGCAGAGCTCCAGGTGGGACAGCTGGTCCTCCCCCACCGGCACCTTCTCCGCCCGGTAGATCAGGATGTCGGCGGCCTGCAGGACCGGGTAGCCCAGGAAACCGTAGTTCGTCAGGTCGCGATGGGTGATCTGCTGCTGCTGCTCCTTGTACGTCGGGACCCGCTCCAGCCATCCCACCGGCACGATCATCGACAGCAGGAGGTGCAGCTCCGCGTGCTCCGGAACGTGCGACTGCACGAAGATCGTGCACCGTTCCGGGTCGAGACCGGCCGCCAGCCAGTCGATGGCCATGTCGAGGACATGGTCTTTCAACTGGGAGGTGTCGGCGTACTCGCTCGTCAGGGCGTGCCAGTCGCAGATGGCGAAGTAGCACTCGTGCGTGTCCTGAAGCCGGACCCAGTTCTCCAGCGCGCCGACCAGGTGCCCGATGTGCATCGGCCCGGTCGGCCGGAAGCCGGACAGGACGCGCGGGCGCCTGCCGGCCTGCGCCTCCCCGGCGGGACTCACGACGTCTTCCGGATCATCGCCCCGTGGATGATCTGCAGCGCGGTCGTGATGCGGCCGAGCTTCCGCCCCCGCTTCTGGATCGCCTGGGTGTCCTCCGCGGCGGGCTGGTCGGCGCGCACCTCTTTCTGGAGCTTGTCCAGCTCGAAGGTCAGCTGTTTCATCTCGGACGTCTCGAATTTCTTGAAGGTGTTGGCATTGACCAGGATCAGCCCCTCGCCGATGTCGCGCGCCATGGCGTAGGCCGATCCCCCCATGAAATTCCCCATCCTGGATCCTCCATGGCCGGACGGTACCGGCCGAACCTCTAACCGATGCCGTACCTCGGCCACTTGCTTTCGATCAGCGCCAGCGTCTCCGGGGTGTGCCGAATCTCCTCCGGCCACTCGCGCGTGAACCCCTCGGACGGCCACTTGCGCGTCGCATCGATCCCCATGTGCGACCCGTACTGCGGCAGCCGCGACGAGTGGTCGAGGACGTCCACCGGTCCCATCACGAACTCGATGTCCCGCTCCGGGTCGATGTGGTTGAGCGCCTTCCAGGCGGCCTCGCGCACGTCCTGCACGTCGACGTCGTCATCCACCACCACGATCACCTTGCTGAACATCGCCTGGCCCATGCCCCAGATCGCGTGCATCACCTTGCGCGCGTGGCCGGGGTAGCGCTTGCGCACGGACACCAGGATCAGGTTGTGGAAGATCCCCTCCGCCGGCATGTTGATGTCGACGATCTCCGGAAGCTGCCGCTTCATGATCGGCAGGAAGACCCGCTCGATCGCCTTCCCGATGTAATAGTCCTCCATGGGGGGCGGCCCGACGATGGTGGTCTGGTAGATCGGCTGCCGCCTGCGGGTCACGCAGGTCAGGTGGAACACCGGATAGTCGTCGGGAAGGGAGTAGTAGCCGGTGTGGTCGCCGAAGGGCCCCTCGCGCCGCCGCTCGGAGGGGTCGACGTACCCTTCCAGGACAAACTCCGCGGACGCCGGCACCTCCAGGTCCACGGTGATCCCGCGGACCATGGGGACCGGCTCGCGCCTCACGAAGCCGGCGAGAAACATCTCGTCGACATCGTCGGGGAGCGGGGCCGCCGCCGCGAACACCAGCGAGGGCTCCGCGCCGATCGCGCAGGCGACATGAAGCCGCTTGCCGCGCTCCTCCGCGCGGCGGTGGTGGTGCGCGCCGTGCTTGTGGATCTGCCAGTGCATCGCGGCGGTGGTCTCGTCGAACACCTGCATCCGGTAGATGCCGCAGTTGCGCTTGCCCGTTTCCGGGTCGTGCGTGAAGACGAGCGGCAGCGTGATGTAGCGCCCCGCGTCCTTGGGCCAGCACTTGATGACCGGCAGCGTCAGGAGCGAGGGGCGATCGCGCTCGACCACCTCCTGGCAGGCCGCCTTCTTGACCACCACGGGGAACAGGTCGGCCAGGTCCTTCAGCCGGGGCAGCATCTTGATCTTGTCGAGCAGGGTGGCCGGGGCCTTCCCCTCCAAAAGCGCGTCGACCCGTTCGCCGAACGAGTCGAGAGATTCGACCTCGAGGGCGATCTTCATCCTCGCGATCGATCCGAGGGCGTTGATCAGGACCGGGACGTCGTACCCCTCGGGACGCTCGAACAGGAGAGCGGGCCCGCCGCCGGGAGACTTCGACACCCGATCGGTGATGGCGCTGATCTCGAGGTCGACGCTGACCGGCTCGCGCACGCGCCGAAGCTCGCGGCGCGACTCCAGCGCTTCGATGAAGCCCCGCAGGTCGGCGTGGGCCACGCGGCGCTCCTCAGGCCTTGCCGGAGCCGGCGGGCCGGCTCGCGGGGGCCGTGGCGGCCGTCTTGAAGGTCAGGGACACCATCCCCAGCCCGACCTTGTCCCCGCTCACGATGGGGGCGGGCGAGCCGGTCGACAGCCGCTGCCCGTTCACGAAGGTGCCGTTCAGGGCCCCGACCTCCTCGGACAGCAGGAACGCTCCGTCCTTGAGGACGATCCGCGCGTGGCGCCGCGACACGGAGCGGTTCATGTCGACCTGGGTCAGGTCGATCTCGGGGCGCGTCCCCGTCACCGGGTCGTACCGGCCGATGAGCGAGATCTCGGTGGTGATCGGGAAGTGGCGCGCGCCGCCGTCGAGCACCAGGAGCGCCATGGCCCCCTCGGGAACCTCGATTTCGGCGATCGGCTTCGGGGCGGCCTGCACGCCGTCCGCAGGGGCGGCCCCCGCCACCGGCGGCGGGGCTTCGGCCGCTTGGTCCATGTCGACCGCGGCGACCTTGGCCACAGGCGCCGCCTGCCGGCCCGCCGCGGTCGCCTTCCCCAGGATTTCGATCTTCCGGCTCGCTTCCTGCAGGCGGTTGCTCAGCTTCCGCAGCATGCGGACGGCGATCTCGATGTTCCCCCGGATCATCTTGTCGAAGGTGGCGCTGTTGATCTCGATCAGCTCGCAGGCGTCCAGGGCCTCGGCGGAGGCGGTCCGCGGGAGCCCCTCCAGGACCGCGATCTCCCCGAAGAAGTCCCCCTTCTCCATGATCGCAAGCTCCTGCTTCACGCCCCCGACGGCGCGGAAGATGCGCACGGCGCCCGACTGGACGACGTACATCTCGGTGCCGAGGTCCCCCTCGACGTAGATCGTCTCGCCTTTCTTGCGCTTGACCGTGAACTCTTTGAAGGGATCGGCTGCCATCGGGTGTTTGTCCGGCCGCCATGGTGTGTTGGGCCGAGAGGCGGCGATGATAATGGAAGCCAAAAGACTAAGTCAAACTTTGCCGCTACAATGCCGGCTCGATGCGGCCCTCGATCGAAGTCCCTGCCCCCGGCGATCGGAGCGTGCGTCCACGGCTCCCCCGCCTGGCGATCCTCGCCTGCGCGTGGCTTCTGTCCCCGGCGGCCGCCCGCGCCGCGCTCCTGTGGCCCCTGGAGATTCCCGGGGTGCTTCTGTCGACGTTCGGCGAGTATCGCTACGACCACCTGCACGCCGGAATCGACATCTCGACGCGCGGGGGGACCGGGTACAAGGTGCGCGCCGCGGACGCCGGTGTCGTGTTCCGTCTCAAGGTGGAATGGCGCGGCTATGGCAGGGCTCTCTACTTGAGGCACGCGAACGGCCGGGTGACCGTGTACGGGCACCTCGAGCGGTACGAGGACTCGGTGCTCCACCTCGAGCGCCTGGTGGCCCGTCGTCAGGCAGAGGCCCGGTCGCGCTATCCGGGCGACATTTTCCTCGACCCTCCCGTCCGCGTGCGCCGCGGGCAGGTCATCGCCTACTCGGGGGAGTCGGGGGTGGGGCTGCCCCATCTCCATTTCGAGGTGCGCGATGGCGGCGACGCGCCGATGAACCCGTTCGACGCGGGCCTCCCGCGGCCCCCGGACACGCGGCGGCCGGTTCTCGAGACCCTGACCATCCTTTCGGCGGCCCCGGAGAGCTTCGTCGAGGGGGAGGCGCGCGAGGAGGTCTATCCCCTGAGTCCCGGCGCGGACGGCGTGCGGACCACCGCGCGCCCCGTCCGCGTGAGCGGCCCCTTCCTCGCCCTGGCGAACGCCTACGATCCCGCCGGCGACAGCGGCCGGGCCGGCGTGCAGGGGGTCGAGATGACCATCGACGGGCGCCCGAGCTACCGCCTCGGCTTCCGCTCGTTCCGTTTCGGGCAGTACCCTCAATCGGGCCTCATCTATGACCATCGCACCAGCCGCCTGGGGCCGGCGGCGTTCACGTACCGCCTGTTCCGCCTCCCGGGCAACGACCTCTCGGCGGCGATCGGTCTTCACGGGGAGGTGTCCCCCGACGGCTATCCGGGAGCCATCGACCTCGATCCCGGCACCCACGTGATGGAGGTCTTTGTGACCGACAGCGCCGGCAATCGCTCGCGCGCCCGCGTCTGCGTGCAGGTCGGCCGCCCCCAGGCGGCGCAGCAGCTCGCCTGGCAGGAGGGGGATGACCCCGCTCACGCCTGGGCGACGTTCCGCTTCCCCGGGGGTGTGCCGCCGCGGACCGCCGCACCGGGAGCCGATCCGAAGAACCTCGGCTGTCGTCCCCCGCCGGCGCGGGTCGTCGAGGGGGAGGCCTGGGACGAAGAACGGAGCAAGTTCCGGCCGATCACCTGCAGCCTGAACAATGAGCGCTGCGTCGTCGATTCCGGCACCGCAGCGCGGCCGAGGGCGCTCCGCGTGCGGGAGGTCCGGGACGGCGCTCCAGGTCCGTGGCGCCTTCTTGCCGGCTCGACGGCGAAGGGACCCGATGCCGGCGAGCCCGCGGCCCGGGTGGACGCCTGGCCCGCCTTCCTGGACGTCCTGGTGCCGGCCGATGTCTCGGGAGGCGCATCCTTCCTCCTCGCGGCCGGCACGTCCGCCACGCCGATCCTGCCGCTCGCCTACCGGACCGACAGCCTGTGGGGAGGGGCCGTCGCCTACCGGGACATCTCCGGGAAGTCGCCGCTCTCGGTGGCCGGCGGCGGGCCGCGGTCCCCTGCCAGTCCCCTCGTCCTGGACGTCCGATGGGCCGAGCCGGGGCAGGCCATCCAGTACCAGGGACCCGGGTTCTCCCTGAGCCTTCCTGCCGGAGGCAGGTTCTTCGCGGGTCCGCTCGCCGTCCGGACCGAGCCGATCGCCGGTCCGCCATCGCTGCCGGCCGTCTCCGAAGCGGTCGACGTCCTCCCCGAAGGGGAAGCGCTCAACGAGCCGGCGACGCTGGCGTTCGATCTCGTGCCCGAAGCCGTCCCGCCGCAGTCGCTCGGAGTCTACCGCTACGATTCGAGCCGCGACCGCTGGGGCTTCGAAGGCGGGGACCTCGATACCGGAGCGACCCGGATGGCCCTGCGTTTCAGGAGATACGGGCGCTTCGCCCTCCTGCAGGACGCCGCCCCTCCAGCGATTCTCGACGTGCGGCCGGCGCCGGGAGCGCGCGCCCAGCCGCGCCGGCTGTCGGTGCAGGCCCGTGTGGAGGAGGAAGGCAAGGGTCTCGACTTCAACGGCGTGACGATCGCCGTGGACGATCGGCCGATCGAGACGGAATTCGATCCGGATCGCGGCCTCGCGAAGGGATTCGAGCCGCTGACGCTCTCTCCCGGCCGGCACCACATCCGCGTGGAGGCCATCGATCGGGCCGGCAACCATTCCGCCGTCGTGGAAGGGGACTTCGACGTCCGCTAGAGGACGACCGGCTCACCGGGCGCGCCGCCGTCGTCTCGACCCGGGCGGGAGCGGATGCTATAGTCGATGCGTGATGAGCGGACGCCGCGGCATCCTGGCGCTCGTCGTGATGGCGACGGTTTCCGGAGCGGGGGCCCAGGAGGCGGCCCCTCCGGCTCCCGCGCTCACGGCCTCCCCGACCTCCGATGCCCAGGCCGGCGCCACGCCGGTCCCGGCGCCGGACTGCAGCGTCCGGCCGCTCGACGCGGACGAGCGCGACACGCTCCTGCGCCTGGCGTGGCGCACTCTCGAGGGTCACCTGACCCATCAGCCCATCAAGGACGCCGACCTCGAGTCGTTCAACTTCACGCCCTGCCTCACGGTGCGACGCGGCCTGTTCGTGACCCTGAAGAAGGGGGGGACCATCCGCGGCCTGCAGGGCGACATCGAGCCGTCACGCCCGCTGTATCAACAAGTGATCCTGTTCACGCGCCGGGCCGCCACGCGCGACCCCCGCTTTCTGCCGCTCACGGACGCGGACCTGGGCGAGAGCCTGATCGAGATCGAAATCATCGGCGCGCGCACCCGGATCACGGGGCCGTCTGACCTGAGCCTCGACGGCCGGGGGATCTTCCTGGAGAAGTGGGGACGCCGGGCGCTCTTCCTGCCGGCGATCCTCGCCGAGCAGCACTGGACGCCGGAGAGGATCCTCGACGAGCTCTGCGCGCAGGCCTCGCTGCCCAAGGGATCGTGGTCGCAGTCGGCGCGCATCGAGCTGTTCGCGACGGACAAGGTCTCGGGGCCGCGACCGGCCGGGCCCCCGGCCGCCGCGCCGACCCCTGCCGCGCCCGTCGAGTCGCCCCCGCAAGGCCCGGGGGTCTCGCCGCCCTAGGAGCCTGTCCGAGTATTGGGCCGCGTCGCTCCTAGCGGCGGCGCTCGTACGACAGCGGGACGATCGAGGACTTGAAGGAATCCAGGAGCTGGTCGATCTCGCCGGAGAGCTGCGCTTCCTTGTCCGGGTTGGGATTGGCGCTGTCGGCTCCGAGGGCACGGCCGTGGGCCAGGAACATGACGAAGTACTCCACGTCCTCGCGGCCTCCCCGGAAGACCTTCACCTTGAGCGGCCCTTCGCCCAGCCGGTTCTTGATGGTGTCGACCCAGCGCCCTTCGATGGACCAAGTATCGGGGTACTTCTTCCACGCCGCCCGATTGACCTGGAGCCCGTCCGCGGAGACGTCGAACTCCCCGCACCAGCGCAGGTACTCGCGCAGCTTCTTGAGCAGCGCCTCCTTGTCCTCGAGCGCCTCGTTCTTCTGCGCGCGCCTGTAGATCACCACGACCTGGATGTTGTCCCCGGGGGGGCCGCTGCGCAGGCGGAAGTGGCCGCTGTACTGGTCCTCTCCTGGAGACGTCCCGATGACCCCAGTCGGGAAGCGTCCCTGCGCGCTGGCGGCGACGGGGGCGAACTCCCATTCCTTGCGATTGGGAACCGCCTTGGCGAAGTTGAAGGTGATGTTGTTGTACTTGTTGAGAAACCGCTCGAGCCCGCCGACGACGTTCGAGTAGATGAACAGGTCGTACGTGTTGTCGGGCATCTTGGCGGACTGCCGCTGTCCCGCGGCATCGAGGTACGAGATCTCGACTCCCGGAAAGGTGATCTCGTTCAGGCGCCGGGCGAGCACGAGCTCGTTGGGGATGACCGCGTACATGCGGTTCTTGAAGGTCGGCATGCTGGCGTAGAAATTGTTCCCCTCGACCTTGCGCGACGACGACTGCTCCCCCGTGGCCTCGGTCCCGATCTCGCGCTGGTAGGTCTCCTTCACGCTCACGCCGTCGGGGTACGTCTGCTTGAAGGTCACGTCGGTGAAAGCCAGCCCGCTGATGTTGTAGACGACCATGTTGGTGACCAGCGAGAACTTACCTGTCGCGATGTCGAACTTCGCTCCGTAGGAGGGGTAGACGCTGAACAGAAGCCCGTCCGACATCGCGGGACGGGAGGCGACACACAGGAAGGCTGCGGCCACGAAGGCCGCTGCGCGGGCACGCGTCATGATTCAGGCTCCTCCTCGGGACTTCGTGAACGAACAGAAATTATAGCACGCGCTCTTCGGGCGGCCAGAGGACGCTGCGACGCAGGAGCAGCGCCGCGGCGGCGAGGCACGCGGCGGAGCCCGCGTGCGCCCAGGGCGAGTGCAGCAGGAACGCCTGCGCCCCCTCGTCCATGCCGGCCAGGCCGAGCGACAGGGCGTTGTTGAGGCCGTGCGCCACCATGGCGGGGACCAGGCTCCCCGTCCGGTGCACCAGGTAGCCGAGGAACAATCCGATCGCCAGGAGCTCCGGGAAGCGCCACGGGATGAGGTGGAATCCGGCGAACACGAAGGCCCCCGTCACGATCGCCTTGGGCGCGCTCTCGAACTCCCGCACGAGCGCGGCGTGAACGAACCCGCGGAACAGGATCTCCTCGCACACCGAGGGGACCACGGCCGCCACGAAGACCAGGACGAGAAAATCGCCCGGGCCGTCGAAGGTTACGAGGCTCTCGAACGTCTGCTTCACGATCCTGGGCATCGGAAAGAAGCGATCCTGCCAGAGGACGACGCTGTTCAGGACATGGTTCATCCCGGCCGTCCCCAGGACTGCGCCACAGAGGTGCACGGCACGCGGCCGCCTCAGGCGCAGGATGGCCCCCCCGTCCAGGTAGAAGACCTTGATCGCCAGGAAGACCGGCGTGGCGACGAAGCAGAGCTGGGTCACGAGAAGCCCCCAGCGCAGGCTGGTGAGCTGCAGGTACCCGCCGGGAATGTACAGCAGGAGAACGGTTCCGAGGAGGAGCGCCACCTCGCGCCGCTCGGGGGCCCGGCGCAGCGCGCGCTCCGACGGAGGTGCGGCGTCCGGCATCATGCGGATGGAATCAGCGTGAGAGGCGGATCGTGACCTTCAGGTTGAGGCGCACCGTCCTCCCTTCGACCGTCGCCTGCACCGGCACGTCGATGGTGCGCTCCTGCCCTGGGACGAGGATGCCGACGTGGATGGCGGAGCCCTCCGCGGGAGCCGGCGCGGGGTCCCACCCCTCGTCGAGATCGATCGGCTCGTCGAGATCGAGGGGCTCCTCGGCGAGGGACGGCTCTCCCACGACGCGCAGGGGGGAGGGAGACCGGGGGGCCGGCCGGCCCGCGCGCGCGGCCACGGGCATCGGCTCCTCCTCCAGCTCCTGAAGCAGGTCCGAACCCAGGTCCACCGAATCCCCGTCCGACGGCGCCAGATCGGGAAGGTCGATGTCCTCGACCAGCTCGAGCACGTCCTCCGCGGGGGGCGCGACCGCGCGCGGCGCAACCGGGGGAGCAGCCGGGCGGCTCGGGCGCGGGGGGCGAATCGGCGGCGGAGCCGGGGCCGGCTCGTCGGTCTGGAGGCTCTCCAGCGCCAGCTCGTCCTCGGGCTCCGGCTGCGGCGGCCTGGGCGCCGGACGCGCAGCAACCGCCGGCCGGGCGGCGGGCGCCACCGGCCTGGGACCCGGGAGCGGCTGCCGCGCCGGCTGCGCGGCGCCGGCCGCCTCGGACGAAGCCGCCTCTGCGCCCCCGCGGGACGCCGCCTCCGCCTCCGGAGCGGCGCCGGCGCCGTCGAGCTTGTACTTGACCGCCAGGTTGTTGAGCACCAGCTTGGTGATCGCCTTCAGCGTGTCCTCCACGCCGATCCCGGTCGTGGCCACCGCCTCGTAGAACGGCGCGTTGTGGCGGTTGATCTGGGTGTTCATCTCCTCGATCGACGCCAGGTGGGGCAGGTCGCGCTTGTTGAACTGCATGACCACCGGGGTCTCCTCGATCCGCAGCCCCATCTCGCGCAGGTTGTCCTCGAGGTTCTTGTAGCTCTCGACGTTCGCCTCCACCATCTTGGCCTGCGAATCGGCCACGAAGACGACGCCGTCCGCGCCCTTCAGGACCAGCTTCCTCGTCGAGTTGTAGAACACCTGCCCCGGCACGGTGTAGAGCTGGACGCGCGTCTTCATGCCGCGGATCTTGCCGAGCTCGATCGGCAGGAAATCGAAGAACAGCGTCCGATCGGTCTTGGTCGCCAGGGACAGCATCTTCCCCTTCTTGACGTTGTCGGGAAGGGATTCGTAGATGAACTGGAGGTTGGTCGTCTTCCCGCAAAGCCCCGGCCCGTAGTAGACGATCTTGGCCGTCAGCTCGCGGGTCGAATAGTTGAAGAGGACCATTCAATCTCCCGCTGGGCGGGCGAATATAGCACCCGCTCCGGGGGGAGTCAACGAACGGCGCCCCGGCGCCGGAAGCTGATCACCAGGGGCGATCGAAGCAGACCGAGCCTCGCGCGCAGCCGGCCCGCCATGAAGCGGCGGTACGGCTCGGGGACCCGCCGGCCGTTGCCGAACACGAGAAACCTCGGAGGCGATCCGCCCACCTGCGTCATGTAGTAGAACTTCACCTCCCTCCCGCGGTCGGCGGGGGGCTGCTTCTCGCTGGTGATCTCCTGGAGCGCGCGGTTGAGATCGGCGGTTGTGAAGCGCCGCAGGCTCTCCTCCCGGATTCCGTGGAGCGCGGAGAGAAGGTCCTCGATCCCCTCGCCCGTCAGGGCCGACACCGGGACGATCGGGACGTGCGCCGTGAAGCCCAGCGCCGCCCCGATCTCCCGCAGGCGCTCCTTCAGCCGGCCCGGCTTGCCGCGCACCAGGTCGATCTTGTTGGCGGCCACGAGGGCCGGGACGTGCTGCTGGGCGATGAGGCCGACGATGGAGAGATCCTGGTGCCCGATCTCCACGCTGGCGTCCACCATGGCGACGGCGAGCTCCGCCTCCTCGAGGGCCCGGTGCGCCTTCAGGACGCTCACCCATTCGATCTCCTCGCCGCGGCGAGAGCGACGCCTGATCCCCGCGGTGTCGATGATCCGGTAGGTCGTGCCGGCATGCAGGAACGTGGCGTCGATCGGATCCCGCGTCGTTCCGGCAACCGGGTTCACCAGGACCCGGTCTTCCTTCATCAGGCGGTTGAACAGCGAAGACTTGCCCACGTTCGGCCGGCCGACGATCGCCACCGGGACGCCTTCCTGATCGGCTTCGGCGAGCGTCCCCGGAAGGGCCCGGACGATGCCGTCCACCAGCTCGTCGAAGCCGCGCCCTTCCTCGGCGGAGAGGGCCACCACCTCTCCGAGGCCGAGCCGGTAGGCCTCGAACTGGATCCCCTCGAGGCCGGAGACGTCGACCTTGTTGGCCACCGGGATGATCGGTTTCTTCGCGGCGCGCAGCGCCCCGGCGACTTCGAGATCGAGCGGCGTGAGGCCGGCCCGCGCATCCACCATGAAAAGAATGACGTCCGCCTCCTCCACCGCCTTGAGGGCCTCCTCCCGGACGCTGCGGGTGAGATCGTCGTCCGAACCGCTCACCATCCCCCCGGTGTCGACCAGGGTGATCTTCCTTCCGAACAGGTCGCATTCGACGGCGAGGCGATCGCGTGTCGCCCCCGGAAACTCCGAGACGATGGCCTTGCGGTGACCGAGCATGCGGTTGAAAAGAGTGGACTTGCCGACGTTCGGCGCACCCACGATCGCGACCACGGGAAGAGGCACGAATCAGGCTCCACGGGGTACTGTGCAAATCATTGAACCCCAACGGAATATACCACACGCGCCACTTCGGTCCCTCTTGACAGGTCTCGTCGTAGCTGCCTATACTTTCAGCAACTTACGAATAGTTTGGTGCGGATTCGATCGGGGGGGCGGGGAATGATCAAGACGGATATCATTAATAATGTCGCCAAGAACGCGGATATCACTCGCGTCAAGGCGGTTGTGGCCGTCGAAGCGATTCTCGACGCCATGAAGGAATCGATGCGCCGGGGGGATCGGATCGAGCTCCGGGGCTTCGGCGTGTTCCAGGTCAAGCCGCGCAAGAAGGGGATCGGCCGGAACCCCCGAACCGGCACGGAAGTCCGGATTCCCCCGGGCAAGACGATCCGGTTCAAGCCGGGCAAGAACCTTCGTAACCTGAGGTAGGCCCGGGCGGTTCCCATCGCCGGGCCGCTGTAGAATGCCGTGGTGATGGACAGCGAACCGCGGCCGTTCGAAGACGCGCCCCAGCAGCCCGGCCCCCCTCCACCTCCGATCGTCACGCACCCCGGCCGCGTCCACAGGCCGTTTCCCCCCGTCGTCAACCTGGCCTGCTTTCTCCTGACCGTCGTGACGACCCTGATCGCCGGCGCGCTCCTGACCCTCGATGACTACACTCACTGGAAGGATGTCCTTTTGACTCCGTCTCTATGGAGTCTCGGGTTGCCCTACTCGGCCAGCCTCATCCTGATCCTGGGCTCGCACGAGATGGGACACTACGTCGCCTGCCGGCTCTACGGGATCGACGCCTCGCTGCCGTTTTTCATTCCGGGCCCGCCCCTCCTCGGGACGTTCGGCGCGCTCATCCGGATCCGCGCCCCGTTCACGACCCGGCGGGCCCTGTTCGACGTCGGGGTGGCCGGGCCGATCGCCGGCTTCGTCGTCGCGTTGCCGGTCCTGGCGTACGGCCTGTCCCTGTCCACCCTGCTGCCCGAGGGGGCCAAGCGGGCAGGGATCGGGTTCCCCTCCTGTCCGCTCCTGAGCCTGGCGCTCCAGGCGCGCTTTCCCGGGATCGGCCCCAACGACGTGGTCGAGATCCATCCCGTCGTCGTGGCGGTCTGGGTAGGGCTCCTTGCGACGTTCCTCAATCTCCTTCCGATCGGCCAGCTCGACGGGGGGCACATGCTGTACGCCATGTCGCGCCGGGCGCACCGGACCGTCTCGCGGGTCGGGACGGTGCTCCTGGTCGTTCTCGGGGTGTTCCTCGGAGGCTACCACCTGGTCGTGTTCGGCGTGATCTGGGCGATCATCGGCACGGGGCATCCTCCCCTCCTCGACGAGCGGGAGGGGATCGGCGCGGCGCGGGTGGCGGTCGCAATCCTCGCCTTGATCATCTTTCTTCTCTGCGTCATTCCGACGGCGCCGACTCTCTGAGCGCCCCGCCGCCCCCGTCCCCAGGGGCAGTCAGGCGGCGCGCCGTCCAGGGGGCGCTTCCATCCGTGGCGAAGAGAACCGCGCCGTCCCGATCGGTGCGCCTCACGACGATCCCCTCCGACTCGAGCCGCTCGACCAGTCCCCTGTCGGGATGCCCCCATGGGTTCGACGCCCCGACGGAGATCGCCGCCATCCGCGGCCGGACGCGACGCAGGAACTCGGAGGTGGAGGACGTCCTGCTGCCGTGATGGGGAACCTTGAGGAGCTCGGCCTCCAGGTCGCGGCCCGCCCGGATCAGCGCCGCCTCTCCGTCCCTCTCGAGATCCCCCGTGAGGAGCGCGTGCCTCGCTCCCAGTCCGAGGCGCAGGACCAGGGAGTCGTCGTTCGAGACGCCCGACTCCGGACCGGCACCGCGCCCCGGATTGTGGACCTCCACGTCCGACCCGCCGATCCGCGTCCGCACGCCGCCGCGCGGCTGGAGGACGCGGATGCCGAGACGTGCCGCGAGTCGCAGCAGGATGCCGACGGACGGGTCGTCCCGCGGCATCCGGCCGAGCCAGATCGCCTCCGGCCGCATCTGGCGGACGATGGCCCCAGCCCCCCCGAGATGATCCCGGTGCGCATGGGTGATCGCCAGGACGTCCAGCCGCAGGATCCCCATCGCCCGCAGCGCCGGCGCCACCACCCGAGCCCCCACGTCGAAGCTCGATCGGGCGAACCCCCCTGCATCGACCAGCATCGTCGCGCCGTCCGGGAAGCGCACGACGATCGCGTCCCCCTGTCCCACGTCGAGGATCGTGACCTCGAGCCGCCCGGTCGAAAGGGGCGCGCGTCCCCGGAGCGCGGTCAGCGCGATGGCGCCGAGAAGAAACACCATCGCCGCGCGCCGGCACGCCCGTCGCCCCGATCCGAACCCTGCCAGCGCGACCAGCCCCGAAACCACCACGAGCCAGGGGGGAGGGACGACGTAGATGGAGCCCCAGGGAACCTGCGCGGCGA
>Ga0209382_10001183_pt1 | contig 41702 bp, 41 predicted proteins | sample SoiMetdeltSBSDD5_FD_187599 | JGI IMG/M metagenome (GOLD analysis project Ga0209382, IMG submission 187599) | Bulk soil microbial communities from a Populus tree surrounding site in Tennessee, USA - Soil MetaG P. deltoides SBSDD5 (SPAdes) (version 2) | ecosystem: Environmental > Terrestrial >... | reverse complement strand
AAGATGGACAAAGTCGAGCTAAGGCGTCGGGGCCTTCCAGGGATCGAACGCGAGGAACGGCTTGCCCTGGTAGTTCGCGGCCTGGATCGAGAGCGTCAGGCCGTTCGTGAAGCGGACGCGCCAGTGCTGGAGGTCGGACGTGACAGACTCGATCTGGAGGCCGTTGAGCCAGCGCCAGTCGACCGTGCAACCGCTGTCGTCCGCCTGGATCTCGTCGACCTGGGTCACCTCGTCATGCGTCGCCATCTGCCCTGCCTTGTCGCGTTGACCGATCTCGCCATCTATCGGACTTCCGGGTACTCGCCGAGCGTCACCTGAATGACCTGCTCGGCGCCGCCCCGGACGATCGTGATCGACACATTGTCGCCGACGGTGCGCGGATCGATGCCGGCGACCAGGTCCGCGACGCGCAGCACCGGGCGGCCGTCGATCGAACGGATGACGTCGCCGCTGGCCGGGTCGTCCACTGTGCCGCCTTTGATGCCGGCCCGGTCAGCCGGCCCGCCGGGCACCGCCTCGCGCACCAGGATACCTTGATCGACGCCGAGCTTGAACTGCTCGGCGATCAGCGGGCTGAGCGCCACGCCGGCGATGCCGAGCCACGGCCGGGCGATCCGCTGGCCCGCCATCATCGTCGGCATGATCTGCAACGCCGTGTTGATCGGCACGGCGAACCCGACGCTCAGCTGCGAGCGGTCGATCAGCGTGGTGATGCCGATCACCTCGCCGCGCATGTTCAGCAGCGGACCGCCTGAATTACCGGGGTTGATCGCCGCGTCGGTCTGGATCATGTCGAGCAGCGGCCGGCGTCCGGCGTCCTCGATCGGTCGGCCGAGACCGCTGACCACGCCCACGGTCAGCGTCCGGGTGTAGCCGAACGGGTTACCAATCGCCACGGCCATCTGCCCGACCCGGAGCGCCGCGCTGTCGCCGAGCAGCACCGGTCGAAGCCGGTCAGCAGGCGCCTCGACCTTGAGCAGCGCGATGTCGTTCAGGGTGTCGCGCCCGCGGACCTCGGCCGGCACCTTGAGGCCGTCCGCGAGCGTGATCTCGATGCGTGAGGCGTCCCGCACGACGTGCTCGTTCGTCAGGATGTGGCCCTGATCGTCCACGACGAAGCCGGAGCCTGATCCCTGGCGGACGGGCGGCCCCTGGCCGGACGAGCCTGGGACCCGGACCGAGACGTTGACCACCGAGGGCGCGACCCGGTCGAACAGGTCGGCGATCAGGTGCTCGTCCATCAGGACCCGCCCGGCGACCTCGCCGGGCACGGGGGCGAGTGTCGGCGGCACTGTGACGCGCGGCGTCGGCACGACGATCGGCGTTGGGAGCGGCGTCGGCACGATCGACGCCATCCCGGTCGAGCCGGAGAGGCGCCCGAGGACTGAGCCAGCCCCCAGGGTGAGGCCGATCCCGAGCGCCAGGCCGAACGCGATCGCCAGGAGATACCGACCGAGCAACGTCAATCCAGACCACCAACCGGAGCGAGGGATCCTGGTGACTATAGGGTGATGCGCCGAAGCCGAGCCAGCAATTCCGGGCTTACCAGATTCATGTCAGGCGAGGGCGGGCCATCCCTCGCTCAACACACACCGTTTGGACTGATGAGATCGCACGGTCGCTGCGATGCCATCGGCGATGGCGAGATGACGCATCAAAGCGGCGTCATCCGCCAAAGGAGTCAGCCGCGATGTCCCTTGAGGTCACGACTGAGATGAACCCGGCTGCCGCCGACCAGGCACGGCCCGTTCGCCGGACGTTCGCCCCGCCCAGCCGCGAGGGCCTGCTTGTGTGTGCCGCGAGCCTGATGCCGGCCTACCTCTTCGGGCTGATGGGCCTGGCCAGCGTCTTCACGCTCGTCTCGATGTTCCAGGCTGGCCCGAGTGACGACCCGCGCGGACCGGCGGGCTTCTGGCTCCACATGGGGCATCAGGCACTCACCACCGCCTGCACCGGCCTGATCTGCTGGCTGTTCCTGATCCGTCGCCCGTCCGCCCAGCCGCGCGGAGCTGGCGGCCGGTTCGCCGATGTGGCTGCGATCGGCGGGACGATTGTCGTGCTGGGCATCTCGCATGCGCCCAGGACCGTCGAGAACCTGCTCGTAATCGCCGCTGCCGAGGTCCTGATGACGGTCGGGCTGGTCATCATGGTGATCGGCCTGGTGAGCCTCGGACGGTTGTTTGGGATCATGCCGCGTGCTCGCGGGCTCGTCAAGTCTGGCCTCTACCGCTGGGTCCGACGCCCGATCTACCTTGGCGAATTCCTGGTCTTCGCGGGCATCATGATCCTGGCGATCAGTCCGGTCACGCTCGCGATCTACGCGATGTTCGTGGCGCTCCAGATCTATCGGTTGATGATGGAGGTGCGGACGCTCACCGAGGCGTACCCGGAGTACGCTGAGTACCGCGCCCACACCGCGCGACTTCTCCCCGGCGTGTATTAGAGCACCCAGCAGCGGCTCGAGGAGCGACGCGTGACCGAGAATCTGACTCCTGCGTTGATGCTCGTCGCCGGCCTCGGCGCCGGGACGCTGGTGACGCTCGTCGCCAGGGCGCTGCCAGAGCGCGGACGGCTGGTCAGCCGACCGATCTGCGCCGCCCAGGGCTGCAGTCTCGGCTGGTCGGCGGCGAGCCAGGCATTGCGGTCGCTCGGGATCGCCCGACTCTGTCCGACCTGCGGGGCCGGGCCAGCCCGAAGCGACGTCCTGCTGGAGCTCGGCACGATCGGCGTCTTCGTGGCGCTCAGCTTCGTCTGGCCGCTCGGGACGACGCTGGCCGTCCACGCCGCGTTCGCCACGCTGCTGATGGTGATCCTCGCGATCGACCTGCGGCACCGCGAGGTGTACCTCGTGCTCGGCTACGGCGGCATCGCGCTGGCGTTGCTCGCCGCGCCGATGAGCATGAGCGGGGGCCTCTTCAGCGCGGCAGTCGGCAGCATGATCGGCGGGCTCGGGGCAGTCGCGATCCTCGCCACTGGCGGCTCACGCAAGGTGATCATGCCGTACGGACCGGCGCTCTGCCTGGGCGGCCTCTGGGCGATGCTGATCCGCTGATCAGGTCCAGGGGGCTGCGCGCACGAACAGCCGGGCCTTCCGTCGGTCACCCTCCAGCGGGCGATACGTCGCCAAGATATGGGCGTAGAGCCGGGGTGCGTACTCGCTCAGCCGGTACTTGTCCCAGATCAGCGCCTCCTGGTCGAACACGATCACCTGCACCCGGTTCTGCTCGATGTCGGCGATCAGGCGATCTTCGGCGCCAGGGATGTCGGCCTGCCAGGGCAGAAAGCTCGTGTAGAAGCTCCCGGTTGGGCGATCGTCGGCGAGATAGCCCTGCGGCGCGATCGGAAGGTAGAGGATCGCCTCCCCTGGCGCGCTGGCCCGCTGAACCTTGATTTCAGGCCGCATCGACTCGGCCAGCTCGTCGGCCTCGCCGGGATGGGTCGGCAGGAAGAAAAAGTAGATCCGGAGCGCCACCAGGCCGAGCATCACAGCGACGATCTGGAGCCGACCGTTGCGCCACGGTATCGGCGGCAGGAGCTGGACGCAGCCAAAGCAGGCCAGCGCCACGAACGGCGCCAGGTGGAACCCGTCCCGGGAGACGGCGAGCGGCACCAGCAGCACCACGCCCAGGCGAAACAGCCGCTCGTCGCGGCGTCCGAGCAGCAGCGCGCCAAGCAGCACGACCAGCAGCAGCTCGAAGCCAGCCGCGAAGTTCGCCGCTGTCGCCTTCGTCTCCTGGCCGATCAGCCAGTCCATCACGAAGCTAAAGCGGTGCCGTACGAACCCCAGCGTCTCCCAGAGCAGCGCGAGCGGGTTCGTCAGCTCGACGGTCAGGTAGTGGGAGTAGATCTGGGTGTTGAACCTGATCGCCTGGTCCACGAAGCCCGGCAACGTGCCCTGCACGGCGAAGATCGCCGGCCAGGCCAAGAACGCCGCCGCGCAGGCTGCGATCGTCGGCGCGTACGGGCGGCCGGCGGCGAGCACGACCAGGGGCAGCAGCACCAGCGCCATCATCAGGCCCAACGGGCTGGACGACGCCAGGATCGTCAGCCCGAGCAGTCGAAGCGCCTGGGCCGCATACCCACGCCGCCGGCCGCCCGCCTCCGTGAGCATCGCGAGCGTCAGCACCAGCCCGATCGCGATGAACGTCTCCGCCAGGTAGCGCTGCAGGTAGTAGACCGGGGCGACCAGCCCCATCACGATCAGCGCGAGCGGCGCCAGGGCGTTGCGCGCCGCGAGGGCGAACAGCGCGCTGGCAGCCGCCAGCCCGACGACGCCGAGGACGCGCCCGGCCAGGACGGAGCAGGCGCCACCCTCCCCCAGCAGCGCCAGCGCGTAGTACGGCGCCGGGAAGTGGTGCGAGAAGAAGTCTCGGTAGACCAGGCCGCCGCGACTCATCAGGCAGGCGCCCAGGACGTTGTCCGCCTCATCCACGAAGACCGGCGCCCGGACCACGCCGATGAACGTGAACAGCGCGACGGCCAGCAGGCCGGTGGCGAGCTGCACGCGGGTATCGGCGAGCCGGCGAAGCCCGATGCCGATCTGAGGCAGCGAGAACGGAAGCGGTCGCCAGGCATCGACGAGTATGGGGGATCGGCGCACGTGTCTCCTCACGGTTCGCGGATGCCGCCCGACGCATGTCGGGGCGCAGCCACTCCCTTGCATGTAACGAGCCCGACACGGCAGCGTTGCTCTGAGTCGGTTTCACCGGACGCCCGGGAGGGCGTCCGGCCGCTAGCGACGGCCGGCCGCGAGCACCTTGCCGATCGCCGTTGCGGCCCGGGGAGTGAGGGGGCCGGTGTAGACGATCCGCGTCACTTCCAGGACACCTTCGACGCGCGAGGTCGGCCGCCCGAAGATGATCCGCGTCGCCAGGTGGCGTGCCAGAGTCGGCGCCGCGAGTCCTGCACAGACGCCGGCCGCCAGGATCGCTCGCTTCGGGATCGCCGGCAGGCGCACGACCGAAAGCGGCCAGCGCGGCCGGCGGGCCGGCAGCAATTCGCCAACGTGGACCGGACGGGTACCGCCTGACGGCATCAGGAGGACGGGCTGCTCCGGCGGGACGGCGTCCGAACGCCCGGGCTCAGGGAGGGCCAGCCCATCCGAGGCAGCATCATCAGAAGAAGAGGCGGAAGCCATGCCCCGCGACGGGTGGGCCGGCACGCTGGCTGCCCGGCCTGTCGCCGCTGGTCCGCGCCGAAGCCGCCACAGCCGCTGAATTCGCCCCTGCATTCGCCACACCTCCGCCGCCGGCCGTTCCTCCGAGGATACTGCCTCGCGCGGTCCTTCGGTCAACTCATTCGCGAGCCGATCCGGCGTGTGGCGCCGCGGCTCCGGCTCGCTGCCCGCCGCGTCGCCGGGGAGCTTCGCGGAAGGCAACGATGGCAAGACGCGTTCCAAGACACGATCCCAGGGTCAAGCGCGGGGGAAGCGATCGGCGGCCGGCCTGGGAATCGGCGCCGGTGTCAGCGGCCTGCCACCAGGGCTTCGGCGTCCTCGTCCACGATCAGCCGCCGAAGCCAGGACGAGACGTCGTCAGCCAGGTGGTGCGAGACCTCGGTCGGCTCGTAGCTGTAGCTGAGGGACTGCTCGCCGACGACCACCGTTCGGCCGCCGCGCGAGAGCGGCTGGTACGCCAGCAGCCCGGCCTGGAGGCGGTGCTCGGCCGGGCGATGGTGCAGCCGAAGCTCCATCCAGGCGCCGTCCGATGCTCGACCGGAGGCCTCGGCCCAGGCGACGCCTCGGGCAAGCCCGCCACGCTGCCGCGTCAGCCCGGCTCCGTTCAGGTCGCTCTTGAGGCCGTCTACAAGGTCGGCCAGCACATCGTCGAGAATCGCCATTCGTCGTTCTGCTCCTGTTTCGGCGCGCCCAGGCCCTACCCTACCATCGGGGTGTTCGGGCACTCGCTACGGCCGCTTCACGATCGCAGCACGGAGCCGCTACAACATGAGGCACGGGGCGTGCGTGTGGCGCTCGCGGTCGATGCGGAAGGCGTGACCCGGGCGGGCGAGCGCGTTAGAATGGCGCAGGGCAGCGCCGCCCGATCAGACGGGGGCTGACCCTGACGATGACAGAGCGTGGCTTCACGATTGGCGAAAGCGGATCGACGTGGGTGACCCGCGACGAGATCCACGGCCTGCTGGAGCGGGCCGAGGTCTGCGCCATCGAATCGATCCCGTGGAGCTCGAACTACACGTTCGCGGCGCGCCTCACCGCCGAGGGTTACCCGGACTTCCTGGCCGTCTACAAGCCGCGCCGCGGGGAGATCCCCCTCTGGGACTTTCCGGACGGCACGCTCTACAAGCGCGAGCGGGCCGCCTACCTGACGGCCGTCGCCTTCGGCTGGGACTTCGTCCCGCCTACGGTCATCCGCGACGGCCCGCACGGGGTCGGCTCGTTTCAACTGCTGGTGGACGTGGAGCCGCGTTCCGACTACTTCAAGTTCAAGGACGCCCACACCGCCGAGGTCCAGTGCATCGGCCTGTTCGACGTCATCACGAACAACGCGGACCGCAAGGCCGGCCACGTGCTCAAGGACCGCTCTGGCAAGCTCTGGGGGATCGACCACGGCCTGACGTTCAACACCCAGCCGAAGCTGCGCACGATCATCTGGGACTGGGAGGGCGAGCGGATCCCCGGGCCGCTCAAGCACCAGCTCGAGGCGTTCCGCCGCGATCCGAAGCGGGTGGCCGAGCTGCGGAAGGAGCTGGGCGCGCTGCTCGCCGACGCCGAGGTGGAGCTGTTCTTCAAGCGCCTCGAAGCGGTGGTGAGTCGTGGCTGCTGGCCCCCGATGACCTCGCGCCGGAGCGTCCCCTGGCCCTGGTACTGACCCCTTTCTCCTGACTCCTCCCGGAGGAACCATGCCCGAGCACGGCTACCCACGCTTTCCAACGATTCACGACGACACGATCGTCTTCGCGAGCGAGGACGATCTCTGGATCACCTCGGCGCGCGGCGGCCAGGCGGCGCGCCTGACGGCCGGGGTCGGCGAGGCCAGTCACCCGCGCCTCTCGCCGGACGGCACGCAGGTCGCGTTCATCGGGCGCGAGGAGGGGCCGGCCGAGGTGTACGTGATGCCGGTCGAGGGCGGCACCGCCCGCCGGCTGACGTTCCAGGCTGCGCAGCGGGTCAGCATCGCCGCCTGGAGCGAGGACGGCCGCTCGATCGTCTACGCCAGCTCGGCGGCGCATCCGCTGCGCGGCGAGAACCGCCTCTGGGAGGTCGACGAGGACGGCGGCCTGCCACGGCGGCTGTCGTACGGGCCGGCCAGCGCCCTCTCACGCGGTCCTGGCGGCCGGACGGTGCTCGGGCGGCACACGGCCGACCCGGCCCGCTGGAAGCGGTACCGGGGCGGCACCGTCGGCGATCTCTGGGTGGACCCCGACGGCGACGGCGAGTTCCGCCGCCTGGTGGCGCTGGACGGGAACCTGGCAAGCCCCTGCTGGGTGGGAGACCGCATCTACTTCCTGGCCGACCACGAGGGCGTCGGGAACGTCTACTCCTGCCGGCCGGACGGCTCGGACGTGCAGCGCCACAGTGACCACGCCGAGCTGTACGCCCGCTTTCTGTCGAGTGACGGGAAGCGGCTGGTGTACCACGCCGGCGGCGAGCTGTACCTGCTCGACCCGGCCGAGGACGAGTCGCGCCGGCTCGACGTGACGCTGATCAGCTCGCGGACGCAGCGCAACCGGCGCTTCGTGCCGGCCGCCAAGTTCTTCCACGACGCCACCCTCAGCCCGGACGGGACCGGGCTGGCGCTGACGACGCGCGGCAAGGCGTTCACGTTCGGCAACTGGGACGGTCCGGTCCGGCAGCACGGCGAGCCGGACGGCGTCAGGTACCGGCTGCTGAGCTGGCTGAACGACCAGAAGCGGCTCGTGGCGGCCGCCAGCGACGAGGGCGAGCGCGAAGTGCTGGTGGTCTTGACGGCAGACGGCAGCGAGCCGCCGGGCCGCCTCGACACCATCGACACCGGTCGGATCCTGAACCTGGAGGTCTCGCCGACCGCCAATCAGGTCGTTTTCGGCAACCACCGCAATCAGCTCCACCTGGTGGACCTGGACGCGGAGCGGCCGGAGGCGACGTTACTCGACTCCAGCCCGTACGGCCGGCTGGACGCCGCGGCCTGGTCGCCGGACGGCCGCTGGGTCGCGTACCACGTCCCGGTCACGCCGCAGACGGTGGCGATCAAGCTGTGCCGCGTCGAGACCCGCGAGGTGACGCAGATCACCCGCCCGGTCCTGCGCGACTACCTGCCGGCCTGGGACCCGGAGGGGAAGTATCTCTACTTCGTCGGGCAGCGCGACTACAACCCGGTCTACGACGAACTGCAGTTCGACCTGAACTTCCCGATGGGCAGCCGGCCGTTCGCTATCGCCCTGCGGAAGGACGTACCCTCGCCGTTCGTGCCGGCCCGCAAGCCGCCGGAGAGCGAGGAGGCCCAGGCCCAGGAGAAGGCCGAGGCCGAGCGCGCCCCGACACCCAGGCAGCCGATCGAGATCGACCTGGACGGCATCGAACGGCGCGCCATCGCGTTCCCCGTGCCGGAGGGCAAGTACCAGCGCGTCCAGGGCATCAAGGGGAAGGCGCTGTTCTCGAACATGCCCGTCGAAGGGACGAGGACGCCCTCCTGGTACGACACCTCGGCGCCGGCCAAGGGGATGCTGGACGTCTACGACTTCGAGAACCAGAAGCAGGAGCGGCTGATCGACGGGATCACCGACTTCTGGGTCGGCCGGGACGAGAAGACGCTGCTCTACCGGGCCGGCGAGCGCCTGCGTGTGCTCAAGGCCGGCGAGAAGCCCGCCGCTGACGCCGGCGACACGCCGAGCCGGACCAGCGGCTGGATCGATCTGGAGCGGGTGCGGGTCTCCGTGCGGCCGGGCGCCGAGTGGCGCCAGATGTTCCGCGAAGCCTGGCGGCTCCAGCGCGAGCACTTCTGGGTCGAGGACATGTCCGGCCTGGATTGGGACGCGATCTACCGGCGGTACCTGCCGCTGGTCGATCGGGTGACGACCCGCTCCGAGCTCTCAGACCTGCTCTGGGAGGTCCAGGGCGAGCTTGGCACGTCGCACGCCTACGAGATCGGCGGCGAGTACCGCCCAGGCCCGACCTACGCCCAGGGGCACCTCGGTGTCGATTGGGAGCACGACCCGGCGACCGGACGGTACACGATCGGCAGGATCGTCGAGGGCGATCCGTGGGATCCCGGCGCGACCTCGCCGCTGAATCGGCCTGGGCTCGACGTCCAGGTCGGCGACGCCGTGCTGGCCGTCAACGGGCAACCCGTAGGTGAGACTGTGACGCCCGGCGAGTGGCTCGTCAACCAGGCTGACCAGGAGGTGCTGCTGACGATCCAGCGCGGCGATGAGGCGCCCCGCACGATCGCCGTCAAGGCGCTCGGAAACGAGCAGGCGGCCCGCTATCGCGACTGGGTGGAGGGGAACCGCCGGGCTGTCCATGAGGCGACGGACGGCAAGGTTGGATACATCCACATCCCGGACATGGGCCCTGAGGGGTACGCCGAGTTCCACCGGAGCTACCTGGTGGAGTCGAATCGCGAGGGGCTGCTGGTGGACGTCCGCTATAACGGCGGCGGCCACGTCTCACAGTTGCTGCTGGAGAAGCTGTCGAAGCGCCGCCTCGGCTACGACTTCCCGCGCTGGGGCGCCCCCGAGCCGTACCCGCAGCACGCGCCGAGAGGCCCGATCGTGGCGCTCACCAACGAGCTGGCGGGATCTGACGGCGATATCTTCAGCCACACCTTCAAGCTGCTGGAGCTCGGGCCACTGGTCGGCAAGCGAACCTGGGGTGGCGTGATCGGGATCTGGCCCCGCCACACGCTGGCGGACGGCACGCTGACGACCCAGCCGGAGTTCTCGTTCTTCTTCGACGACGTCGGCTGGAACGTCGAGAACTACGGCACCGACCCGGACATCGAGGTGGACAATCGGCCGCAGGACTACGTCCGGGGGGTGGACGTGCAGCTGAACCGGGCGATCGAGGTCTGCCTGGAGCAGATCGAGAAGGTGCCGCCGCACACGCCGCAGAGGAAGGAGCACCGCCAGCTGGCGCCGCCGCCGCTCTCGCCGCGCTCACGCCGCTAGTGAGACTGGCTCGGCGGCCCAATTCAGTATGCTTAGGCTGTCGCCTTCAGGGAGGCAGCATGCCAGATCTCGTCGAGCGCATTACCGTCAACCCGAAGCAGTGCGGTGGCCGCCCGTGCATTCGTGGCATGCGCATCCGTGTGACCGATGTCCTCGAACTGTACGCGGCGGGGCTGACTGCTGAACAGATCCTTGAAGAGCTGCCGGACCTGGAACCGGAGGATCTTCAGGCGTCACTGGTGTTCGCAGCGAGACGGCTGAATCATCCGATCGTCGTCGCGTGATCATCTGGCTCGACGCCCAATTGTCTCCCTCTCTTGCAGTCTGGATCACGCTCCGCTTCGCCATTGAGACGATAGCGGTTCGGGATCTGAACCTCCGCGAAGCTGAAGACGAAGCGATCTTTCGGGCGGCGACGACCCAAGGCGTGGTCGTCATGACAAAAGATGACGACTTCGTCCGACTGTTGGAGCGCCATGGGCCGCCGCCTCAGATTACCTGGCTTCGCTGCGGCAACACTTCGAACGCCTACCTGCGACAACTCCTGGGCGTCACGCTTCCGGACGTGCTCGCCATGCTCGACGCAGGCGAGCCTCTGGTCGAGATCACCGATCCGTGGCGACGTCCCCGACGCTCCGGGCGTGACGCCTAGCAGGCTGATGCTTCTATGGGTTGTCAAGCGCCAGATCAGACCTAGCGGCTCGCGACCCCCAGGAGCGCCGTTGCCACGACGTGGACGCCATCGGCGCGCTCATAGGCGCGGAATCGCTCAGTCAGGGCGGCCCGAGCGCGTTCAATCTGGGCACCGTCGAGGGCATCAACGTAACGGCGGGTCATGGTGCCGCTGATGCTCTGCCAATACTGCTCAACGTCGGTGTAGACAATGGTCAGTGAGTCCGCGACGACCCGAACATCGGTGAAGCCCGCACCGACTAAGGCACGCGCCAGGTCGTCGGACTCGGTGATCCAGCCGGGCGGCCTCCGGAGTTTGCTCTCCTCGAGTAAGCCCAACTCGCCGAGCACGGCCCGAATGTCGTCAGCTGGGGCTATCTGCCACGTCGAGACGCCGAGTCGTCCCTCGGGTTTGAGCACACGCCTCGCCTCGCCCAATGCTCGGTCCAGACGGGGGAAGAACATGACGCCGAACCCGCAGAGGACCCGGTCGAACGCGGCGTCAGGGAGGTCGAGCCGCTCGGCGTCCATGACGCGGGCACGCGTGTCGCATCCTCGGCGCGCTGCCTCCTCGTTCGCCGCTCGCACCATGCCCTCTGCCAGATCGACGCCAACCACTTCGCCCGCCGCCCCGACACGCTCAGCGGCCGGAAAGAGGACGGCGCCCCGACCAGTCGCCACGTCGAGCACGCGCTGCCCACGCTCGATGCCGACGACCTCAACGAGTCGCTGCCCGAAATGGGCAAATGCTCCCCCCGAATCGAAGCCGGTAGCCATGCTACTGAACAGGGCCGCCGTCTCCGTCTTACGCGTCACGGCATCGTCGGTCACGGTGTGCGGCCTCCTGCGGCGTCGTCGACCCTGAGAACGTCGGCTCCACCATCAGTGTGTGCCCGCAACGTTCTTGTGCGATTGGCTATCCCAGGAGGCGGCGCACTCACTACAGTGCTCTCAGGGTAGGCCGCCTGCCAGCGATGGTGCCACCTATGCGTACAAGACGCTGGGCCGAGTCTGGTCGGAGGACGCGGCTTCGTCGCCGGGGGCCGTGAGGGGTGGCGAAGCCGGAGGTGCGGTGATGATGCGGTACAGCTCGCGGGCCAGATAGCGCTTGAGGCAGCGGATGATCTCGGGCTTGGAGAGTCCTTCCGCAGTGCGACGGGCGACGTAGGTGCGGGTGGGGAGATGCCAACCCATGCGGCCGATGGCGAGCAGCTAGAGGGCGCGGTTCGCGTCACGATCGCCACCGCGGCTGAGGCGGTGCCGGTTGGTCCTTCCCGAGGACGCCGGGATGGGCGCGACTCCACAGAGGCTGGCAAAGGCGGCCTCGCTGCGCAGCCGGTCGGGATTGTCGCCGGCCGCCACGAGCAGCGCACCGGCGATGTCGGGGCCGACGCCTTTGACCGCGAGAAGCTCCGGCGCCGTAGCTGCCGGTGCCCTCGATGCCGATCTGCTCGATCACCCCGAACGCACTCGCCCACGCCAGCAACTCGGCGAAGCCCGCCGTAGACGTGGCGATGCTTCGAGTCCCTAGGCGCCGGCCGAACTGATCGAGCGCCACGCCAACGTGGAGATCAGCATGCGTATCGACCCCGAGCGTGACCCGCACGCCCCCGTCCTGCCCATCAGCACGTCCTGACCGCATCCGCTCGCCTCCTGTCTGAGTCCGGTCGTTCATCAGGAGCGCACCAGCCGAGGCGACGGACAGCACTGCGATGGGACCACGGTCACGCTTCTATAAGGTCAGCCTCCGCGAAGAATTCGATCGCCTACCAGGCGTTGAGACAGCCGTCGAGCTACTTGAGCGGCTATCGCGGGAGAAGCGACCCATCCTCGCCACCCGTTAAGACACCGTATTTCAGCAGCCTGCTAGAGCGGAGAACAGGCGCTCGGGCCTACCGCAGCTCCAACAGGTCGACCTCGAAGACGAGGGTTGCGTTCGGCGGGATCACGCCGCCGGCGCCCTGCGCGCCGTAGCCGAGGGTCGCCGGGATCGTCAGCTTGCGAGAACCGCCGACCTTCATCCCCTGCACGCCCTCGTCCCAGCCCTTGATGACCCGTCCGCCGCCCAGCGGGAACGTGAACGGCTGGCCACGGTCCTTCGAGCTGTCGAACTTCTTCCCATCGGTGAGCCAGCCGGTGTAGTGCACGACGGCCGTCTGACCGGCCTTCGCCTCGGCGCCGGTGCCCACCTTGGTGTCCTGGTACTTCAAGCCGGACGCGGTAGTGACTTCATTTCCGCCGCCTGGCGGCGCCTGGCTCTGCGCACACGCGGCCACGAGCACGGCCAGCACGGCCGCCCCTACGACGATGCCGAGAAGCATGATCGGCGATCTCCTTCGCTGCTGCATTCGGTACACCCCTTCATGCCGATGGCGCGGCACGGTGTCCGGCGCTCGATCGTCCGACAGGCATCATGCCACGCGCTCGGTCCCCGCGCCCAAAGTTGCAAGATCGTTGAGATCGGGAGAATCAGCAGGAAAAGAGGGAGGAATCCCTACATGCACAGTGTTACCTTTCGCGGGCTAATGATGTAGACTGTTGCCGAGGACACCGGCTGGTCAGCTCACTGAGCGAGCCGGGGGCCTGGCACGCAACGTGCGGCGTAGCCCGGCTCTTGCGGATCGGCTCGTTTGTGGCGGGCGAACCGTTGGCGGCAATGTGAGGCCGCCGCAGAGCGTGGCAAAGACGACACGCGGTCCGAGCAAATAGCAGAGCAGCTGTCATTGTCTCGTCGGGTTGCGGTGCGTCCACGGGGTGTGTTGCCGCGATTCACGGGCGGATCACGAGTGAGGTGGAGTGGAGCGTGGGGTCAGGCAAGTTCTCCGTGACGCTGATGATCGGGGCGCCGGGGGCCGGCAAGGGCACGCAGGCGCGCTACGTGCGTGAGACACTTGGGATTCCGCACGTTGCCACCGGCGACCTGCTGCGCGAGCATCGACGCCGCGGCACGGTACTCGGGAGGACGGCCCGCGCGTACATGGACCGGGGCGACCTCGTCCCGGACGACCTGGTCGTCAAGATGGTCATCGACCGCCTCGAGCAGCCGGACGCGGCGAACGGCGTCTTGCTGGACGGCTTCCCACGAACGTTGACGCAGGCCCAGGCGCTCGACGTCGAGTTGTCGGCGCGAGGCGGCGGCGTGGCGGCGGCGCTCTTTCTAGACGTGCCGCCGGGTGTGCTGGTCAGGCGGCTCTCCGGTCGGCGGATGTGCGACGGCTGCCAGAGCACCTACCACGTGGACCTGCACGACCTGCCCGCCGATGGCACCTGCCCGGAGTGCGGCGAGCACCTGGTCCAGCGCCGCGACGACCAGCGATCGGCGGTGGCGCGGCGGATCGCGATCTACCTCGATCAGACGACGCCGGTCCTCGATCACTACCGCTCGCGCGGGCTCGTCCATCGGGTGGACGGCAACCGCCCGGTCGAGCAGATCCGCTCCGATCTGCTGTGCGTACTCCGACGGCGGGTGCCGGCGCTCGTCGCGTCCTGAGTCCTCCAGTAGAATCGAGTCGGCTGGACGCGCCGGCCGACGCACTCTGGAGGGCTCACAACGATGCTCAAGCGCAGGCTCGGCCGGACCGATCTCGACGTCAGCGTCCTCTGCTTCGGCGGCAACGTGTTCGGCTGGACGACCGATGCCGCGCAATCGGCAGCCGTTCTCGACGCGTTCATGGAGGCCGGCGGCAACTTCGTGGACAGCGCGGACGTCTACTCACGCTGGGCAGCGGCGGGGAGTCCGAGCTGATCCTCGGCCAGTGGATGAAGGATCGGGGGAACCGCAAGGACGTGATCGTCGCCACCAAGCTCGGCAGCCCGATGGGCGAGGGGAAGCAGGGCCTCTCGCGCGCCTACATGGTCCAGGCCGTCGAGGACTCGCTGAAGCGCCTCCAGACCGACTACATCGACCTGTACCAGGCCCACCGCGACGACCAGGAGACGACGCTCGACGAGATCATGGAGGCGTTCGACTCGCTGGTGAAGCAGGGCAAAATCCGTTGGATCGGCGCCTCGAACTTCACGACCACGCGCCTCGCCGAAGCGAACGCCGTCGCCGAGAAGGGCGGTTGGGCTCGTTATGAGAGCATCCAGCCGGCCTACCATCTGCTCCAGCGCTCGGACTACGAGGCCGAATTGGAGCCGCTCCGTCAGAAGGACGAGATCGGGATGGGCGCTGGTGTATCCTCACGGTCTCTGCTGGAGGATCACTTGCTATGCGCATCGCCATCGGCGGCATCTCCCACGAGACGAACACGTTCTCGACGCTCCCAACGGACCTCGCGCTGTTCGAGCGGCGGGGGGTCCACGGTGGCGAGGCGCTGATCCCGGCCTTCGCCGGCACGAGGACGATCGTCGGCGGCTTCCTGGACGGCGCGCGCTCGGAGGGCTTCGAGGCCGTCCCGACGATGCTGGCCGAGGCTGCGCCGTCTGGAACGGTCACCGCCGAGGCGTTCGATCGACTGACCGAGCTGCTCGTCGAGGGCTTGCGCGAGGCCGGCCCCGTCGACGGCGTGCTGCTGGAGCTCCATGGGGCGATGGTGGCGGAGAACGCGCGCGACGGCGACGCCGAGATCCTTCGGCGAGTGCGCGATGTCGTCGGCTCGATCCCGATCGTCGGCGTCCTGGACCTGCACGCCAACATCTCGGACAGCATGGTCGCGCTCGCCGACGCGCTGGTCGGCTACGACACCTACCCGCACGTCGACATGTACGAGCGAGGCCTGGAAGCCACGGCCATCATGACGAGGATCGTACGCGGGGGCCTGCGGACCGCCCGTGCGCTGCGCAAGCCGCCGCTGATGCCGCCGCTCTCGAAGCAGTGCACCACCTACGACACGCCGATGCGCGCCCTGATCGAGCTCGCCCACCAGCGTGAGCGCAAGCCGGGCATGGTGTCCGTGACGGTGGCGGCCGGCTTCCCGTACGCCGACGTCCCCGAGGCCGGGCTGGGGGTCCTGGCGATTGCCGACGGCGATCAGGCGCGGGCTGAGGCCGTGGCCGACGAGATCGCGGCGCTCGCCTGGAAGCGGCGGCACGAGTTCGTCATTCGCTGCACGCCGGTCGAGGAGGCGCTTCAGATCGCCGCCGACGCCCCAGACGGGGCATCCGGCCCGGTTGTGCTGGCCGACACGGCGGACAATCCGGGGGCCGGCGCCCCCTGCGACGGCACGATCCTGCTGCGCGGCCTGTTGGATCGCGGCGTCCAGAACGCGGCGCTGGGAGCGCTCTGGGACCCGCGGGCGGTTGAGATCTGCCGGGTAGCGGGCGTCGGCGCGAACGTCGAGCTGCTGCTGGGCGGCAAGACTGACGACCTGCATGGCGAGCCACTCAGCGTCTCCGGGCGGGTTCGCCTGCTCTCGGACGGCCGGTTCAAGAACCTCGGCCCGATGAACACCGGCGCCGAGACGCGGATGGGGCCGACCGCCGTGCTGGCGGTCGGCAGCGTGGACGTGGTCATCACCAGCAATCGGGTCCAGGCGCTGGACGCCGGGGTGTTCCTTTCGCAGGGGATCAACCCGTCGAGGAAGCGGGTGCTGGTGCTGAAGTCGAGCGTCCACTACCGGGGAGCGTTCGAGCCGCTGGCCTCGCGGGTGGTTGAGGTGGACACGCCGGGTCTGAGCAATTCGGACCTCTCACGCTACCCATACCAGCACGTCCGCCGCCCGATCTTCCCCCTCGACGCAATGGTGTAATCGCCGAGGGGTGACCGGCCTCACGTCGATTTGGGATGCGCCGGGGTACACTCTGGAGTGGCCGACAGTTGCCCATCATGGGAGGGACGATCGATGGCGATCTACATGTCGCAGTTCACGTACACCGCTGAGGCCTGGGCCGCCCTGTCCAAGAACCCGGTTGACCGCCGCGACGGTCTCCGCAAGCTCTTCGAGAGCGTCGGAGGCAAGCTGATCGAGCTGTACTACTCGTTCGGCTCGCACGACGGCGTGATCCTGTACGAGGCGCCGGACGACCAGTCAGTGGCGGCGGCGATCATCGCGGCGATCGGCGCGGGACACGTCCGGTCGATCAGCACCACGCACCTGATCCCAGTCGAGGACATGATCGCGGCGCTCGGCCGAGCTGGCGCCATGAGCTACTCGGCGCCGAAGAGCTGAACCGGCCAGCGTCACCGACGAGTCCGGCCCACGGGGTGGGCCGGGCTTGCTCTAGCGACGGCCGGCCGCGACCCGCACGCTCTGGATCAGCGCCGTCGCGGCAGTCTCGATCTCGGACGCGGTGGTCTGGTAACCGAGCGAGAGGCGGACCGCTCCCAGGGCGCGCTCGCGCGCGATGCCCATCGCCAGCAGCACGCCGGACGGCTCGGTCCGGCCGGCGTGGCACGCCGAGCCGGTCGAGGCTGCGATGGCCGGCGTCCGTGCCAGCAGCTCCTCGCCGTCCTGGCCCGGGAGGCTGACGTTGAGCGTGTTCGGCAGGCGCCGCTCAGGGTGGCCGTTCAGGGACAGGCCGGGCACGCCGTCCTGAAGGAGTGCGTGCAGACGATCGGCTAACGCCTGCGTGCGCCCGACCCCGCCGGACGCGAGGCGGTCGCCGGCCAGCGCGCAGGCCGCGCCCAGGGCGACCATGTACGGCACGTTCTCGGTGCCGGCCCGCCGGCCTCCCTCGTGGCCGGCCCCGTGCACCAGCGAGTCCAGCACCGTGCCGGAGCGCACGTAGAGGGCACCGATCCCCTTCGGCGCGTACAGCTTGTGCCCGACGATCGTCAGCAGGTCGATTCCGAGCTCGTCCACCCGTGCCGCGATCTTCCCGACCGACTGCGCGGCGTCGGTGTGGAACGGTACTCCGTGCTGGCGCGCCACCTCGGCGATCTCGGCGGTCGGCTGGATCGTGCCGACCTCGTTGTTGGCGTGCATGATCGTGATCAGCACGGTTCGGGGCTCGATCGCGCGGGCGACGTCGTCCGGATCGACCAGGCCGTGCCCGTCGACCGGCAGGACCGTCAGCCGGTACCCGAACCGCTCCACGAGGTACCGGCAGGCGTTGAGGATGGCCGGGTGCTCGACGGCAGAGGTGATCAGGTGATCGCCCTGGCCCCGCCGCGCGAACGCCACGCCTTTGATCGCCAGGTTGTTCGCCTCGCTGCCGGCCCCCGTGAAGACGATCTCGTCAGGCTGACAGCCGATCAGCCCGGCAACCTGGGACCGTGCCAGGACGACGGCGTCATGCGCGGCGGCGCCGTAGGCGTGGCTGCTGGACGGGTTGCCGAACTGCTCCCGGAGGAACGGCAGCATCGCGTCGAGGACTTCGGGCGCGATCGGCGTCGTCGCGTTGTAGTCGAGGTAGATCGGTCGCTCCACCGCGCGCCTCCCGCTTCATCTCCACGTCCACCATGCCTGGGCGGTCGTCAGATCTCCTCCGCGGCCGGGAGCGGCTTCTTCGCCACGAAGCTCAACAGGAGCGGCGCGAAGAGGAACACCAGCACCAGCACCGCGAGGATAGCCGAGATCGGCCTGGTAAGGAAGATCGCAAAGCTGCCCTGGGACATCAGGAGCGACTGCCGCAGCGACGTCTCCATCATCGGGCCGAGCACCAGCGCCAGCACGATCGGCGCGATCGGGAACTCGAGCTTGCGCATGACGTAGCCGATCACGCCCGACACCAGCATGATCCAGAGCTCGAACGTGCTGAAGTTGACGCTGTAGACGCCGACGATGCAGAAGAGGACGATGAACGCGGCCAGGACCGAGTAGGGGATCATCAGCGCGCGGACGAAGACCGGCACGAAGACGATGTTCAAGATCACCAGCATGACGTTGCCGATATACATGCTGGCGATGGTGCCCCAGACGAAGTCCGGGTTCTTCTCGAAGAGCAGCGGCCCGGGCTGAAGCCCGAACAACATCATGGCGCCGAGCATGACCGCCGTCGTGCCCGAGCCGGGGATGCCGAGCGTCAGCAGCGGCACCATTGCACCGCCCGTGGAGGCGTTGTTCGCGGCCTCGGGCGCCGCCACACCCTCGATGGTGCCGGTCCCGAACTTCTCAGGGTGCGCCGAGATCCGCTTCTCCAGGGCGTACGACAGGAACGACGCGATCGTAGCGCCGGCCCCCGGCAGCATCCCGACGACGAAACCGAGGATCGTTCCCCGCGCGATCGGGCCGGTGCTGACCTTCAGATCCTGCTTGTTCAAGATCAAGTCCCGGAGCGTCGTCTTGATCGGGTCGAGCTTGTAGGTCCGTTCGAGGCTCGCGAGCACCTCGCCGATGCCGAACAGGCCGACCGCGACAGCCAGGAAGCCGACCCCGTCGAGCAGCTCGATCTCGCCAAAGGTGAAGCGCGGCAAGGCGGAGATGACGTCCAGGCCGATCACGCCGATCATGATGCCCAGCAGCGCCGAGAGCACCCCCTTGACCTTATTCTCAGCCAGCAGCACGCTCAGTGTGGCCAGACCGAGCAGCATCAGCATCAGGTACTCGGGCGGTCCGAACGAGAGCGCGGCTCGCGCCAACGGCACGGCCATGATGGTCAGCAAGACGACGCTGAACGTGCCGGCGACGAAGGAGCCGATCGCGGCGATCGAGAGGGCCGGGCCGGCCCGTCCGTAGAGCGCCATCTGGTACCCGTCGAGGGTCGTCATGACCGTGGACGACTCGCCGGGCACGTTGATCAGGACGGACGTGATCGTGCCGCCGTACATCGCCCCGTAGTAGATGCCGGCCATCAGGATCATCGCCGCGGTCGGGTCCATGCCGAAGGCGAGCGGCAGCAGAATCGAGACGCCGGCCACTGGCCCGATGCCCGGTAGCGCGCCGATCAGCGTCCCGACGATCACCCCCAGGAGCGCGAACAGGAGATTCGTGGGGGTCAGGGCGATCGCGAAACCAAGCTGAAGATTGTGGAGTAGCTCCATCCGACGGTCGTCCTTCTCTAGAAGCTCAGCACGCCCGAGGGCAGCGGCACGCGGAGCCAGACTTTGAAGACGGCGTAGACGAGCACCACGGACAGTGGCGCCAGCACCACGGCGAGAATCGGGCGCCGATCCAGGACGAGGAGCAGTGCCAGCATCAGCAGCGTGCCCGTGACCAGGAAGCCGAGCCGGTCGAGGAGCACGATCGCGATCGCGATCGCGACGAGGGTTGCCACGATGCGCACCGCGGCGGCCCGGTCCGGCGGAAGCACCTGTTCCGGCGCGGATCCAGGACGAACGAGCAGCACGATCGACAGCACGGCGAACGCAGCGCCGAGAATCACGGGCAGGAAGCCCGGCCCCGGGGCGCCGGGCGATCCGAACGGGTAGCGGCTGGCCTCCCAGAGGAAGCCAGCCGAAAAGACGAGCAGGACCACGGCGGCGATGCGGATTGCCACGTCTGTGGAGCCTCCGATCAGCTTCGGCCGATACCCATTTCCTTGATGATCCGGGTGTACATCTCGGTCTGTTCCTCGAAATATTCGCCGTATTCGTCACCGCCGAGGAACTGGATCACCATCTGGTTGTCTCCGGCGTACTTTTTCCAGCCGGCCGATTCGGTCGCTTTCTTGAACGCGTCCACCCAGATCTGGCGAGCGTCGGCGGGCATATCGGGCGGCCCGACGATGCCCCGGCCAGACTCCAGGTTCAAGTTCACGCCCTTTTCGATGGCGGTCGGGGTGTCCGCCAGGGCCGGGATCCGCTTGCCGGTGAGCGCCAGCATCGGGCGCATCTTGCCGGCCTGGATCTGCGGCAGCAGCTCGTTCGGGTTTCCGCTGGCGAGCGCGACGTGGTTGCCAAGCAACGCCGCGTTCACTTCGCCACCGCTGTTGAACGGGATGTAGGTGATCTCGAACCCCTGCTGCTTCTGGAGGACGGAGAACGCCATCGCGTCCGAGCCGCTGGCCGAGGTGCCGCCGGTGTTGATCGTCTTCGGGCTCGCCTTGGCCGCGCTGACCAGATCGTCCCAGCTCTTGTACGGGCTCTCGGCGCCGGTGACGATCAGCAGCCCGTCCACCGCCATCAGGGCGATCGGGGTGAGGTCCTTGTACGTCAGCGGAGTCTCCGTCACCAGCGGGCCGGTGATCAGGCTGGAGGTCGCCGTCGCGATGACGTGGGGCTCGCCCCGGTTCTGGGTCAGGTACGCCCAGCCGATCATGCCGCCGGCGCCTGGCTTGTAGCTGATCGCCATCGGCTGCGGCATCAGATTCTCATCCGTGAAGACCTTGTTGATCGTCTCGCCGGTGATGCCGCTGCCGCCGCCCGGCGCGAACGGGACGACGAGCTCGATCGGCCTGCTCGGGAACGGGCCGGTCGCCTCGCCGCGCGGCTTGAAGCCCGGCTTCGCCGCCGCGGCGGCGGGTCCAGCGGCAGCGGTCGGAGCGGCGGCGGCTGGGGCGGACTGCGGTGGGGTGGCCGGCGCAGCCGCTGCCGGCTTCGTGTCGGCGGCCGGCTTGGGCGTCTCGGCCGGCTTCGTCTCGGCCGGCTTCGACGCTGGCGTGCTGCCGCCACACGCCTGGAGAAGCGGCAGCGTCGTCACCGTGACGACGCCCAATCCGAGCGCGCGCAAGAGCTGTCGTCGATTCACATTTCACCTCGTCGCTAATGACACCAGAATGTACGGACGTGGCATGCAGCGGCCGTCAGGGGTGACGGCGTGGTTGCCGGCGTTGCCGAAGCACACACGACGTGCCAGAGGCGCCGCGCCAGCATCGACGCGCTGGCACCTTGCTCTGTCGTGGCGTCAGACCTCGACGCCACGAAAGGACGGTCATGCCAGGATGGACCATCAGCACGAGTCGCACGTTTCGGGCCAGCCTGCCGAACAGCGGGCCCGTCATCCATCGTGGCTCACGTGATGTATACTGATACCTGATTGATGTATGCTACGCAGGATAGGGGGCGCGCTCATGGCGATGCAGCGGACACAGATTTACCTTGACCAGGAACTGGCGTCCTCGCTAGACCGATTGGCTGAACAGCGGCAGACGTCCCGAGCCGAGATCATCCGCGAGGCCGCACGAAGGTTCGTGCAGGCCGAGGGTGTGGAATTCGGCTCGATCCTCAAGCTGGCTGGTCTGGGTCACGGCGGTCCGGGGCACGTGTCTGAGCATCACGACGACTTCCTCGTCGACGAGAAGCTGAAGCAGGACGAGGCGTGAACACACGCGAAGTCTTTGTCGATTCCTCCGGCTGGTACGCCATGATAGACGCGGATGACCCGAATCATGGTGCCGCGGTGCGCACCCTCCGTCGATTAGCGGCGGAACGTCGGGTTCTCGTCTCCACCAACCATGTCATCGGCGAGACGTACACACTACTGCGAAAGCGCCTCGGGTTTCGTCTGGCACATGCATTCTTGCAGTATGTTCGGACTGATCCGTCGGTTCGACGAACGTTCGTTTCTGAGGAATGGGAGGAAGAAGCGGAGCGGCTGCTAGAGCAGTTCGATGACCAACTCTTCAGCTACGTCGATGCGGTTTCGTTTGTGACCATGCGACGTTTGCGGATACTGGAAGCGTTGGCCTTCGATCGGGATTTTGTCATCGCAGGCTTCATCCTGGCAGGTGACGAGTGACACGCAGACGTCTGGTCCTGGAATCGCCCACGGTGACACCGACGCGACCTGATCTCGAGCAGGACCGTCGAGCACAACTACGTGCGCTTCGCCCATACAAGGTCGTGGCGCTGGACTGGACAACCGGGGGCAGATGATCTGATCCATGTCCGTCGCGGTATCCGTCAACGGCGTACGCGTTCGGCTGACGGTCGAGAGGTGGCAGCACATCGTCGCCGGGCACCCGGAGATGGCGCCGGAACGAGCAAGGGTGGTTCAATCTCTTGAACGCCCAGATCTCATTCAGGCTGGCGACTTCGGAGAGTTGCTCGCCGTCCGTCATTGGCCGGCGACCGCGCTCGGTGAAACGTACATGGTCGTTGCGTATCGTGAAGTCGACCGGGCGGACGGCTTCGTTCTCACAGCGTATCTGACACGCCGGCCATCACGGTCGAGGAGCGTCGTATGGAAGCGGTAAGAATGCTTGAGGGCCGCGATCCGGTGACCCGCACGTATGATGAAGACGCAGACGTGCTGTACATCTCCCTCGGCGCGCCTCGCGCGGCCGTAGGGGTTGACGTTGGCGATGGCGTGATACTCCGCTATGACGAAGCTGCGCACGAGGTGGTCGGCGTTACGCTGGTCGGCATGCGTGCCAGGCTCCTCCGTCGACTGTCAGACGAAGGCTGATTCGATGGTCTCGTTCGCGACGTTGCCCACAGCCGAGACGACCCCGACGATTACCCGGCCTGACCTGGACCGAGACCAGGACGTGCAGCCCAGAGCGCTCCGTCCTCACAAGGTCGTGGTGCTCGACTGCAACTGCCACACCTTCGACGACGTCGAGATCGCGCTCTGCCGGATCATCCCCGGCATGACCAGAGCGAAGGCCCACCAGCACGCCTGGGAGATCCACACGACGGGAGCATCGGTGGTGGCGCGCGCCCCGAAGGAGCGGGCCGAGCTGTTCCAGGAGCAGTTGGCGGCGCGCGGGCTGCGGGTTACCATCGAGCCGGACTGACCGTTTCTGTCTGGACGGGGAAGATCCTGATCCCCGGCATCATCAGCCACCAGACGAACGTGGTGGAGCACCCGGAGCTGATGGCCTGGCGCATCAAGCACTACGCCAGCGTCGTCGGGCGCGAGAACGTCACCGCCAGCACAGACTGCGGCTTCGCCCAGGGCTGGAGCATGATCCGGGTCCATCCGGAGATCCAGTGGGCGAAGCTGAAGACGCTTGTCGAGGGCGCGGCACTGGCGAGCAAGGAGCTCTGGGGGCGCGGCTAGATCGCAGCCTCGGGTCGCTCTGCGCGTCGTCCATTCGTGGGCCACCACCAGCCGCTACGCCGCGGTGAGCCTTGGCAGGGGTGGGGATCGGTCGGCCGCCCGGGTATGATCTCTTGCTCGGGTTCCAGTGACGGACCGTCGCTGCACGTCGGAATGGCTCCGGCGTGCCGAACGTGACGTGCTGGAAGCTTCGATCGGGTCCACGGTGGTGAGCCAGGCGCCCCTGGCGCGACGACACTCCCGCTCACCGCACGGTAGAAGGGAACGGACGCATGAAAGGCGTAGATGCTGTCGCGAAGATCCTCCAGCTGGAGGGGGTCGAGTACCTCTTCTCGTATCCGAACCATCCACTTATCGAGGCGGCGGCGAAGCTCGGGATCCGCCCGATCATCGCCCGCAGCGAGAAGACGCTGATCAACATCGCGGACGGCTACACTCGAGCGCTGAACGGCACGAAGCCGACCGTCGTCGTGGTCCAGGGCGGCCCCGGCATCGAGAACGCGTTCGGCGGGCTGGCACAGGCCGCCTCGGACGGCGTGCCGATCCTGACGATCCCGGGCGGCGGCGAGGCGCGCCGACTCGGGGCCGGCGAGTTCGACCCACTGCCGGTCTACAACCACATCATGAAGTGGACGGGGCGAATCAACCTCCCGGAGCGCATCCCGGAGCTGATGAACCGGGCGTTCTCGCAGCTTCGGAACGGGAAGCTCGGACCGGTCCTGCTGGAGCTGCCACGTGACACTGGCAACGCCGAGGCGGATGACCCGACCGGCGTCTACACGCCGCCGAAGGCGTACCGCTCGGCAGGCGATCCGAGCGACGTGGCCCAGGCCGCGAAGATGCTGCTGGCGGCGAGCCGGCCGGTCCTGCACGCCGGGCACGGCGTCCTCTGGGCCCAGGCCTGGGACGAGCTGCGCGAGCTTGCCGAGCTGCTCCAGATCCCGGTGATGACCACGATGGCCGGCAAGAGCGCGTTCCCGGAGAACCACCCGCTGGCGCTGGGCGCGGGCGGCCACTCGATGACTGAGAGCGCCGCGCATTTCCTGGTCAAGTCAGACCTCGTCTTCGGGGTCGGCTGCAGCTTCGCCAAGGGCTCGTTCTCGTTCCCGATCCCGGACGGCAAGGCGATCGTCCAGGTCGTCTCGGATGGTGCCACGCTAGACAAGGACCACAAAGTCAGCCACGCCGTCATCGGCGACGCCAAACTGGTACTGCGGCAGGTCATCGACGAGATCAAGGCGTCCGGCGCCGCGAAGCAGCGCGATGGCGTGGCCGAAGAGGTCAAGCGAGCGAAGGATGCGTTCCTGGACACCTGGCTGCCGCGCCTGACTGCCGACACCGCGCCGATCAGCCCGTACCGCGTGATCTGGGACCTGGTCCAGAACCTGGACCGGAAGAACGTCATCATCACCCACGACTCCGGCAACCCTCGGGACCAGACGCTGCCGTTCTTCGAGGCGATCGTACCGCGCGGCTACATCGGCTGGGGCAAGTCGACGCAGCTCGGCACCGGCTACGGCGTCGCGCTGGGCGCCAAGCTGGCGTACCCCGAGAAGACCTGCATCAACGTCATGGGCGACCTGGCGTTCGGCACGGCCGGCATGGAGATCGAGACGGCGTTCCGCGAGCGGCTGCCGATCATCACCGTGCTGCTGAACAACTCACGACTAGGCGGGTACAGCAACTACATGCCGGTCGCCAGCGACACGTACAACTCGAACAAGCTGACCGGCGACTACGCCGCCATGGCGAAGGGCCTGGGGGCGTACTCCGAGAAGGTCCAGAACCCGGAGGACGTCAAGGGCGCAATCGAGCGCGCAGTGCAGGCCACCCGCGAGGGCCGGCCGGTCCTGCTCGAGATGATCACGCGCGAAGAGCCGGTCTTCCCGGACTCGAACCGGGTCATCAAGGAGGCGTCCGAGCGCGAGCTCGCGCGGGCCTGACTGTCGAACTCGGACACGGCGCCGGGCGGTACCGCCCGGCGCCGACGAACGGTGTGGGCGGGCGCGCTCAGCGTGCGCCGACGTACCGGTTGACGGCGTCGAGGATCGTCGCGAGCTGGAACGGCTTGGCGATGAACCCGTCGGCCGCGCAATCGCGCGCGGCGTCCGCCCCGTCGACCGAGGCCGAGAGCAGGACCACCGGCGCCTCGCCGCCGCGCTCGCGGTACGCTCGGCAGACGGCGGTGCCGTCGAGCCGCGGCATGTTGACGTCGACCAGCAGGAGATCGATGTCATGGAGCCGGGCGAGCTGGAGCGCCTCGGCGCCGTCGCTGGCGGCGATCACCGAACAATCGTCGCCGCGCAGGATCAGCTCGAGCAGGGTCCTGATCCCACGGTCGTCCTCAGCAACCAGGACACTCCGTGGCCGTTGGCGCTTTTCTGCGTTCATATCGATAGTAACGGCGCACTAAGACGCAACAGGACAATTGTGTTCCTGCTCTCGTCGGTATATGGAGACCTTACAGCATCAGATGTCGCGTTAGGAGCCAGCCGTGGCGGCCGGCCTCCGCGCCTTCGAGGATCGTGACCTCGACCGCGTCGCCGTCCACCGCCTCGACCCGCACGGCCTGACCATGCTGTACCAGGACCCACGCCGTCTCCTGCGAGGCGCGCTCGATCGCGTGCTCGTCGCTCTCTCGGTACGCTCGACGGAGGGTGTCGAAGGCAGTCCGGTCGACCGGGATCGGCCAGGACGGTATCCCGGGCTGGTTGATGCGGGCAACGTCTCCCACCCTCACCCCTCGTCCAGCCCCTGGCGCCGACACCGCCGGCCCCGCCAGCGTCGAGACGACGACGGCGCCGATCGCCAGCCACCAGGCCGCCACCAGGACGGCGAGCCCCCAGAACCTGCCACGGCGCACGATCACCTGACTCCGGCCAACCAGCTCCTGAAGTCAGGCTATGGCCATTCTGCCTCGGAGGCTGAGCGCGGAATCCCGTAGCGTGCCCCTGATCTACGGTGCGTACGCCGTATGGTGACGGACCGAGACGGCGACGCCTCGCGGCGGGCCGGCGGGCACGCTAGACTGTACGGACGTCTGATCTGCCACCTCGGCAGAGCATGCCGGACCATGTCCGCACGCTGAGACGACCGCGTCGTGGGGGAACGTCTCCTATGCTGGCAACCGCTGTCGCGTACCGAACCGCCGTGCCGGTCCGACCGATGGCGCGGCGACCGTCGACGATCGTGCCCGTACACGTGTCCGCCCTCGCGGCCATTGCTGAGGGGAGCTGAGATGCCTGACGACGCATCCTCGACCCGGGCAGCCGCGCACGCCGCAATCGACAAATTCTTCCATGCGCGGTCGATCGCCATCGTCGGCGCGACCGAGCGGGCCGGCTACGGGGCCCGCTTCGTCAACACCCTGCTCAAGACTGGCTACAGCGGGCAGATCTATCCCATCAACCCGAATCGGACCGAGGTGTTCGGGCTGCGCTGCTACTCCGCGCCGGAGGTGTTGCCAGAGACGCCGGACCTGGCGGCGGTCATCGTGCCGGCCGAGCGCGTGCTGGACTCGCTGCGCGCATGCGCGGCGGTCGGCGTGCGGGCGGCGGTCGTCATCTCGGCCGGGTTCGCCGAGCTACACACGGACGAGGGCCGGCAGCGCCAGGCCGCGCTCTCGGCATTGGCCGCCGAGACCGGACTGCGGATGATCGGCCCGAACAACCTGGGCGCCGCCAATCTGGCCGACAACGTCTGGGCGACCGCGTCATCACGGATCGTCGCCGGCCCGGCCGCTGGCGATCGGCCGGGCGCTGCGCTGATCTCCCAGAGCGGCGCGACCGCGTTCGGACCGCTGCTGGTCGTCGCTAGAGACCGGGGCCTCGCATTCCGCTACATCGTGACGACCGGCAACGAGGCGGACCTCGGCGCGGCGGACTTCCTCGAATACTTCCTGGAGAAGCCAGACGTTCGGGTCATCACCCTGCTGCTGGAGGGCATCCGCGACTTTGCCCGCATCAGAACACTGGCCGCCGAAGCGCTCCGGCGTGAGAAGGCGCTGGTGACGCTGAAGGTCGGGCGGTCGGAGGTCGGCCAGCGTGCCGCGCGCTCACACACGGCCTCGCTGACCGGCAGCGACCAGGTCCAGGACGCGCTGTTTCGCCAGCTTGGCATCATCCGGGTCCAGGATTACGACGAGTTGATCGAACAGTCGGCGATGTTCATGAAGGCGCCGCTGCCGGCCGGACGACGGATCGGCGTGGTCTCGCACTCCGGGGGGATCGGCGCGCACCTGAGCGACCAGCTCGGCGCGGTCGGCCTGGAGGTGCCGCCGTTCGCCGAGCAGACACGCCAGGGGCTGTTGAAGGTGCTGGGCGAGCGCGGTTCGGCCGCCAACCCTGCCGACATCACGGGCTATGCCAACAGCCCGTCGTTCGCGCCGCTCCTTGAGGTGCTGATGGCGGACCCGGGCCTGGACGCCTGGGTCGTCGCGACCCAGGGCGACGACGGTCTGGTCGCGAAGATCGTCAACGCGGCGGCATCCACCACGAAGCCGGTCGCCGTCGTCTGGACCGGCAGCCAGTCGGCGGAGGTCGGCCTGCCGACGCTCCAGGCGAGCCCGGTGCCGGTCTTCGCGCTGCCCTCGGGGGCGGCGCGGGGAATGGCGGCGCTCGTGCGGCTGGCCGAGACCCGGCAACGGGCAGGAGAGCAGGGACACGACGCGACGACCTCGACCGATGCTACTGCGCCTCGGCCCGACCCCCTCGCCGAGCTGTCCGGCACGCTCTCGGAGCACCAGAGCAAGCAAGTGCTGGCCGCCATCGGCATCGAGAGCACGCCGGAGGTGCTCTGCCAGCTCGCGCATGAGGCGGCCACGGCCGCGCACACTCTCGGGTACCCGGCCGTCCTGAAGGCGAGCGCGCCGGACCTGCCGCACAAGACGGAGCTTGGCCTGGTCCGGCTCGACCTGCGGAGCGAGGATGAGCTGCGCCGCGCCTACGGCGACCTCAAGCGCACGGCCGATCGCGCGGTGCCCCAGGGCATCGAAGGCATCCTGGTCCAGCCGTACCTGCGCGGTGGCGTCGAGACGATCGTCGGGCTGAACGACGACTCGCAGCTCGGCTGGCTGCTGGTGCTCGGGCTGGGCGGGACGCTGGTCGAGGCTCTCGGTGCCGTCACCTGGCGCGCCTGCCCGATCGAGAGGGCCGACGCCGAGTCGATGATCAACGACGTGCCGGCGCTGACGACACTGCTGCGCGGCGTTCGGGGAGCACCGCCGGCGGATCGCAAAGCGCTGGCGGACGCGCTGGTCGCCCTGTCACGCCTGCCAGCTCGGCTCGGGGACCGCCTGGAGACGGTCGACGTGAACCCGCTCCTGGTGCGCGCCGAGGGTCTGGGGGCCGTCGCGCTCGACGCGCTGGTGGTGCTCAAGCCGTCAGAGGAGTTGAGAGCATCGTCGCGCGGGGCCGTGAATTGAAACCCCCATGCCGTTCAGCGAGAGCGCGCTTCCTCACCGCGAGCGTGAGCGAGCGGACCTTAGTGCGCCCGGGGTCCGCTCGCTCACGCTCGCGGTGAGGAACCACGATCCCCACCTGACGCGCGGCCACGATGGCACCGATCTGAATGGCGTTGAGGTTCAACCCGCGGCAGAGGTGTGTGCAACCCGGGTGCTGGAGCTGGTCCTGTGACTGAGTCCCGCGAGCCCACACGCATCGTCACATCCCTGAACCGAGGCTGGCTGTTCAGCCCCCAGGTCGTCACGGGTTGCACCGAGCCAGACTTCGACGACAGCGGCTTTGAGGTGGTCACGCTGCCGCACGCCAACGTCCAGCTGCCGTGGCACGGCTTCGACGAAGGCAGCTTCCAGTTCGTCTCGGTGTACCATCGACGCCTGACGCTGCCGCCAGCACGGCGTGGTCAGCGCGTCTTCCTCGATTTCGAAGGGGTGATGACGGCAACCACGGTGTTTGTCAACGGCGCGAAGATCGGCGAGTATCGCGGCGGCTACCTACCGTCGACGTTCGAGGTCACCGAGTACGTCACGTGGGACGGGTCGAACGTGATCGCCGTACTGGTGGACTCGACAGAGCGGCCGGACATCCCGCCGTTCGGCGGTCGGATCGACTACCTGACGTTCGGCGGGATCTACCGCGAGGCCTGGCTACGGATCGTGCCGGACACGTTCATCACGAACGTGTTCGCGAAGGCAGTGGACGTGCTGACCGAACGGCGTCGGGTTGAGGTGCGAGTTGACCTGAACGTCGGCGCGAGGGCGGAGAGGCCGCTGCGTCTCCGGGTGGGTCTCGCGGACATGGCCGGCGTCAGTATCGGCTCCGCGAGCCGCGAGATCGAGGTGGGCCCGCGCTCCCTCCCCTCGTTCACCGTCACGGTGGACGATCTCGGAGCCGTCGATCTCTGGGACGTCGAGCGGCCGGCGCTCTACCACGCGATTGTGACGCTGGAGAAGCCGGGCGAGCAGGACAGATCGCCGCTCGATCGCTATGAGACGCGCTTCGGCTTTCGCGAGGCCAGCTTCACGCCCGAAGGCTTCTTCCTGAACGGGCGACGCCTGAAGCTGCGCGGCCTCAACCGCCACCAGACCTACCCGTACGTCGGCGGTGCGATGCCCGCTCGTGTCCAGCGCAAGGACGCCGAGATCCTGAAGCGCGAGATCAAGTGCAACCTCGTGCGGACCTCGCACTACCCGCAGTCGCCGCACTTCCTCGACGCCTGCGACGAGCTCGGCCTGCTGGTCTTCGAGGAGATCCCGGGCTGGCAGCATATCGGCGACGAGCACTGGCAGGATCTCGCCTGCCGAGACGTCGAACAGATGATTCGCCGCGACTGGAATCATCCGTCGGTGGTCCTCTGGGGCGTCCGCATCAACGAGTCGCCCGACAATCACGACTTCTACCTGCGGACCAACGCCATCGCCCACGACCTGGACGACTCGCGGCAGACTGGCGGCGTCCGCAACCGGTACGAGTCCGAGAAGCTCGAGGACGTCTTCACCTTCAATGAGTTCCGTGACCCGGCCACCGACATCCGCCCGCCGAACCACGACCGGTACCTCGTCACCGAGTTCGGCGGGCACATGTGGCCGACGAAGCCGTGGGATGGCGTCGAGCGGGTCCAGGCGCACGTCCTCTGGCACGCCAGGATGCAGGCGGCACTCGCGAGCCACGACGGCTACGCCGGGGGGATCGGGTGGTGTGCGTTCGACTACAACACCCACGCCGATTTCGGATCAGGCGACCGAGTCTGCTACCACGGCGTCGCGGACATCTTCCGAATCCCGAAGCCCGCCGCCGCGCTCTACCGTTCGCAGTGCGATCCTGCCGAGGAGATCGTGCTGGAGCCGACGTTCCCATGGGTGATGGGCGACCAGGCGGCCGGCGGACCGGGCCTCGGGATGCTTTGCTCGAACGTCGATCGGTTGAAGCTATACGTCGGCGAGCAACTCGTGGACGAGATCGAGCCGGATCGCGGCGAGCTTGGTTACCTGCCACATCCGCCGTTCTTCACCGATCGGCTCCAGGCATCCTGGGGGCAGCGCCTGCGCGACCTCCGGATCGAGGGGTACCTGGGCGACAAGGTGGTCGTCACGCGGCTGCTGCCGGCCCGCGCGACCGACGCGCAGTTCCACGTCGAGCCCGACGACCTGGAGCTACTGGCAGGCGGCAGCGACGCGACCCGGGTCGTGTTTCGCGTCACGGACGCCGAGGGGAACCGCCGGCCGTTCGCCACTGGCGCGATCGTCCTCGAGCTGGACGGCCCGGGTGAGCTGATCGGCGAGTCGCCGTTCGCGCTGGCGGGCGGAGTCGGCGCGGTCTGGATCAAGAGCCGTGAGGAGCCGGGCCAGATCACGCTCCGGGCAACTCACCCATACCTCGAGACACGCACGATCACGATTCAGACGACGGCGGTCCCGCCGGAGCCGTACTGAGGTGCTACCTACGTCTGCCGCAGCATTTCTTCCGCTTCCAGCCTGGCTTGCAAGTACGCCAGGAGCTCTCGCTCCACATCGACGAAATGCTTGAAAGCCTCCGTCTGCCCTCTCGGATCGGTCATCACCGTCATGTCATGCCGACCCATCAGCAGATCGCGGCAGCGAGACATCGCTTCGGCGAGACTGGCAAGCTCACTGGCCACGCCGCGGTGGGCGCGCACCAGGCTTGAGTAGGCGTCGAGCTCTTCATTTCCTGCCGCATCGGCCGGATCGAGTGCGCGCGTGTGACGCTCGAGCACTTCTGCCTGTGCGGCCATCAGCTCCGCGAGCTTCGTTGGCAGAGCCGCGTTTGCCACGAGTCCCTTACCACAGGTTGGCTGCTCGTCGTGCTCCATCTGTTCCACGTCAGTCCTCCGCCCAGCGTCAAGGTCTGCGATCCCGGGGGCGTGCGTGCGAAGCTACAACTAGAACAGGCAGGGAACGTGCCGAACGCGAGAGTGTGGCGTCCCCGGGAGGCCAACCGCCGTTCGCGCCGCTCCGCGAACACGCCCCAGGCCGCACCTCCCCCCGCGGACGAGCTCGCCGGCCTCGGGTCAGTCGTCGTCGTCCCGCCGCCGGCCGACCCGCCAGAGCAGCCCGACGGCAAGCATCACGGCACCGGCGCCGGCCATGATCCCGAGGGCGACCGGCAAATGGTCGTACTTCGCCGTTCGGTAGCCGCGGATGCGTGATCTTTGATCCAGTCCTCATCACGCCGGGCTCGTAGCTGTCCGTCGGCTCGACGGCGACGACGGTGCCTCGCGCCGTGCGGAGGTCGCCGCGAAACGTCGTGTACGCCGCGTAGTCGAAATCGGATCACGTGATGTGTTGGTGAGGGATGCTTCGCGGCCGCTCAGGCCAGGTGCACCTGCTTCAGGGCGTCCAATTCGGCGCGGTAGGCGGCCTCGTAGGTCCGCTTCCGCTCGGCTGGCAGGAAGCTGTGGCGAATGCCGTTGAGCAGGATCTCGTCGATGGTGGCGACGTCCAGGCCGAACAGGTTGCCTAGGAGCGCGACGTCGTCGTTCAGGGTCGTGTTGAACATCGGCGGGTCGTCTGACGCGATGGTGACGGCGACGCCGGCGGCCAGCAGCCGGGGCAGAGGGTGCTCGGCCAGGCTCGGGGCGACGCCGAGGCAGATGTTGCTGGTCGGGCAGACGTCGAAGGCGACGCCGCGCTCGGCGATCTCGTCGACCAGGGCCGGGTCCTCGATTGCGCGGACGCCGTGGGCGATCCGCTCGGCCCCAAGACTCTCCAGGGCGCCACGCACGCTCTCCGGGCCGGCGTGCTCGCCGGCGTGCGGGTAGGCGTGCAGCCCGGCCGCCCTGGCACGATCGAAGTAGCGGGTGTACAGCTCAGGCGGGTGACCGGCCTCTGGCCCGGCCAGCCCGAGCGCGACCAGGCCGTCCCCCATCGACTCGATTGCGACGTCAACGGTGTACTCGGCCCAGCGGTACGTCTCGGCGTCGCTGGCGCCCATCCGCCGGCTGATGTCGAAGTTCCAGGTGATCTCGACGCCAAGCTCTGACCTGGCCCGCTCGCGGGCGCGGGTCAGCCCGCCGAAGTAGACGTCGTGTGGGACGCCCTTGCGCCTGTGGTACGAAGGCGTGAACCCGATCTCGGCGTACCGGCAGTTCTGCCGCGCCAGCTCTTGCGCGTACTCCCAGGCGATCAACTCGTAGTCGTCGGCGGTGATGACGCTCTGGCTGGCGAGGGAGTACGCCTCGATGAAGTGCGTGAAGTCGCGGAACCTGAACCAGTCGCGCAGCCCCTCAACCGAATCGAACGGCAGCGGGACGTTGTTGCGACGCGCCAGCTCCAGCAACGTCTCCGGGCGGACCGTGCCTTCCAGGTGGACGTGCAGCTCGGCCTTCGGCGCGGCGCGCAGGTAACTGTCGAGTGACATGACGGCCTCAGGCGACCGATGCGTCGAGCGTGCCGCCCTTCCAGGAGCGGGCATAGGTGCGCTGGCGGTCGTTCAGGACGTCCAGGCCCACGCCGAGCGCCCGGAGCTTCAGGGCGGCGACCCGCTCGTCGATCTCGGCAGGCACGTCGTGGACGGCGGCAGCAAGCTCGCCGGCGTGCTCCAGCAAGTACCGGGCGCTCAGCGCCAGCCCGGCAAAGCTCAGGTCCATGACCGCCGCCGGGCTCGCTTCCGCGGCCACCTGCCCGACCAGCCGCCCCTGCGCCAGCAGGTAGAGCGTTCGGCCATCAGCCATTCGCAGCTCGGTCAGGTTGGTGCGGACCTCGGTCTCCGAGACGGCCTGCCGCTTCAGCTCGGCGACCTCGACTTCTACGTCGAAGTGACCGGAGTTGGCGAGGATCGCGCCGTCCTTCATCGCCTGGAAGTGCTCGCTTCTGATCACGCCGGCCATGCCGGTCGCCGTGACGAAGAGGTCGCCGAGCGGCGCGGCCTCGGCCATCGGCAGCACCTCGAAGCCGTCCATCACCGCTTCGAGGGCACGAATCGCGTTCACCTCGGAGACGATCACCCGGGCGCCCATCCCACGCGCCCGCGCCGCGATCCCCCGGCCGCACCAGCCGTAGCCGGCCACCACGAACGTCGCGCCGGCCAGCAGGACGTTGGTCGCGCGGAGGATGCCGTCCAGGGTGTTCTGGCCGGTCCCGTACCGGTTGTCGAACATCCGCTTGGTCGGGGTGTCGTTCAGGCCGATGACCGGGAAGCGGAGCCGCCCCTCGCCGGCCAGGGCGCGGACCCGGATCACGCCGGTCGTCGTCTCCTCGATGCCGGCCACCGCCGATCCGATCTCCGCTCGCTGGTGGAGCGCGGCGATCAGGTCGGCGCCGTCGTCCACCACCAGGTGGGGATCGGTCGCGAGCACGGCCTCCAGGTGGCGCTCGTAGGTCGGCAGGTCTTCGCCGTGGAAAGCTTGCACGGCGATCCCCTCGTCGGCGACCAGCGCCGCGCAGACGTCGTCCTTGGTGGAGAGCGGGTTGGAGGCGCAGAGGGCGATCTCGGCGCCGCCGGCCCGTAGCGCCCCCAGCAGGACGGCCGTTTCGGTGGTAATGTGCAGCGAGGCCGCGATGCGCCGGCCAGCCAGCGGCTGTGCAGCGCTGAGCTCCTCGCGAATGCTCGCGAGGACCGGCATGTGCCGGGCGGCCCAGCGGATCTTGCGGCGCCCCTCGTCGGCGAGCGCCAGGTCTGCGATGTCGTACGCCATGATCGTCTCCCTCCGTAGTTCGGTCGTGAGTCAGGCGAGGCGACGGCCCTGCTGCGACCTCCAGAGCCGTTGCTGCTTGCGCGTCTCCCAGTCCAGCCAGTCCGTGCCGCGATCGGCGCCCGCCAGGGCCGGCTCCGGTATCTGTACTGGGACCGCCGGTCTCGCGGCGTCCCGATAGCCGAGGGCGCCGCGCGCCGTCAGCGCCAGCGCCGGGTTGGCGCTCGTCACGGCCTGGCAGTGTGCTGCCGGGCTGAGCGTGCCGATCAGCGACTCGCGGTCGTCCGTCAGCAAGACGATCGGCTCTGGCGAGGCCGAGTCGCCCAGACGGCGCACGGTCACCCGGCAGCCGCGTGTCCTGGCGCCGTCACATGCTTCGGTCAGCGGGTCTTCGTCCCCGAAACGGCCGATCAATACGTCGTGCTGCGCTTCGTCGATCAGGGCACGGGCGCGGGCCAGGACGTTCGATCGGCCGCGCACAACCCAGAAGTCGTCGGCTGGATCGGCCCTTCGCACGCCGGCGAGCGCTGACGCTAGCGTCGCCAGGACCGACTCCTGGTCAGCGCGGGTCTGTCCCAGGAACCGCTCCGGGCGCTCGGCGAGGTAGCGAGGAGGATCGCCGGGCTGGACCAGGGCGAGGCCGCGCCTGGTGAGCCGTTCGAGCGTCTCGTAGCTCTTGGACAGGGGGACACTGGAGCGTTTGCCGAGCTCATACCCGGTGAGAGGACCGTCCGCAAGGAGGGCGAAGTACGCCTCGGCCTCGTACTTGTTGAGCCCGACGCGCTGCAGCAGCTCGACGGCCATCGCCAGCCTCCACTTCGATAGTAACCACTCTAGTGGTTATCATCGTAATCGGCCTGGGTGTGGCTGTCAAGTCACTGCGTCAGGGACTGAAGTCCCTGCCTACCATCGTAGCGTCCCTACGGGACGCACCGGAGTCAGCGGTCATTGGAGTCGCGTAGCGACGGCACGATGGTAGACGTGGACTTCAGTCCACGGTCCCGGTTGACGCCCCTCAACCCAATGGTCCGTGTGTCGGGCGACTCAACGCACGGTCCCGGCGTGAATAAACGACATGGATTCCGAGATTTACGTGTCGCTCCAGGGCTGAAAACGCGATGAGTCTCCGATCCGGCGCGCCGGATCGGAGACTCATCGCCATGTTGGACTCGTGGACTAGCGGTTGCCGAACGGACCTCCCCACGGGCCGCGACCACCTCGCGGGCCGCCGAACCCTTCAGCGCCGCCGCTCATGACGAACTTCGCCGTCGTCTCGTTGTTCTTCGTAACTACGGCTACCAGGTCGCCTTGCTTGAGCGTCGCCGCGGTCGGCTTCGCATTCTGACTGTTGGCATCAGGCTTGGCACGGATCACCGTGTTGCCGTCAAGGGCGAACGTCTTCGTCGAGCCGTCGTTCGCGGCGAGGGTCAGGCTCGTGCTGCTGACGGCGCTGACTGTCCCCGGCGTGACGTTGACGGTCAACGGGTTGTTGTCCTTGTCCTTCAGCGAGATCTGGGCGCCGTTGAAGTGCTTGAACCGCTCGGCCGGCGGCAACTGCTCGAGGCCCTGAAGCTCCGGCGGGATCGCGTGACCGCTGAATGGGCCGCCGAACGGCCCGCCGAACGGGCCCCAGCCCTGGGCCAACGCCGTGGTCACCGTCAGGTACCCGGCGACGCCGATCCCAAGCACGAGCAGCAGCGACGTGCCGAGGACGGCGAGCGGAAAGCGGAACCGTCGCATCGTCTTTCTCCTCTCAGTCGGCTGGCTGCATCGTCCGTCTGGCCAGCCCCTGCTCAAAGCGTAGGCAGTCGAGGTCACGGCCGATTGACGGTCCTGTCACGATTGTATGAACGTCGAAAGCACATGCCGGTCCGCGCCGCGCGCCCGTGGTGTTCGATAGGCGCAGCCCTGGCGACGTTCACCAATTTGTGACAATTCGATGATCTGACGGAGACGGCTGGTGGATACCATCCGGGAAGGCGATGCCGGCGCGCTCGTCGGCAAAGACGCGTGAGAGCCCCACGATAGAGGTTGACGTGGCGACGATCGTAGTGGCCGAAGACGAGCGAGATCTGAACAATCTGGTCCGGCGGCACCTCGAGGACGAGGGCCACCGGGTGGTCCAGGCGCACGACGGCTCCGAGGCCGTGCTGGCGGTTCAGCGCGAGCGGCCGGACCTGCTGGTGCTGGACTGGATGATGCCGAAGCTGGACGGCCTGGAGGTCTGCCGCCGGGTCCGGCGCGAGTCGATCGTGCCGATCCTGATGCTCACCGCCCGCTCCGAGGAGATCGACCGGGTGCTCGGCCTCGAAGTCGGCGCCGACGACTACCTGGTCAAGCCGTTCGGGATCCGCGAGCTGCTCGCCCGAATTCACGCACTGCTCCGTCGGGTCGAGCTGTTCCGCGAGGCCGGCAACGACGCCGCGCCGCCGGTCCTGACGGCCGGCGCGCTGGAAGTCGATCTCTCGCAGCACACCGTCACCGTTGAGGGCGACGCCGTTGAGTTGACGCCCAAGGAGTTCGACCTGCTGGCGCTGCTGGTCCGCAACCCCGGTCGAGCGTTCGCGCGGGACTACCTGCTGGAGAAGGTCTGGGGGTACGACTACGGCGGCTTCGACCGGACGGTTGACACCCATGTCCTGCGGCTGCGCAAGAAGCTCGGCCCGTCCGGCGATCAGATCGAGACGGTCTGGGGCGTCGGCTACCGACTGGCTGCGCGGCCAAAAGGCGCGACGTGAGACGGGCCCTCGCGCGGCTCCGCTGGCAGCTCACCCTCTCGCACCTGATCGCGATCGTGGTGACGCTGGTCAGCATGGTCGCGGCGCTGATCCTGATCGCCGGGTCGTGGATCGCCGTCCAGACCAGCCCGGACCGCGAGGCTGCCAACGACGCGCGGATCGTCGCGCGCTCGATCGGCCCGCTGGTGGAGGCTGGTGGCGAGAGTGAGAGCCTGAACGTCGTGCTGCGTGGCCTGGCCCAGCGGAAGGTTCGGGCGCAGATCGGCCCTGGCCCGTTCGCGCCGGAGCCGGCCTACCGGATCGACGGGATCGGTCCCTCGCTGCGCGGCCTCGACTATGTGGCGATCGTCGGGCCGGACGACACGATCATCGCCAGCTCGGAGCCCGGCGGCGCGTCGTTCGATCCGCCCGAGCGCGCTGAGTGGGCGCCGATCGTCGAACGGGCGCGGCGCGGCGAGCGCAGCACGGCCAGGTTGACCGTCCGGCGCGACGGCCCCGGCCCGGTCGCGCTCGGCGCGTTCCCGATCGGCGGCGCGGCGTTCGACGGGCCGCCCTGGTGGCGCACAGGTCCGGCCGAGCCAACTGCCGTAGTCGTCGTCGGCAAGTCCGAGATCGGCGAGGTCAGCCCGTTCCGCGCGATCGTCCACGGGATCGCGCTGTTCACGGCCGCGACGATCGCGGTGCTGGGGTCGGCGTTCCTGTTCGCGCTCGGGTCGGCCGCGCTGGTCGGCTACATCCTCTCGCGCCAGCTCGTCCGTCGCCTGGAGCGGCTGAGTGGCGCCGTCGAGGCGCTGGCGAGCGGCGAGCTCGATCGGCGGGTCGAGGAGGGGCGCGACGACGAGGTGGGGCAGCTCAGCCGCCGCTTCAACGTAATGGCCGATCGGCTGGCGACGACGGTTGCGGAGCTCGACGCCCGCACCCGCGAGGCCGAGTCGGCACTGGCGGCCAAGCGCGAGCTGGTCGCCAACGTCTCGCACGAGCTACGGACGCCACTGGCCTCGATCAGCGGCCACGCCGAGTCGCTGCTGCTGCTCGGCGAGGGGGCGTCGGCGGCCCGGCGTGAGGAGTCGTTGTCGGTGCTGCACCGCGAGGCGCGGCAGTTGAGCCGCCTGCTGGACGACCTCTTCCTACTCTCCACTACCGAGTCAGGCGGCCTGCCGCTGACCATCCGCGACGTCGACGTCGGCCAGATCCTGGACGAGGTGACGGCGACCTTCCGGCCGCTCGCCCGGCGCGAGGGGCAGATCACGATCGTCTCTGACGTCGAGCCAGAGCTGCCACCAGCTAAAGGCGACCGCGAGCGGATCGTCCAGGTGCTTGGCAACCTGGTCCGCAACGCCCTGCGCTACACCGCCGAGGGCGGCATCATCTCGCTCAGGGCGGCCGGGGCCGGCGACCTGATCCGCGTGACCGTCGAGGACACCGGGGCCGGCATCCCGCCGGAGCAGCTCGCCCGGATCTTCGAGCGGTTCTACCGAGGGGACGACGCGCGAGATCGGGCGAGCGGCGGCGCAGGCCTGGGTCTGGCGATCGTCCGCGAGCTGGTGGAGGCGATGGGCGGCGCGGTGGCCGCGGACAGCGTGGTCGGCGAGGGCAGCAGGTTCTCCTTCACCCTCCAGGTCGCCTCCACGCCGACCTCGCCCGCCCAAAACGCTAACGGCGGGCTCACGAAAGCCTCACGCTGACCAGACACGTTCCCATCACGACAGTGAATTCGTCCCCGTTCTGACTGTTGTGGAGGCAAAACCCACCGATAGTGATAGTACCCGCAGGGACGCGGGGAACGGACGAAGCTCTCGAAGGGAGGAGGTCCCGTGGCGAGAGCCAGCTAATGGGAGGTAGCCATGAAGGCAGTAGGACGGTACGATTCAGCGTTGCAGATGTTCGTCGAAGAGCCCCGAGAACCCGATCTTCGACAGTTGACGTTCCTGCGCTGGCTGATCGAGAACAACCGCCTCGAGCACCCGGCTGAGGGCCCGGCCAGCGGCGAGCTCGTCGTCGCGATGGCGCAGGCCGAGCTCGCCGAGCTCCCTCTCGCTAGCTAAAGACCTCACCCACGGCGTAGCACGGGGGCTTGTCCCCCGCACGATCGCACCGTAACCAACGGGGGACAAGCCCCCGTGCTACAACCCCAGCCACCGCGAGGCCCGCGACGTGATCACGTCGCGGGCCTCTTGCCATGCCGTAGGCCGGGCGACCCGGTGCCAGCCGACCGCCGAACGGAGCCGCCACGACGAGTCCGGCAGCGGATCGGCCGCGACGCCCCAGACGTCGCGTGACACGGCGAAAGTGAAGATCGGGTGGTAGAGCATCACGGCCGGCTGCTCCTCCACCCAGCGAGCCTGGAAGTGGAGGTAGGCGTTGCGCCGCAGCTCTCGATCCGGCTCTTGCCGGCCGACCTCGAGCCAGCGGTCCACGTCGGCGTCCGTGTAGCCGGCGAAGTTCCCGCCGGAGCGGCCGGTCTGGCTCGAATGCCACTGGGGGTAGACGTCAGGGTCGCTGCCCATGCTCCACTGGCCGACCAGCGCCGCCTCGAACTGGCGCGGCTGGAGATGGTCGTCGAACAGTTCGTCGGCAGGGACGGCGCGGACGTCCAGCCGGATGCCGACCACCTTCGCCTGCTGGACCAGTGCGTTCGCGACGGCCAGACGATCCGGCGTGTCGGCGGTCACCAGCGCGATCTGGAGCGGTGTCCCCTCGCGCTGACGAACGCCGTCGCCGGCCACTGACCAGCCAGCTTCGTCCAGAAGCGCGGCGGCAGCGGCTGGATCGTGCTCGGCGCCGGCCGGCGGTCGAACGTACGCCCACGATTGGACCGGAACCGGGCCGGTCGCGGGCTCGCCGAAGCCGGCCAGTGCGTCGCGGATCAGAACCTCGCGGTCCAGCGCCCGAGCAAGCGCCTTACGGACGGCCGCCTCGCGCAGGATGGGGGTCTCGAGGTTGAAGATCACGGCAGCCGTCTTCGAGCGCTCCGGCAGGGCATAGACGACATACTCCCCGGACGCCGCGACCTGCTCGATCTCGGCGGGACGGAGCCCGGCCAGACCGTCGACCTCGCGGCGGATCACGGCCTGCAACGCGGCGTTGCGATCCCCGTAGACACGCAGCTCGACGTGCCCGAGCGCTGGCCGGGCGCCATGATAGGACGGGTTGCGCTCCAGCAGCAGTCGCTCGGGTTCGAACGAGGCGACCCGGTACGGACCGCTCCCGACCGGCTGGCGATTGAACGGGTGCAGCGGCAGGGCGGACGCCTCGACGCCGTCCAGCGCGTGGCGCGGCAGCAGCCCGAGGCTCAGGTGCTCCGGGAACGAGGCGAGTGGCGTCGGCAGGCGGAAGCGGACCGTCCGCGGATCGGCGACCTCGACCTCGACGCCGCGCCAGAGATCGGCAAGCTCCTGGCTGCCCTGGTGGCCCGGCGACTGGATCAGCCGAACGGTGAACGCGACGTCCTCAGCGGTCAGCGGCTCGCCATCGTCCCAGCGTAGCCCGTCGCGCAGCCGTACGACGTAGGCGCGCCCGTCCTCGGCCACGTCGAGCTGTTCGGCCAGATCGAGTTGGACGTTCCCGGCCGCGTCCGTCCTGACGAGCGCCGCGAACACCAGCGGCAGGACGTCCTGTCCGGCCAGGGTGTACGGCGCCAGCACGGGATTCAACAGCGGCGGCTCGCCGGCGACGGCCTCGACGTACTGGTCCGGGGCCACGGCGGGCGGCACAAGTACGACCAGCGCACCGGCCAGAAGGAACGGCAGCGCCAGGAGGAACGCGACAACACCCAGGATCAGCAGCCACGGTCGGCGCCGGTGGCGCGGCCACATCGAGACGGCCTGGACGCGCCGGCCGGGTGCCCCCTGACCCACCCGCGCCCCGAAGATTCGGGGGGGCATCGTCAGAACGAGCTGAACGCGACGCTGATGATCGAGACGATCACGAAGACAATGGCCAGCACAATCGTCACGTTGAACAGGGTCTTCTCGACGCCGCGTCGGGTCCGGTAGATCGAGGAGTCCGAGCTGAAGGTCGCCGAGAAGCCGGAGCCCCGCGCCTGGAGGAGCAGCACGCCGATCAGCACCAGCGACACGAAGATCTGGACAAAGTAGAGATAGGTGTTCACTGAGACGGCCCTCCTCGCGGCTCCGCCAGAGAGTATACCGGTAGCCGACCGCGAAGTGGATGTTCAGACGGCTGAGGGGGTGCCCTGCACGATTCTGCAAAGCTGGGCGAGAATGGGAGGAAGCAGGATGGAGGAGGGTGACCGTGGCGAGGCCGAAGCGACTGGAGGGGATCGAGCAGCGGTGGGCCGGGGACGCCGAGTCGA
>Ga0209382_10001182_pt1 | contig 41706 bp, 48 predicted proteins | sample SoiMetdeltSBSDD5_FD_187599 | JGI IMG/M metagenome (GOLD analysis project Ga0209382, IMG submission 187599) | Bulk soil microbial communities from a Populus tree surrounding site in Tennessee, USA - Soil MetaG P. deltoides SBSDD5 (SPAdes) (version 2) | ecosystem: Environmental > Terrestrial >... | reverse complement strand
GCCGTCCTCGTTCGGGGCGGCCGAGCCCTTGCCGAACTCGCCCTCGGCGACGGTCTCCGCCTCCGCGGTCTCCTCCGCCTTCGGCTCGTCCCTGGCCTCGGCCTTCTTGGCGGGCTTCTCGGCCGCCTTGTCCGCCTTCTTGGCGGCCGGCCTGGCCTTCTTCTTCGAGTCCGCCATCGCCTCGACCAGCTCGATCACGACCATCGGGGCGTTGTCACCCTTGCGCGGGCCGAGCTTGGTGATCCGGGTGTAGCCACCCGGGCGCTCCGCGAACCGCTCGCCGATCTCGGTGAAGAGCACGTGCACGACGGTCTTGTCCCGGATCGTCCGCATCACGTGCCGGCGCGCCGACAGGTCACCGCGCTTGGCCTTGGTGATCAGCGACTCGGCCAGCGGTTGCAGCCGCTTCGCCTTGGCCTGCGTGGTGGTGATCGAGCCGTGCTCGAACAGCGACGTCGCGAGGTTGCTGAGGATCAGCCGCTCGTGCGCCGGGCTGCCGCCGAGACGGGGGCCCTTCTTAGGGGTAGGCATGGTTCAGTTACTCCAGGTCGGAGGGCCTGGTCGGCCCGCTGCAGGTGGTCAGTACTGCTCGGTCTCGGCGAAGCTCTCGTCCTCGTCCTCGGCCTCGTCGCCGTACGCCTCAGCGGCGGCGCGCAGGTCGAACCCGGGCGGGGAGTCCTTCAGCGACAGACCCATCTCGGCCAGCTTCAGCTTCACCTCGTCGATGGACTTGGAGCCGAAGTTTCGGATGTCCAGCAGGTCCTGCTCGCTGCGGCCGATCAGCTCGCCGACGGTGTGGATGCCCTCGCGCTTCAGGCAGTTGTACGAGCGGACCGTCAGCTGCAGGTCCTCGACCGGCAGCGCCAGGTCGGCCGCCATCTGCTCGTCCACCGGCGACGGGCCGATGTCGATGCCCTCGGCCTCGACATTCAGCTCACGGGCCAGGCCGAACAGCTCGACCAGGGTCTTGCCGGCCGACGCGACGGCGTCCCGCGGCAGCATCGACGGCTTGGTCTCGACGTCCACGACCAGCCGGTCGAAGTCGGTGCGCTGCTCGACACGGGTGGCCTCGACCTTGTAGGTCACCTTCAGCACCGGCGAGTAGATCGAGTCGACCGGCATCCGGCCGATCTCGGCGTCCGCGGACTTGTTCTGCACCGCGGAGACGTAGCCACGGCCGCGCTCGACGACCAGCTCCATCTCGAGCCGGCCCTTCTCGTTCAGGGTGGCGATCTTCAGGTCCGGGTTGTGCACCTCGACACCGGCCGGCGGCGCGATGTCGGCGGCGGTGACGTCACCGGGGCCCTGCTTGCGCAGGTACATGGTGACCGGCTCGTCGTGCTCGGAGGAGACGACCAGGTCCTTGAGGTTCAGGATCAGCTGGGTGGCGTCCTCCTTGACCCCGGCCACGGTGGAGAACTCGTGCAGGACGCCGTCGATCTTGATGCTGGTGACGGCGGCCCCCGGGATGGAGGACAGCAGGGTACGGCGGATCGAGTTGCCGAGGGTGTAACCGAAGCCCGGCTCGAGCGGCTCGATCACGAACCGCGACCGGTGCTCCTCGACGACATCTTCGGTGAGGGTGGGGCGCTGTGCGATAAGCACTGTGTTTCTTCCTTTCCGCGACGACCGCTATATGAGGCCGCAGACTCGGGCTCGCGATTGGACGCATGTTTCAAGCCCCGACAGCGGGCCTGGTGTTGGACGCCTTCGTGGGCTTGAAACATGCGTCCAATCGCGAGTGTGGCGTGTTGCCTAGTTCTTCGAGTAGAGCTCGACGATCAGGTGCTCGGCGACCTGGGTGTCGATCTGCTGCCGGGTGGGCAGCTGGTGGACGAGGATGCGCAGCCGCTCGGGCAGCACCTCGAGCCAGGCGGGAACCACACGCTCGGAGTGGGTCTCGCGGGCGATGATGAACGGCGTCGTCTCGGCCGACTTCTGCTTGACGTCGATGACGTCGTGCGGAGCCACCCGGTACGACGGGATGTTCACCTTGACGCCGTTCACGGTGAAGTGGCCGTGCACGACGAGCTGACGGGCCTGCCGGCGGGTACGGGCCAGGCCGGAGCGGTACACCACGTTGTCCAGCCGGGACTCGAGGATCTGCAGCAGGTTGTCACCGGTCTTGCCGGGACGCCGCGAGGCCTCCTCGTAGTACCGGCGGAACTGCTTCTCCAGCACGCCGTACGAGTAACGCGCCTTCTGCTTCTCACGCAGCTGGAGCAGGTACTCGCTCTCCTTGGGACGGCCGCGGCCGTGCACACCCGGCGGGTACGGACGGCGCTCGAAGGCCTTGTCGCCGCCGACGAGGTCGACCCCGAGCCGGCGCGACTTCTTGGTCATGGGTCCGGTGTAACGGGCCATTGAATGCGCTCCTCTCTCTGTCTCGGGGCGGTCAGACCCGGCGCCGCTTGGGCGGGCGGCAGCCGTTGTGGGCGGTCGGGGTGACGTCCTGGATGGTGCCGACCTCGAGGCCGACGGCACCCAGCGAACGGATCGCGGTCTCACGGCCGGAGCCGGGACCCTTGACGAAGACGTCGATCTTGCGCATGCCGTGCTCCATCGCACGCCGGCCGGCGGCCTCGGCGGCCATCTGCGCGGCGAACGGGGTCGACTTGCGGGAGCCCTTGAAGCCGACGGTGCCGGCCGAGGCCCACGAGATCACCGCACCGGACGGGTCGGTGATCGTGACGATCGTGTTGTTGAACGTGCTCTTGATGTGCGCGTGGCCGGCGGCCACGTTCTTCTTCTCCTTGCGGCGCACCTTCTTGGCGCCGGCCGCGGTGCGGCTCTTGGGTGGCATGGGTCAGTGGCTCCTAGACAGGCTCTGGACTGGGGTGGGCACGGCGATCACTTCACCTTCTTCTTGCCGGCGATCGCCTTGCGACGGCCCTTGCGGCTGCGGGCGTTGGTCCGGGTCCGCTGACCACGGACCGGCAGGCCGCTGCGGTGCCGGCGGCCCTGGTACGAGCCGATCTCGATCTTCCGGCGGATGTCGGCGGTCACCTCACGACGGAGGTCACCTTCGATCTTGTAGTTGCCCTCGATCCAGTCACGGAGCTTGACGAGCTCCTCGTCACCCAGCTCGTGGACGCGCTTGTCACCGGAGATCCCGGTCGCTTCCAGAGTCTGCAGGGCGCGAGTGCGACCCACACCGAAGATGTAGGTGAGAGCGACCTCGATGCGCTTGTCGCGCGGCAGGTCGACCCCAACGAGGCGTGCCATGTGGCGGTGTTCCTTTCGTCGGCAGAGGTGTGGCCGCGCGGTGCGTCCCTGCCCGCCTCGGTGAGCTTTTTGTTGTTCACCGGCAGGGCCCCGGCCTCTGTTCCGGGGGCGACGTCCGGGCCGTCAGGCCTGGACGAGCAGACGCGCGTCGTTGCGAGAAGTACCTGTGATCAGCCCTGCCGCTGCTTGTGCCGCGGGTTCTCGCAGATCACCATGACCCGGCCGTGACGGCGGATCACCTTGCACTTGTCGCAGATCTTCTTGACGCTCGGATTGACCTTCATCGAGCTGCTTTCTTGATCTGTGAACGGGTGGTAGGTGCGTTTACTTGTAGCGGTAGACGATCCGACCCCGGGTGAGGTCGTACGGCGACAGCTCCACCACGACCCGGTCCTCGGGGAGGATCCGGATGTAGTGCTGCCGCATCTTGCCGCTGATGTGCGCGAGCACCTTGTGCCCGTTGGACAGCTCAACGCGGAACATCGCGTTCGGCAGGGCCTCCACGATGGTGCCCTCGAGCTCGATGACTCCCTCTTTCTTGGGCATGTCCTCGCAAATCTGATCGTCGATATTGGTTCGGCCACCGTGCCTCTGGCCGTGAGCCACCCTCCTGATCCGGAACGGGTCAGGCAGCCGCGGGCAGCATGAGCAGAGGCCACGAAGGGCCAAGGAAAGAGTCTACGCGATCCGCGGTCGGGAAATCCAACCGGGCTCAGCGCTTCTTACCACCGAGTGCACCGAGCGTGACGACCACCCACGGGATCAGCAACCAGATCGGCCAGAAGTACGGGAAGTTGCCCCCGTTCGCGATCCCGATCACGCCCCAGATCACCACGTTGATCACCACGATGGACCCGAACCCGCCGGCCGCGCTCAGCACCGGGTGCCGCTGCTTCGGCCGCTCCGGGAACTGCCCCGGCTTCGGCGTGGGCGTCGTACTCCTGGCCACCGCGGGCGTGCTGTGCGTCCGCACCGGCGGAAGATCCCGCACCAGCGGCTCCAGCTCGCCGTACGTGGTCACCTCGTAGAGCTTGTCCAGCCGGTTGTTGAACTCGGGCTGGTCCAGCCGGCCGTCGGCGAACGCGTCCCGCAGCCGTCCGGCGATCTTGTCCCGGTCGGTCTCGGTGAACCGCTGATGCGGCTGGTACTGAGGCACGGGGTCTAGTCTGCCAGGGCTCTAGTCGGCCAGGGCGCCGCATCTGGTCCCGAGCTCGGCGAGCCTGGCCTCGCCGCCGTCGAGCGCGGTGAGGATCCACGGGCCCTGCGGCGTCAGCGTGAACGTGTGCTCGGTGTGGGCCGCGGGCAGGCCGTCGTCGGTGACCACGGTCCAGTCGTCGGCCAGGGTGTGGTTGTCCTGCCGGCCGAGTGTGAGCATCGGCTCGACCGCCAGCGCCATCCCCTCGACCAGCTTCGGGCCGCGGCCCGGCTTGCCGTAGTTCGGCACGTTCGGCGGCTGGTGCATCGCGCTCCCGATACCGTGCCCGACGAAGTCCGTCACGATCCCGTACGACGACTTGGCGCGGACGTGCTCCTCGATCGCGGCCGAGATGTCGGTCAGCCGGCCGCCCAGTTTCGCGGCCGCGAAACCCTTCCACATCGCGTCCTCGCACACCGTCGCGAGCTCCAGCAGCTTCGGGTCGATATCCTTCACAGGACCGACCGGAACCGTGATCGCCGCGTCGCCGTGCCAGCCGTCCACGATCGCACCGCAGTCGATCGAGATCAGGTCGCCCGCGGCGAGGATCCGGCCACCCGGTATGCCGTGCACGATCTCCTCGTTGACCGACGCGCAGATCGAGCCGGTGAAGCCGTGGTAGCCCTTGAACGACGGCACCGCGCCGGCCGACCGGATGTGGTCCTCCGCGATCGCGTCCAGCTCGCCGGTGCTGATCCCGGGGCGAACCGCTTCCCGCAGCACCTCCAGCGTGCGGCCGACCACCAGACCGGCCGCGCGCATGGAGATGATCTGCTCGCGGGTCTTGATCTCGATCCCGCGGTCCCTAAGCCCCATCAGCCGTGAGGCTTACTGTTCGGTCTCGAGCGGTGCGATCGCCTTCAGCACCCGCTCGCTCACGTCCTCGACGTCACCGACGCCGTTCACCTCGACCAGCACGCCGTGATCGGCGTACACCTCGAGCAGCGGCGCGGTCTGCTCGGAGTACACCTCCTGGCGGCGGCGGATCACCTCTTCGGTGTCGTCGCTGCGGCCCTCGACCTCGGCGCGCTTCAGCAGCCGCCGCACGATCTCGTCCGGGTCGGCCTTGATCACCACGACGGCGTTCAGCGCCTTGCCGGTCTCGGCCAGGAACTCGTCCAGGTTCTCCACCTGCGCGACCGTCCGCGGGTACCCGTCCAGCAGGAATCCCTTCGCCGCGTCCGGCTCTGCCAGCCGGGCCCGCACCATCCGGTTGGTGACGTCGTCCGGCACGTACTCGCCGGCGTCGACGTACCGCTTGGCCTCCAGGCCCAGGTCGGTCTCCTCGGCCATGTTGGCCCGGAAGATGTCGCCGGTGGAGATCGCCGGAATCCCGAGCCGCTGCGCCAGCACCTTCGCCTGGGTGCCCTTGCCGGCACCCGGCGGCCCCATCAACAGCATCCTCATCATCAGCGCAGGAACCCTTCGTAGTTGCGCTGCTGGAGCTGGCTCTCGATCTGCTTCACGGTGTCCAGACCGACACCGACGATGATCAGGATCGACGTACCGCCGAACGGGAAGTTCTGGTTCGCGTTGACGAGGGCGATCGCGATGAGCGGGACCAGCGAGATCAGGGCGAGGTACAGCGCCCCGGGCAGCGTGATGCGGGACAGGACGTAGGAGAGGTACTCCTCGGTCGGCCGGCCCGCCCGGATCCCGGGGATGAAGCCGCCGTACTTCTTCATGTTGTCCGCGACTTCCTTCGGGTTGAAGGTGATCGAGACGTAGAAGTACGTGAAGAAGATGATCAGTGCGACGAAGGTGAGCATGTAGAGCGGGTGGTCACCGCGCACGAAGTGGTTCTGGATCCAGGTTGCCCAGCCCTCACCGGCCCGGAACTGGCTGAGCAGCACCGGCAGGTACATCAGGCTGGACGCGAAGATCACCGGGATGACGCCGGCCTGGTTCACCTTCAGCGGGATGTACGTCGAGGTGCCGCCGAACATCCGCCGGCCGACCATCCGCTTGGCGTACTGCACCGGGATCCGGCGCTGAGCCTGCTCGATGAAGACGACGGCGGCCATGATCACCAGGCCGATGCCGACCACCATCAGGAAGGTCGCAAAGCCGTTGGACTTGCGGATCGCCCACAGCGACGCCGGGAACGTGGCGCCGATCTGGGTGAAGATCAGGATCGACATGCCGTTGCCGATGCCGCGGTCGGTGATCAGCTCGCCGAGCCACATGATCACGCCGGTACCGGCGGTCATGGTCAGCACGATCACGCTGATCGTGAACCAGTCCTCCTTGTACAGCAGCGGCAGGTCGCAGGCCGGGAACAGCTGGCCGGAGCGCGCCAGGGCGACGAACGCGGTCGCCTGCAGGACCGCGAGGCCCACGGTCAGGAACCGGGTGTACTGGGTGATCTTCCCCTGACCCGCCTGGCCCTCCTTCTTCAGCGTCTCCAGCCGTGGGATGACCACGGTGAGCAGCTGCAGGATGATGCTGGCGGTGATGTACGGCATGATCCCGAGCGCGAAGATCGCGAGCTGGAGCAGCGCGCCACCCGAGAACAGGTTGATCAGGGAGTACAGGCTCTGGTTCTCACCGGACTGGGCCTGCTTCAGGCAGGTGTCGATGGAGCCGACGTTGACGCCGGGAGCGGGCACCACGGACCCGATCCGGAAGATGACGATGATGAAGAACACGAACAGGAGCTTCCGGCGCAGGTCCGGAGTCTTGAACGCGTTCGCGAAGGCGCCTAACACCCTGTCCTCCCACATGTTGCCCGCACCCGGTCGGGGGCGGCGGACTTGTCAGTGGGCCCAAGGTCGGGCCCAGTACGCGACGGAGCAGGGCCCGTGCGGATCACCGCGTGACAATAACAAACTCTGCCAACACAGTGCCGCACGAGCCCTGTCCGATCACAGCTCGGTGGTCGCGCCCCCGGCCGCCGCGATCTTGTCCTTCGCCGACTTCGAGAAGGCGTGCGCGCTCACCTGCAGCGCCACCTCCAGCTCGCCGTCGCCGAGGATCTTGACCGGGTGGCCTTCACGGACCGCGCCCTTCGCGACCAGGTCGGCCACGCCGACCTCGCCGGGCTCCGGGAACAGCACGCCGAGCTTGTCCAGGTTCACGACCTGGAACTCCACCCGGTTGCGGTTCTTGAAGCCCTTGAGCTTGGGCAGCCGCATGTGCAGCGGCATCTGCCCGCCCTCGAAGGACTCGGGGATGTTGTTGCGGGCCTTCGAGCCCTTGGTCCCGCGGCCGGCGGTCTTGCCCTTGCTGCCCTCACCGCGACCCACACGGGTCTTCACGGTCTTGGCACCGGGCGCCGGACGCAGGTGATGAACCTTCAGCGTCATGTCAGTCGACCTCCTCGACGGTGATGAGGTGGCGAACCGCACGCAGCATGCCGCGGACCTCCGGACGGTCGTCGTGTACGGCGACGTCACCGATCCGCTTCATGCCCAGGGTGCGCAGGGTGTCGCGCTGGTTCTGCTTGCCACCGATCCCGGAACGGGTCTGGGTCACCTTCAGGCGAGCCATCAGGACGACACCTCCCCCCGGGCCTTCAACAGGGCCGCCGGGGCGACGTGCTCGACCGGCAGGCCGCGCCGGGCGGCGACGGCCTCCGGGGTCTCCAGGCTGCGCAGCGCCGCCACCGTGGCGTGCACCACGTTGATGGCGTTGGCAGAGCCCAGCGACTTGCTGAGTACGTCGTGGATGCCGGCGCACTCCAGCACGGCGCGAGCCGAACCACCCGCGATCACACCGGTACCGGGAGCGGCCGGGCGCAGCAGTACCACGCCGGCGGCCTTCTCACCCTGGACCGGGTGCGGGATGGTGCCCTGGATCCGCGGCACCTTGAAGAACGCCTTCTTGGCCTCCTCGACACCCTTGGCGATCGCCGCCGGCACCTCCTTGGCCTTGCCGTACCCCACACCGACGGTGCCGTCACCGTCGCCGACGACCACGAGGGCGGTGAAGCTGAAGCGACGACCACCCTTCACGACCTTGGCGACACGGTTGATGGCTACCACGCGCTCGATGTAGGCGGTCTTGTCCGCCGCTTGACCGCGACCACCGTCGCGACCTCGACGGTCGCCACCGGCACCGCCTCCGCGGCGCTGCTGGCCTCCGCTCATGTCGAACTACCTTCCTTCAATCGTGTCGTCAGAATCCGAGGCCGCCCTCGCGGGCGCCATCGGCAAGGGCCGCGATGCGGCCGTGGTACTTGTTCCCGGCGCGGTCGAAGACGACCGACTCCACCCCGGCGGCCTTGGCACGTTCGGCGATCAGGCCGCCGACCGTCTTGGCTTTCGAGGTCTTGTCGTCGCCGCTGCCGCGCAGGTCGGCCTCCATCGTGGAAGCCGACGCCAGCGTCGTACCGGCGATGTCGTCGATGACCTGCACGAACAGGTGCCGGGACGACTTGGTGACGACCAGCCGCGGCCGCTCCGGCGTACCGGAGATCTTCTTCCGGACCCGGATCTGCCGACGCAGCCGGGACGCGGTCTTCTTCGACGTGTGCTTGTGTGCACGCAGTCCAACGGCCATCGTCACTTACCAGCCTTTCCGACCTTGCGGCGGACCTGCTCGCCCGCGTACCGCACGCCCTTGCCCTTGTAGGGCTCCGGCTTCCGCAACTTGCGGATGTTCGCGGCCACCTCACCGACCGACTGCTTGTCGATCCCCTGCACCGAGAACCGGGTCGGCGTCTCCACCGTGAAGGTGATGCCGTCCGGCGCCTGCACCGTGATCGAGTGGCTGTAGCCGAGCGCGAACTCGAGCGTCGTCGGGCCCTTGGCCTGGACGCGGTAGCCCACGCCGACGATCTCGAGCTTCTTCTCGTAGCCCTGCGTCACACCGATCACCATGTTAGAGACCAACGTGCGGGACAGTCCGTGCAGTTCCTTGCTCTTGCGCTGGTCGTCCGGACGCGACACGGCGAGTGCGCCGTCGTCGTCCTTCGCGACCGTGATCGGCTCCGCAACAGTGTGCGAGAGCTCGCCCTTGGGGCCCTTCACCGTGACCGTCTGGCCGTCGATCGTGACGTCGACGCCGGACGGGACCGTGATGGGCAGCTTGCCGATACGAGACATGGCTGTGGTCCTCCTTCCGGTTCTTCCGTCACCAGACGTAGGCGAGAACTTCTCCGCCCACGCCCTTGTTCTTGGCCTGCTTGTCGGTCAACAGCCCGTGCGACGTCGAGATGATCGCGACGCCGAGGCCACCGAGCACCTTGGGCAGGTTGGTCGACTTCGCGTACACGCGAAGCCCTGGCTTGCTGATCCGCCGGACCCCGGCGATCGAGCGCTCACGGCTCGGGCCGAACTTCAGGTCGACGACCAGGGTCTTGCCCACCGCACCCTCCTTGGGCTCCTCGACCTTGTAGGACGAGATGTAGCCCTCCTGCTGAAGGATGTCGGCGATGCCGGCCTTGATCTTGCTGTACGGCATCGAGGTCGACTCGTGGTACGCCTGGTTGGCGTTACGCAGACGGGTCAGCATGTCTGCGATCGGGTCGGTCATTGTCATGGCCTGGGGCCTCTTTCTCACCGCGGTTTCGCGCCGTGGCGACCTGCGGTTGTCGTGGTGGTCTTAGGGGGTTACCAGCTGGACTTGGTCACGCCGGGCAGCTCGCCGCGGTGCGCCATCTCCCGCAGGCAGATCCGGCACAGGCCGAACTTGCGGAAGACCGCCTTCGGCCGGCCGCAGCGCTGGCAGCGCGTGTAGCCGCGGACGGCGAACTTCGGCTTGCGGGCCTGCTTGACGATCAGTGCTGTCTTCGCCACGTCAGTTCTCCTTGAACGGGAAGCCGAGCGCCCGCAACAGGGCCCGCCCCTCGTCGTCGTTCTTCGCGGTGGTCACCACGGTGATGTCCATGCCCCGGGACCGGTCGATCTTGTCCTGGTTGATCTCGTGGAACATCACCTGCTCGGTCAGGCCGAAGGTGTAGTTCCCGTTGCCGTCGAACTGCTTGGGCGACAGCCCGCGGAAGTCACGGATCCGCGGCAGCGCGAGCGCCAGCAGCCGGTCCAGGAACTCCCACATCCGGTCGCCGCGCAGCGTCACGTGCGCACCGATCGGCATCCCCTCGCGGAGCTTGAACTGCGCGATCGACTTGCGGGCCTTGGTCACGGTCGGCTTCTGGCCGGTGATCGCGGCCAGGTCCTTCACCGCGCCGTCGATCAGCTTCGAGTCCCGGGCCGCCTCGCCGACGCCCATGTTCACCACGATCTTGGTGAGCGCGGGCACCTGCATGACGTTCTCGAACCCGAACTCCTCGCGGAGCTTCGCGACGATCTCCTCGCGGTACTTGGTCTTCAGCCGCGGCTGAACCTTGGTCTCGGCAGCGGTTGCACTCATCAGATCTCCTCGCCGGTCCGCCGCGCGATCCGCACGCTGCGGTAGCCGGTGTACGTCGAGCCGTCGGGCCGACGCTTCTGGACCTCGACGCGGTTGTAGCCGACGCGGGTCGTCACCTTGCGCTTCTTGCCGTCGTCGTCGGTCACCTCGACCAGCAGCATCACGTTGGAGGCGTGGATCGGAGCCTCCTGGGTGACGATGCCGCCGGTGGTGCCGCCGCGCTGGGTCTGCTGCACCTTGGTGTGCTTCTTGACCCGGTTCACGCCCTCGACGATCACGCGCTCGGCCTCCGGCAGCACCGAGATGACCTTGCCCTCGAGACCCTTCGCCTTGCCGGAGACGACGCGGACCGTGTCGCCCTTCTTCACGTGCAGTGTGCGCCGGTTACCGTTCTGAGCCATCAGAGCACCTCCGGCGCGAGCGAGACGATCTTCATGTAGCGCTTCTCGCGCAGCTCCCGGCCGACCGGGCCGAAGATTCGGGTACCACGCGGCTCGCCGTTCGGGTTCAGGATCACCGCGGCGTTCTCGTCGAACCGGATGTAGGAGCCGTCCGGACGCCGGCGCTCCTTCACCGTACGGACGATGACCGCCTTCACGACGTCGCCCTTCTTCACGCCGCCGCCCGGGATCGCGTCCTTGACGGTGGCGACGATCGTGTCACCGACACCGGCGTAGCGCCGGCCCGAGCCACCGAGAACGCGGATGCACAAGATCTCCTTGGCACCAGTGTTGTCGGCGACCTTGAGTCGCGACTCCTGCTGGATCATTTGGCCTTCTCCAAAATCTCTACGACCCGCCAGCGCTTGGTGGCCGACAGCGGCCGGGTCTCCATCAGGAGGACCCGGTCGCCGGTGCCACAGGCGTTCTGCTCGTCGTGGGCCTTCAGCTTGCTGGTACGGCGGATGACCTTGCCGTACAGCGGGTGCTTCACGCGGTCCTCGACCTCGACCGTGACCGTCTTGTCCATCTTGTCGCTCAGCACCAGACCCTCACGGGTCTTGCGGCGGCCGCGCGCCTCGGTCGTGGTCACGTTCTGCACAGCGTCCTTCGCGGTCTCGTTCACAGTGTTCTCGGTCATGCCTTGGCCTCTTCACGGGTCTCGGACTCGGCATCCTCAGCGGCGCTGTCGTCAGCGAGCGCGGGGACGCTGTCACCGTCGACGTCGTCGGTGATACCGAGCGCCCGCTCCGTGAGCACGGTGTAGATCCGCGCGATGTCCTTGCGGACGGCGCGCAGCCGGCCGTGCGACTCCAGCTGGCCGGTGGCCGCCTGGAAGCGGAGGTTGAACAGCTCCTCCTTGGCGCTGCCCAGCTTCTCGAGCAGCTCGTCGCGACCCAGGTTCCGCAGCTCTGCGGCGGTCAGGGTGGCCATCAGTACTCACCTGCCTCACGGCTGACGAAGCGGCACTTCATCGGCAGCTTGTGGATCGCGCGGCGCAGGGCCTCGCGAGCGACTTCCTCCGGTACACCGGACAGCTCGAACATCACCCGGCCGGCCTTGACGTTGGCGACCCACCACTCCGGCGAGCCCTTGCCGGAACCCATCCGGGTCTCGGCGGGCTTCTTGGTCAGCGGGCGGTCCGGGTAGATGTTGATCCAGACCTTTCCGCCACGCTTGATGTGCCGGGTCATGGCGATACGAGCGGACTCGATCTGCCGGTTGGTGACGTAGTGGCTCTCCAGCGCCTGGATGCCGAAGTCACCGAAGGCCAGCGTCGTACCGCCCTTGGCAACACCGGTCCGCTTCGGGTGGTGCTGCTTGCGGTGCTTGACCTTGCGTGGGATGAGCACGGTTCAGCTCTCCTTCTGGCCGGTCTCGGCCGGCGCCGACTGCACGGCGTCGGCCGCGGGGGCCTCCGCCTTGGCGCGCTCGGCACCGGCGTCACGACGGTCGTCACGGCGGTCGTCACGGCCCCGACCACCACGGTCGCCGCGGTCACCCCGGTCACCACGGTCAGCACGGTCACCACGACGCGGCGGACGGGTGCGCTGCTGCTGCGCGGCGCGGGCCGCGGCCTGCGCCTCACGCTCGGCGCGGGTACCGGCGACGTCGCCCTTGTAGATCCAGACCTTCACGCCGATCCGGCCGAAGGTCGTGCGGGCCTCGTAGAAGCCGTAGTCGATGTCCGCGCGCAGCGTGTGCAGCGGCACCTGGCCCTCGCGGTAGAACTCCGACCGCGACATCTCGGCGCCACCGAGGCGACCGGAGCACTGGATCCGGATGCCCTTCGCGCCGCCGCGCATCGAGGTCTGCATCGCCTTGCGCATCGCCCGGCGGAACGCGACCCGGCCGGACAGCTGCTCGGCCACGCCCTGCGCCACCAGCTGCGCGTCGATCTCGGCGTTCTTCACCTCGAGGATGTTCAGCTGCACCTGCTTGCCGGTGAGCTGCTCAAGGCTGCCGCGGATCCGGTCGGCCTCCGCACCCCGGCGGCCGATCACGATGCCCGGCCGCGCAGTGTGGATGTCCACCCGGACCCGGTCACGGGTGCGCTCGATCTCCACTCTGGAGATGCCGGCGCGCTCCATGCCCTTGCTCAGCAGGCGGCGGATCTTGACGTCCTCACCCACGTAGTCCCGGTACAGCTTGTCGGCGTACCACCGGCTCTTGTGGTCGGTGGTGATACCGAGGCGGAACCCGTGCGGGTTGACCTTCTGCCCCACTATCGGGTCCTCTCCTTCTTCTCGGTGTCGGCCGACTTCGCGGCCGTCTTCTTCGCGGTCTTCTTCGCCGGCGCCTTGTCCTCGGCCTTGACCGTGCTCTTCTTCGCCGTCGACTTCTTCGCGGTCGACTTCTCGGCCGTCGACTTCTTGGCTGCGCTCTTCTTGGCCGGTGCCTCGTCGGCCGCCTTCTTGGCGGTCGCCTTGGTCGCCTTCTTGGCGGCCTTCGGCTCCGGCTTCGGCTCCTCTTCGTCCAGCCGCGGCTGCACCACGACGGTGATGTGGCTGGTCCGCTTGTCGATCCGGGTGGCCCGGCCCTGCGCTCGCGGCCGGTGCCGCTTCAGGGTCGGTCCCTCGTCCACGAAGGCCTTGGCCACGACCAGGTCGCCACGGCTGAGGTGCTCGGTGCTCTCCGCGTTCGCCGCGGCGCTGTCGACGACCTTGTACACGGTCGCGGCAGCGGCCTGCGGGGCGAACTTCAGAGTCGCGAGCGCGTCGTCGACGCCCATGCCGCGCACCAGGTCGACCACGCGACGCGCCTTCATCGGCGTCACGCGGACGAAGCGCGCGACCGCGAAGGCGCCGGGCTCCTCGCCCAGCAGGCTCTCGCGACGGGCGCTGGTGGCCCTACGCTCCATAACGCTCATGATGTTCGAATCTCTCCGTAGGTTGCTTGCGCTTCGTCACCGACCGAGGTCAGCGACGCCGTGCCTTGCGGTCGTCCTTCTCGTGGCCCCGGAACGTCCGGGTCGGGGCGAACTCGCCGAGCTTGTGCCCGACCATCGAGTCCGTCACGAACACCGGCACGTGCTTGCGGCCGTCGTGCACCGCCAGCGTGTGGCCGATCATGTCCGGCACGATCATCGATCGGCGGGACCAGGTCTTGATGACGTTCTTGGTGCCCTTCTCGTTCTGCACCTCCACCTTCTTCATCAGGTGGTGGTCGACGAACGGGCCCTTCTTCAGGCTGCGTGGCATCTGTCCGGCTCCTTACTCAGCGCTTCTTGCCGGCCTTGCGGCGCCGGACGATCATGCGGTCGCTTTCCTTACGGGTACGGGTACGGCCCTCGGGCTTGCCCCACGGCGAGACCGGGTGGCGACCACCGGAGGTCTTGCCCTCACCACCGCCGTGGGGGTGGTCCACCGGGTTCATCGCCACACCGCGCACGGTCGGGCGCTTGCCCTTCCACCGCATCCGGCCGGCCTTGCCCCAGTTGATGTTCGACTGGTCGGCGTTGCCTACCTCGCCGACGGTCGCGCGGCAGCGCACGTCGACCATCCGCATCTCACCGGACGGCATCCGCAGCGTGGCGAGCTTGCCCTCCTTGGCGACGAGCTGGATGCTCGCACCGGCGGAGCGGGCCATCTTCGCGCCGCCACCCGGGCGCAGCTCCACGGCGTGCACCGTGGTACCGACCGGGATGTTGCGCAGCGGCAGGTTGTTGCCCGGCTTGATGTCGGCGGACGCGCCGTTCTCGACCATCGTGCCCTGCCTCAGGTTCGCCGGCGCGAGGATGTAGCGCTTCTCGCCGTCGACGTAGTGCAGCAGCGCGATCCGCGCGGTGCGGTTCGGGTCGTACTCGATGTGCGCGACCTTGGCCGGCACACCGTCCTTGTCGTACCGCTTGAAGTCGATCAGCCGGTAGGCGCGCTTGTGACCGCCGCCCTTGTGCCGGCTGGTGATCTTGCCGGTCGTGTTCCGGCCACCGGACTTCGGCAGCGGGCGCAGCAGCGACTTCTCCGGGGTCGAACGGGTGAGCTCGACGAAGTCGGCCACGCTCGAGCCACGGCGGCCCGGCGTCGTCGGCTTGTATTTGCGGATACCCATTACGACTGGCCTCCGAAGATGTCGATGCGGTCGTCACCCTTGAGCGTGACGATCGCCCGCTTGCTGTCCGGGCGCTTGCCCCAGCCGTACCGGGTACGACGGCGCTTGCCCTTGCGGTTGATGGTGTTGACGTCGCTGACCTTGACCTTGAACACCTTCTCGACCGCGAGCTTGATCTCGGTCTTGTTGGCGTCCGGCGCGACCTCGAACGTGTATTTCTGCTCGTCCAGCAGGCCGTAGCTCTTCTCGCTCACGACCGGCCGCAGCAGCACGTCCCGCGGATCCTTGTTGACTCCGTGGCTCATGCCTTCTCCTCCTCGGCCCCTGCCTCGACGGCTTCGCTCTCGGTGGCAGTGGCCTTGACCGACTTGCCCTTGGGAGCACCCGCGACGAACGCGTCGAACGCGGCGCGGGTGAAGACCACGTCGTCACTGCAGAGCACGTCGTACGGGTTCAGCTGGTCGACCGCGATCAGGTGCACGGCCGGCGCGTTGCGCAGGCTCAGCCACACCGTCTCCTCGGCGCGGTCCAGCACCACCAGCGGGCGCGGGCGCTCGGTGACCTTGGCCAGCACCTTGAGCGCGGTCTTGGTGGACGGGGTGTCGCTGTCGCCGAAGCTCGCCACCACGTGCACCCGGCCGTCCCGGGCCCGGTCCGACAGCGCGCCGCGCAGTGCGGCCGCCTTCATCTTCTTCGGGGTCCGCTGGCTGTAGTCCCGCGGCACCGGGCCGTGCACGACGCCACCGCCGGTGAACTGCGGTGCGCGGATCGAGCCCTGCCGGGCGCGACCGGTGCCCTTCTGCCGGTACGGCTTGGCGCCACCGCCGCGGACCTCGGCCCGGGTCTTGGTCTTGTGCGTGCCCTGGCGGGCCGCGGCCAGCTGGCCGACGACGACCTGGTGGATCAGCGGGATGTTGACCTGTACGTCGAAGATCTCCGCGGGCAGCTCGACCGAGCCGGACTTCGCGACCTTGTCGCCCTTGACGGCGACGACGTCGATGCTCGTCACTGGTCAGCTCCCTTCGCGGCGCCGGCCTTGGCGGCGTTGCGGATCAGCACCAGGCCGCCCTTCGGGCCGGGAACCGCGCCCTTGAGCAGGATCAGGCCCCTGTCGGTGTCGACCTGGTGCACGGTGATGTTCTGGGTGGTGACCTTCTCGGCGCCCATCCGGCCGGCCATCCGCACGCCCTTGAAGACGCGGCCCGGGGTGGCGCAGCCACCGATCGAGCCCGGCGAGCGGTGCTTCTTGTGCACACCGTGGCTGGCGCGCAGACCGCCGAAGCCGTGCCGCTTCATCACACCGGCGAAGCCCTTGCCCTTGGTGGTGGCGGACACGTCGACGGTCTCGCCGGCGGCGAACGTCTCCGCGGTCAGCTCCTGGCCGAGGGTGTACTCGCTCGCGTCGGCGGTGCGCAGCTCGAGCAGGTGCCGCCGCGGGGTCACGCCGGCGTTGTCGAAGTGACCGCGCATCGGCTTGTTCACCTTGCGCGGGTCGATGTCGCCGAAGGCGATCTGCACACCGTCGTACCCGTGGCTGTCCGACGTCCGGACCTCGGTCACCACACAGGGACCGGCCTGGATCACGGTCACCGGGACGACGCGGTTGTTCTCGTCCCAGGTCTGGGTCATGCCGAGCTTGGTGCCCAGCAGGCCCTTCGTGTTTCGCTGAATGCTCATTGGTTTCGCGTTTCCCTCAGAGCTTGATCTCGATGTCGACACCGGCCGGAAGGTCGAGCCGCATCAGGGAGTCGACGGTCTTCGGGGTGGGGTCGATGATGTCGATGAGCCGCTTGTGGGTGCGCATCTCGAAGTGCTCGCGGCTGTCCTTGTACTTGTGCGGCGAGCGGATGACGCAGAACACGTTCTTTTCCGTCGGCAACGGCACCGGGCCAGCAACCTTCGCACCAGTACGCGTCACCGTGTCGACAATCTTGCGCGCCGAGCTGTCGATGACCTCGTGGTCGTAGGCCTTCAGCCGGATGCGGATCTTCTGTCCCGCCATCGCTTCGCTTCGTCCTTCTCTTCGTCTTCGTTGCGCTGCTCTCCGACCCCCGCGGTCGGGTGTGTCGCGTGCGCTGAACGCACGTGACCACAGCACTTCTTGCCTGGGATGGTGTCGGGGCCGAGTCCCTTACCTAGACCGGGACCTGACCTTCGGCGTGGTCTCCGGTCCGGCGCACCATAACGGAGCGCCCCGGCGGCCTCGCCTGAGCAACCTGGACATTGTGCCAGAGATCGGCTGTGGATTGCCAATCGGTGGCGTGCGCGAGGCCGGCCACCCCGTGACCCGGGATGACCGGCCTCGTCACATCACTTGTTGATCTTGGTGACCCGGCCGGCGCCGACGGTGCGGCCACCTTCGCGGATCGCGAACTTCAGGCCCTCCTCCATGGCGATCGGCTGGATCAGCTCGACCGACATGTCGGTGTTGTCGCCCGGCATGACCATCTCGGTGCCCTCGGGCAGCGTGACGACACCGGTCACATCCGTGGTACGGAAGTAGAACTGGGGCCGGTAGTTGTTGAAGAACGGCGTGTGACGGCCGCCCTCCTCCTTGGACAGGATGTACACCGACGCGTCGAAGTTCGTGTGCGGCGTGGTGCTGCCCGGCTTGATGATGACCATGCCGCGCTCGACGTCCTCGCGCTTGGTACCGCGGAGCAGCAGACCGACGTTCTCACCGGCCTGGCCCTCGTCCAGCAGCTTCCGGAACATCTCGACACCGGTGATGGTGGTGGTCTGCTTCTCCGGACGGATGCCGATGATGTCGACGGTCTCGTTGACCTTCACCACACCGCGCTCGATCCGGCCGGTGACGACCGTACCGCGACCGGTGATGGTGAAGACATCCTCGACCGGCATCAGGAACGGCTTGTCGATCTCGCGCACCGGCTGCGGGATGTACTCGTCCACGGCGTTCATCAGCTCGACGATCGACTCACCCCACTTGGCGTCGCCCTGCAGGGCGGGATGCGCCGCGACCTGGATCACCGGAGCGTTGTCGCCGTCGAACTCGTACTCGCTGAGCAGCTCGCGAACCTCGAGCTCGACGAGCTCCAGGATCTCCTCGTCGTCGACCATGTCGCACTTGTTCAGCGCGACGACCATGGCCGGCACACCGACCTGGCGGGCGAGCAGCACGTGCTCCTTGGTCTGCGGCATCGGGCCGTCGGTCGCCGCGACCACGAGGATCGCACCGTCCATCTGGGCCGCGCCGGTGATCATGTTCTTGATGTAGTCCGCGTGCCCCGGGCAGTCGACGTGGGCGTAGTGCCGCGCCTCGGTCGTGTACTCGACGTGCGCGATCGAGATGGTGATACCGCGCTGGCGCTCTTCGGGCGCCTTGTCGATCTGATCGAAGGCCGACACCTCGTTGAGGTCCGGGAACTTGTCGTGCAGCACCTTGGTGATCGCCGCGGTCAGAGTCGTCTTCCCGTGGTCGATGTGACCGATGGTGCCGATGTTGACGTGCGGCTTAGTCCGCTCGAACTTCGCCTTCGCCACTGGGGCCCTCCTAGTTACTGGTTAGCTACGCCGTACGACGTTTCGGGTTGGACTTGTCCCGGGGTGAGGGACTACTCGCCCCGGGCCTTCTTGATGATCTCTTCCGCCACGTTCTTCGGAACCTCGGCGTAGGAGTCGAACTGCATCGAGTACGACGCCCGGCCCTGCGTCTTGGAACGCAGGTCGCCGACGTACCCGAACATCTCCGACAACGGCGTCAGGGCCTTGATCACCCTGCTGCCACCGGGACCGTCGTCCATCGACTGGATGTGGCCACGGCGAGAGTTGAGGTCACCGATCACGTCGCCCATGTAGTCCTCGGGCGTGGTGACCTCGACTGCGAACATCGGCTCGAGGATCACCGGACCGGCCTTGCGGGCGGCTTCCTTGAAGGCCATCGAACCGGCGATCTTGAACGCGAGCTCGGACGAGTCGACGTCGTGGTAGGCGCCGTCCTGCAGCGTCACCTTGACGTTGACCATCGGGTAGCCGGCGAGCACACCGAACTCCATCGCCTCCTGCGCGCCCTCGTCCACGGACGGGATGTACTCCCGCGGGATCCGGCCACCGGTGACGTTGTTGACGAACTCGTAGCCACCCTCGCCACCGAGCTCGACCGAGGTCGGCTCGATGTCGATGATCACGCGACCGAACTGGCCGGAGCCGCCGGTCTGCTTCTTGTGCGTGTACTCGACCTTCTCGACCTTCTTGGTGATGGTCTCGCGGTAGGCGACCTGCGGCTTGCCGACGTTCGCCTCGACGCGGAACTCGCGCTTCATCCGGTCGACCAGCACCTCGAGGTGCAGCTCGCCCATACCGGCGATGATGGTCTGGCCGGTCTCCTCGTCGGTGCGGACCTGGAACGTCGGGTCCTCGTCGGCCAGCCGCTGGATCGCAATGCCCAGCTTCTCCTGGTCGCCCTTCGACTTCGGCTCGATCGCGACCGAGATCACCGGGTCTGGGAACTCCATCGACTCGAGCACGACCGGGTGGGCCTGGTCGCTCAGCGTCTCGCCCGTGGTGGTGTCCTTCAGACCCATCACGGCGACGATGTGGCCGGCACCGATCGAGGCGATCTCCTGCCGCTTGTTCGCGTGCATCCGGTAGATCTTGCCGATCCGCTCCTTCCGCCCCTTGGTGGGGTTGAGGACCTGGGTACCGGTCTCGAGCTTGCCGGAGTACACCCGCAGGTAGGTCAGCTTGCCCAGGTGCGGGTCGGCCATGATCTTGAACGCGAGAGCGGAGAACGGCTCGTCGTCGCTCGGCTTGCGCTCCACCACGACCTCGGGGTGCTTGACATCGTGACCCTCGATCGCGGTGACGTCGACCGGGCTCGGCAGGTACGCGAGCACCGCGTCCAGCAGCGGCTGCACGCCCTTGTTCTTGAACGCCGTACCGGTCAGCACCGGGGTCAGCTTGCTCGCGATCGTGGCCCGGCGGATGCCCGCGACCAGCTGCTCCTCGGTCGGGGTCTCGCCCTCGAGGTACAGCTCCATGATCTCGTCGTCGGCCTCCGCGACCGTCTCGATCAGCTTGTCGTGCCACTCGGCGGCGATGTCGGTGTGCGACGCCGGGATCTCCTCGATCGAGTAGTCCTCGCCCATCTTGGTCTCGCCGCGCCAGGTGAGCGCGCGCATGCCGACCAGGTCGACGACGCCGATGAAGTCGGACTCCGCGCCGATCGGCAGCTGCAGCACCAGCGGCACCGCGCCCAGCCGGGTACGGATCATGTCGACGCAGCGCATGAACTCGGCGCCGGTGCGGTCCAGCTTGTTCACGAAGCAGATCCGCGGCACGCCGTAGCGGTCGGCCTGACGCCAGACGGTCTCGGACTGCGGCTCCACGCCGGCGACACCGTCGAACACCGCGATCGCACCGTCCAGCACGCGCAGGTTGCGCTCCACCTCGACGGTGAAGTCGACGTGGCCCGGGGTGTCGATGATGTTGATCGTGTGGTCTTTCCAGGTACACGTCGTCGCGGCGGACGTGATCGTGATGCCGCGCTCCTGCTCCTGCTCCATCCAGTCCATCGTGGCGGCGCCCTCGTGGACCTCACCGATCTTGTAGTTGATGCCGGTGTAGAACAGGATCCGCTCGGTCGTCGTCGTCTTGCCCGCGTCGATGTGGGCCATGATGCCGATGTTGCGGACCTTGCTCAGGTCGGTGGTGATGTCAACGGCCACCTTGCCGTCTACCTCGCTTCTCGCGTAGTCAGGGGGCTGGGACTCTGCTTCCAGCGGTTCTGGAGTGTCACCAGCGGTAGTGGGCGAAGGCCTTGTTGGCCTCGGCCATCTTGTGCGTGTCCTCGCGGCGCTTCACCGACGCACCCAGACCGTTCGACGCGTCCAGGATCTCGTTCATCAGGCGCTCGGACATGGTCTTCTCGCGACGGGCGCGCGAGTACGACGTGAGCCAGCGCAGCGCGAGCGTGGTCGAGCGGCCGGGCTTCACCTCGATCGGCACCTGGTAGGTGGCGCCACCGACCCGGCGGCTCTTCACCTCGATCGCCGGCTTCACGTTGTCCAGCGCGCGCTTCAGCGTGATGACCGGGTCGGTGCCGGTCTTCGTCCGGGTGCCCTCCAGGGCGGTGTAGACGATGTTCTGCGCGATCTGCTTCTTGCCGTCGGTCAGGATCTTGCTGATCAGCTGGGTGACGAGCGGCGAGTTGTAGACCGGGTCGACGATCACGGGGCGCTTCGGCGCGGGGCCCTTGCGGGGCATCAGCTCTTCTCCTTCTTCGCGCCGTACCGGCTGCGAGCCTGCTTACGGTTCTTCACACCCTGGGTGTCGAGCGAACCGCGGATGATCTTGTACCGGACACCGGGCAGGTCCTTCACACGACCGCCACGCACGAGCACGATCGAGTGCTCCTGCAGGTTGTGGCCGACACCCGGGATGTACGCGGTGACCTCGATGCCGCTGGTGAGGCGGACACGAGCGACCTTGCGCAGCGCTGAGTTCGGCTTCTTGGGCGTCGTCGTGTAGACGCGCGTGCACACACCACGGCGCTGAGGAGAACCCTTCAGAGCCGGCGTCTTGTTCTTCGACACCTTGTCCTGGCGGCCCTTGCGGACCAACTGCTGGATGGTGGGCACCCGCACTTCTCTTTCTGTCGTCCGGCTGTGAATGCTGCTCACGCGACCCCCGCGGTCGGGTGTGTCGCGCAGGCGCGCCTCTCCGGAAAACGTGATCCAGCGGTCTGATCAACGGAGGTTCGCGCCACGCGCGCTGTCCCGTCAACGAAGGGCACGCATGACGGCCCGGGGAGAACCCAGGCACGATCGATAAGCCTAGCGGCTGGTCCCAAGCCGGTCAAAACGGCCACTACACGGAGCACCGCTACGGAGTCAGTGTACCGCCCAGGAACAAGGCGCCCGCGACTCGTCACCCTCGGTCACACCAGGAACCTGACCTCGGCGATCAGGCCCTCGACAACCCGGTACGCCGCCAGTACGCGAATCGGCTGCGGCTCGATCCCGTGCGCGATCTCCTGGTCGACCACCCAGCTGCCCTCGGCGATCCGGTTCACGATCTCGGCCCGGCAGCGCCCGGCCGCGAGCCGCGGACCGTAGGTCTCCCGCAGCGTCCGCCGGCCGGACATCACCGAGCCGTCCCGGCTGTACATCCGGACGTTCGGCGCGAAGGCGGCGAGGAAGGCCTCCAGATCGTGCCGGTTGTAGGCCTCGAGCTGGCGCGACACCACCTCGACCGGCGCCGGGTACGGCGACGGCGGCGGCGGTGCGGCCGGCAGCCGCGCGATCACCCAGTCCAGCGCCTTCTCCACCGCGGTCCGGGACGCCTCGGTGTGGTCCAGGTAGTCGAACCCGTGCCGACCCTCCGGTACGTCGATCACGTCCAGCTCGGTGCCCCCCTCGGCCGCGGCCGCGACGAACTTGTCCACGCCGGCCGCGCGCTCCTCGCGCTCCAGCCCCACCCGGGTGAGCAGCACCGGCACCTTGCTGCCGCGGCTCGCCACGTCGAGCGCCGAGGTCCGGCCGACGCCGGGCTCGGTGAGGAGCGGGTACGTCGCCGCGACACAGCGCAGCCACTCCGGGCTGCGGGCCAGCCACTCCCCCATCAGCATGCCGGAACCGGAGAAGAACCACAGGGCGATCCGGTCCGGGTCCACCTGCGGGTCCGCACGGACCAGGTCCGCGGCCGCGACCACCTCCGCGGCAGCCTGTCCGATCCGGTCCCAGCCGCGGATCAGGCTGTGCCCGACCGTGACGCCGACGAAGCCCCGGTCCGCGGCGGCCGCGCCGTACCCGCGGTAGACCGGCCAGTCCCGCGGCTGCGCCTTCAGGTCCGGGCGGGCCGGTCCACCGTGCACGAACAGGATCGCCGCGCTGCGGCTGGCGGACGCCGGCCGGTAGAAGTCGAGTACGCCGTTCCGCTCCGGCACCCGGGCGGGAACGTCGAGGACGAAGGGTTCCAGGTACGGCTGCGGCGTCTGGGTCACGGACACATCCTGTACGACCGGGAGGGCACCGCGCTCACCGGGCACGGACATTCCGTACCGAGGTGTCCACGCTGGCATCGTTGGCCATGGTCTCGTTCTGGGCCTGTTTGTCGGCCATCGTCCCTCCATCCGCTGCAGGGTGATCCTCCGACTCACGGCCATCACCTGTCCAGACCGTGGACGTACGGAGGGCGGCACCCCCCGTGGTCGGGGTGCCGCCCTCCGTCGCGCGGGTGACTCAGTTCTGGTAGGAACCCAGGTCGAAGTCGTCCAGCGGGACCGACTGGCCCGAGCTCGGCCCGAAGTCGTAGTCGTACGACTCGTAACCGACCATCGAGTACATCGCGGCCTTCGCCTCCTCGGTCGGCTCCACCCGGATGTTGCGGTAGCGGTCCATACCGGTACCGGCCGGGATCAGCTTGCCGATGATGACGTTCTCCTTGAGGCCCATCAGGGAGTCGCTCTTGCCGTGGATCGCGGCCTCGGTGAGCACCCGGGTGGTCTCCTGGAACGACGCCGCGGACAGCCACGACTCCGTTGCCAGCGAGGCCTTCGTGATACCCATCAGCACCGGACGACCCGAGGCCGGCGTACCGCCCTCGGCGACGACGCGGCGGTTCTCCGCCTCGAACATCAGCCGGTCCGCGAGCTCACCCGGCAGCAGGTGGGCGTCGCCCGACTCGATCACCGTGACCCGGCGCAGCATCTGCCGGACGATGATCTCGATGTGCTTGTCGTGGATGGCCACACCCTGCGACCGGTACACCTCCTGGACCTCGTCCACCAGGTGCTCCTGCGCCTTGCGGACGCCGAGGATGCGCAGCACCTCCTGCGGGTCCGGCGTGCCGTGCGTCAGCTGCTGACCGACCTCGACGTGCTGGCCTTCCTCGACCAGCAGCCGGGTCCGCTTCGACACCGGGTAGGAGACCTCGTCGGACCCGTCGTCCGGCGTGAGCACCAGCTTCCGGGTCTTCTCGGTGTCCTCGATCGCGATCCGGCCGGCCGCCTCGGCGATCGGCGCCTTGCCCTTGGGCTGCCGGGCTTCGAACAGCTCGACCACACGCGGCAGACCATGGGTGATGTCGTCACCCGCGACGCCACCGGTGTGGAAGGTACGCATGGTCAGCTGCGTACCCGGCTCACCGATGGACTGCGCCGCGATGATGCCGACGGCCTCACCGATGTCGACGGTCTTGCCGGTCGCGAGCGAACGGCCGTAGCACTTCGCGCAGGTACCGGTCTTGGCGTCACAGGTCAGCACGCTGCGGACCTTGACCTCCTCGACGCCCTGCGCGACCAGTTCCGCGATCGGCACGTCGCCGAGGTCGCTGCCGCCGGCGAGGATGACCTTGCCGTCGGCGCCGACCACGTCGGTCGCAAGGGTCCGGGCGTACGCGCTGGTCTCGACGTTCTCCGCCTTGACCACCGTGCCGTCCGCGGTCTTCTCGCCGATCTTCTTGGGCAGGCCGCGCTCGGTGCCGCAGTCCTCCTCGCGGATGATGACGTCCTGGGAGACGTCCACCAGACGACGGGTCAGGTACCCCGAGTCGGCGGTCCGCAGCGCGGTGTCGGCCAGACCCTTCCGGGCGCCGTGGGTGGCGATGAAGTACTCGACCACCGACAGACCCTCACGGAAGTTGGACTTGATCGGGCGGGCGATGATCTCGCCCTTCGGGTTGGCCACCAGACCACGCATACCGGCGATCTGCCGGACCTGCATCATGTTCCCTCGGGCACCCGAGTGGACCATCATGAAGATCGGGTTGGTCTTGTGGAAGTTCTCCTCCATCGCCTTCCCGACCTCGGCGTTCGCCCCGGTCCAGATCTCGATCAGCTCCTGCCGCCGCTCGGCCGTGGTGATCAGACCACGCTCGAACTGCTTCTGGACCTTCTCGGCCTGGCCCTCGTAGCGCGCGAGGATCTCCGGCTTGCTCGGCGGCGTCAGGAAGTCCTCGATCGACACCGTGACACCCGAGCGGGTGGCCCAGTAGAAGCCGAGGTCCTTCAGCGCGTCCAGGCAGGCCGCGACGTGCACCTTGGTGTAGCGCTCGGCGAGGTCGTTCACGATCACGCCGAGCTGCTTCTTGCCCACCTCGGTGTCGACGAAGGTGTAGTCGCTCGGCAGCGCGTCGTTGAACAGCGCGCGGCCCAGCGTCGTCTCCAGCGAGAAGCCGCCGTCCGGCAGCTCGGTCGCACCCTCGGGGATGCCGGCGTCGCCCAGCCGGATCGTCACCTTCGCCTGCAGCGCGAGCTCACCGCGGTCGAACGCCATCAGCGCCTCGGCGATCGAGCCGAACGCCCGGCCCTCGCCCAGCGCGCCTTCCTTCAGCATGGTCAGGAAGTAGATGCCGATGATCATGTCCTGCGTCGGCATCGTGACCGGTCGGCCGTCGGCCGGCTTCAGGATGTTGTTCGTCGACAGCATCAGGATCCGCGCCTCGGCCTGGGCCTCGGCGGACAGCGGCAGGTGCACCGCCATCTGGTCACCGTCGAAGTCCGCGTTGAACGCCGAGCAGACCAGCGGGTGGATCTGGATCGCCTTGCCCTCGATCAGCTGCGGCTCGAACGCCTGGATGCCCAGCCGGTGCAGGGTCGGTGCGCGGTTCAGCAGCACCGGGTGCTCGGTGATGACCTCCTCGAGCACGTCCCACACGACCGGACGCTGCCGCTCGACCATCCGCTTCGCCGACTTGATGTTCTGCGAGTGGTTCAGGTCGACCAGCCGCTTCATCACGAACGGCTTGAACAGCTCCAGCGCCATCGCCTTCGGCAGACCGCACTGGTGCAGCTTCAGCTGCGGGCCGACCACGATGACCGAACGGCCGGAGTAGTCGACACGCTTGCCGAGCAGGTTCTGGCGGAACCGGCCCTGCTTGCCCTTGAGCATGTCGGACAGCGACTTGAGCGGGCGGTTACCCGGGCCGGTGACCGGCCGGCCGCGGCGGCCGTTGTCGAACAGCGCGTCGACGGCCTCCTGCAGCATCCGCTTCTCGTTGTTGACGATGATCTCCGGCGCGCCCAGGTCGAGCAGTCGCTTGAGCCGGTTGTTCCGGTTGATCACCCGGCGGTACAGGTCGTTCAGGTCGCTGGTCGCGAACCGGCCACCGTCCAGCTGCACCATCGGGCGCAGGTCCGGCGGGATCACCGGGACGCAGTCCAGCACCATGCCCAGCGGGCTGTTCTTGGTCTGCAGGAACGCGGTGACGACCTTGAGCCGCTTCAGGGCCCGGGTCTTGCGCTGGCCCTTGCCGGTCTTGATCGTCTCGCGCAGGTTCTCCGCCTCGGCGTCGAGGTCGAAGTTCTCCAGCCGCTTCTGGATCGCGGCCGCGCCCATCGCACCCTCGAAGTACTTGCCGAACCGCATCTTCATCTCGCGGTACAGCACCTCGTCGCCCTCGAGGTCCTGGACCTTGAGGTTCTTGAACCGGCTCCAGACCTCGTCGAGCCGGTCGATCTCGCGCTGCGCACGGTCCCGCAGCTGCTTGATCTCCCGCTCGGCGCCTTCCTTCACCTTGCGCCGTACGTCGCTCTTGGCGCCCTCGGCCTCCAGCTGGGCCAGGTCCTCCTCGAGCTTCTTCATCCGGGTCTCGACCTCGTTGTCCCGGCGCTGCTCGAGCTGCTTGCGCTCGACATCGGTCCGGCCCTCGAGCGAGGACAGGTCGCGGTGCCGCGCGTCATCGTCGACGGACGTGATCATGTACGCCGCGAAGTAGATGACCTTCTCCAGGTCCTTCGGGGCGAGGTCGAGCAGATAGCCGAGCCGCGACGGGACACCCTTGAAGTACCAGATGTGGGTGACCGGGGCGGCCAGCTCGATGTGGCCCATCCGCTCACGGCGCACCTTGGAGCGGGTGACCTCGACGCCACACCGCTCGCAGATGATGCCCTTGAACCGGACGCGCTTGTACTTGCCGCAGTAGCACTCCCAGTCCCGGGTGGGACCGAAGATCTTCTCGCAGAACAGACCGTCACGCTCGGGCTTGAGCGTCCGGTAGTTGATCGTCTCCGGCTTCTTGACCTCGCCGTGCGACCATTGGCGGATCTCGTCCGCCGTCGCCAGTCCGATCCGAAGCTCGTCGAAGAAGTTCACGTCGAGCACGATGTGTTCTCTCCTGAAAGTGTCTCGATGGTGGTCTGAGTTGAGTTAGCGGTGCTCTTGAAGCTCAGCGGCGGTACTAACCCCGCTCAGACCTCCTCGACGCTGTTCGGCTCACGCCGGGACAGGTCGATGCCCAGCTCCTCCGCGGCACGGAAGACGTCCTCCTCGCTGTCGCGCATCTCCACGGCAACGCCGTCGGAGGAGAGCACTTCGACGTTCAGACACAGGGACTGCATTTCCTTGACGAGAACCTTGAACGACTCCGGGATACCGGGCTCCGGGATGTTCTCGCCCTTCACGATGGCTTCGTAGACCTTCACCCGTCCGACCACGTCGTCCGACTTGATCGTCAGCAGCTCCTGCAGGGCGAAGGCGGCGCCGTACGCCTCCAGCGCCCACACCTCCATCTCGCCGAAGCGCTGACCGCCGAACTGCGCCTTACCACCCAGCGGCTGCTGGGTGATCATCGAGTACGGACCGGTCGAGCGGGCGTGGATCTTGTCGTCCACCAGGTGGTGCAGCTTCAGCATGTACATGTAGCCGACACCGACCGGCTCCGGGAACGGCTCACCCGAACGACCGTCGAACAGCTGCGCCTTGCCGCTGGAGTCGACCAGCCGGTCGCCGTCCCGGTTCGGGATGGTCGAGCCGAGCAGGCCGGTGATCTCCTCCTCCTTGGCGCCGTCGAAGACCGGGGTGGCGACGTGCGTGTACGGCTCCGCCTTGCCGGCGCCGATCTTGATCAGCCGCTGCGCCCACTCTTCCTTGTTCTTCTCGTCGATCTCCCAGCCGCGGCTGGCGACCCACCCGAGGTGGGTCTCCAGGACCTGGCCGACGTTCATCCGGCCGGGCACGCCCAGCGGGTTCAGGATGATGTCGACCTGGGTGCCGTCCTCGAGGAACGGCATGTCCTCGACCGGCAGGATCTTGGAGATGACGCCCTTGTTGCCGTGCCGGCCGGCGAGCTTGTCCCCGACGGAGATCTTGCGCTTCTGCGCCACGTAGACGCGGACCAGCTGGTTCACGCCCGGCGGCAGCTCGTCGCCGTTCTCGCGGTCGAAGACGCGGACACCGATCACGGTGCCGTTCTCGCCGTGCGGGACCTTCAGCGAGGTGTCGCGGACCTCACGGGCCTTCTCACCGAAGATCGCCCGCAGCAGCCGCTCCTCCGGGGTCAGCTCGGTCTCGCCCTTCGGGGTCACCTTGCCGACCAGGATGTCGCCCGTGGTGACCTCGGCGCCGATCCGGATGATGCCGCGCTCGTCCAGGTCCGCGAGCATCTCGTCGGAGACGTTCGGGATGTCCCGGGTGATCTCCTCCGGACCCAGCTTGGTGTCGCGGGCGTCGACCTCGTGCTCCTCGATGTGGATCGAGGTCAGCAGGTCCTGCTGCACGACGCGCTGGCTGAGGATGATCGCGTCCTCGTAGTTGTGGCCCTCCCACGGCATGAACGCCACCAGCAGGTTCCGGCCGAGGGCCATCTCGCCCTCGTCGGTGCAGGGACCGTCGGCGAGCGGCGCTCCCTCCTCGACCCGCTGGCCCTCGTCCACCAGCGGCCGCTGGTTGATGCAGGTGCCCTGGTTCGAGCGGCGGAACTTCGCCAGCCGGTAGACCTGGTACGTACCGTCGTCGGCGGCGACCTCGATCAGGTCGGCCGAGACCTCCTTGACCACACCGGCCTTGTCGGCGACCAGCACGTCACCGGCGTCGACCGCACCGCGGTACTCCATACCGGTACCGACCAGTGGGGCGTCCGCGGTGATCAGCGGCACCGCCTGGCGCTGCATGTTGGACCCCATCAGCGCGCGGTTCGCGTCGTCGTGCTCCAGGAACGGGATCATCGCGGTCGCCACCGACACCATCTGGCGCGGCGAGACGTCCATGTAGTCCACGTCCTCGGCGGGCACGAAGTCGACCTCACCGTGGCGACGGCGGACCAGCACGCGGTCCTCGGCGAACCGGTTGTCGTCGGTCAGCGGCGCGTTGGCCTGCGCGATGACGAACCGGTCCTCCTCGTCGGCGGTCAGGTAGTCGACCTGGTCGCTGACCTTGCCCTTGACGATCTTCCGGTACGGCGTCTCGACGAAGCCGAACGGGTTCACCCGCCCGTACGTCGACAGCGAGCCGATCAGACCGATGTTCGGGCCCTCCGGTGTCTCGATCGGGCACATCCGGCCGTAGTGCGACGGGTGCACGTCGCGGACCTCGAAGCCGGCCCGCTCACGGCTCAGACCACCCGGACCAAGTGCGGACAGCCGGCGCTTGTGGGTCAGACCCGCGATCGGGTTGGTCTGGTCCATGAACTGCGACAGCTGCGACGTACCGAAGAACTCCTTCAGCGCCGCGACCACCGGGCGGATGTTGATCAGGGTCTGCGGCGTGATCGCCTCGACGTCCTGGGTCGTCATCCGCTCCCGGACCACCCGCTCCATCCGGGCCAGGCCGGTGCGCAGCTGGTTCTGGATCAGCTCACCGACCGTGCGCAGACGGCGGTTGCCGAAGTGGTCGATGTCGTCCTCCTCGACGACGATCTCGCCGGTCGGCGCCGCGAGCTCGGTCTTGCCCTCGTGCAGCGCGACCAGGTACTTGATCGAGGCGACGATGTCGTCGATCGTCAGCACCGCGGTGTCGTGCGCCTCGTCGCGGCCGAGCTTCTTGTTGATCTTGTACCGGCCGACCTTGGCCAGGTCGTAGCGCTTGCCGTTGAAGTAGTAGTTGTCCAGCAGCGCCTGCGCCGCCTCACGCGTCGGCGGCTCACCCGGCCGCAGCTTGCGATAGATGTCCAGCAGCGCGTCGTCCTGCCCGGAGGTGTGGTCCTTCTCCAGGGTGAGCCGGATCGACTCGTACTCGCCGAACTCCTCGAGGATCTGCGCGTCGGTCCAGCCGAGCGCCTTGAGCAGCACGGTGACGTTCTGCTTGCGCTTGCGGTCCAGCCGGACGCCGACCATGTCGCGCTTGTCGACCTCGAACTCCAGCCACGCGCCGCGCGACGGGATGATCTTGGCGGTGAAGATGTCCTTGTCCGACGTCTTGTCCGGGCTGCGCTCGAAGTAGACGCCGGGCGAGCGGACCAGCTGGGACACGACGACACGCTCGGTGCCGTTGATGACGAACGTGCCCTTCTTGGTCATCAGCGGGAAGTCGCCCATGAAGACGGTCTGGCTCTTGATCTCGCCGGTCTCGTTGTTCATGAACTCGGCGGTGACGAACAGCGGCGCCGAGTACGTGACGTCGCGCTCCTTGCACTCGTCGACGGTGTTCTTCGGCGGCTCGAAGCGATGGTCCCGGAACGACAGCGACATGGTGCCGCTGAAGTCCTCGATCGGGGAGATCTCCTCGAAGATCTCCTCCAGGCCCGACGGGGAGGACAGATCCGTACGGCCCTCTGCCTCAGCGGCCGCCACTCGGTTCTGCCAGGTTTCGTTACCGACCAGCCAGTCGAAACTGTCCACCTGCAACGCAAGCAGATCCGGAACCTCGAGAGGTTCTGAGATCTTTGCGAAGGAGATGCGGCGGGAGCCGTTAACGTTGGTGTTGCTCTTGGACTTGGGGTTGCGCGAGGCGACCAAGGGGGGTCCTTCCACGGTCTCGCATACTCAACACTGGCGCTGGGAGCGCACGCCGAACCGCCCCTGTCAAGTTTTGGGCAGGCCAGAGGGCAAGGTTGAAGGCAGCGCAAAGAGCAACACTACCCGAAATCGGCAGACATGCCAAGTGGGCCACAGAACTATGCCGTCCGGCCAAGCCCGCGTCAAGAACCAGCGGCTTGATCCGGCGCTTCTCTGCCAGCATCTGCGGCCGTTCCCACTCTACTCGTGATCTTGCGTGGTGACACCACTACAACCCGTGTTAGTCCCGCAAGGTGACGCGGCCGGGCCGCGGGGATGGGGAAACTTTTCGTCGCTGGGTGACGAAGAAGTTCCCCGTGGCGGCCTCAGAGGCTCCGATCTGCCGGCTGTCGCCGCTCGGAGCCCGGGCCCGTCGATGACGCCGGCTTCAGAGGCCTTCGATCTGCTGGACCTGCCAGGTGTCGCCGCTGCGGACCATCGTGAACCGGGCACGGTTGAGGTCGATCCGGGGCTTGCCCTGGGTGATCGTGCTGGTCGTGGTCTGGTTCACGAACACCAGCAGCGTGACCCGGTCGGCGTCGCCGTCGCGGACCGCGACCTCGCGTACGTCGGCACGGACCGTGGCCTTGGTCTTGGTCGCCTGCTCGCCGACCACCTTGGCGGTCTGGTCGAAGTCGTCCGCGAAGTCCGGCGACAGCGTCGCCCGGGCGGCCGCGAAGCTCTTGTCCAGCTGCCGGTAGTCGTACGAGAGCACCAGCTCGGCGGCCGTCCGCGCGGTGGCGCTCGCTCCGGCCCGGGCCTGTTCGGTGTTCCGGCCCTGCCACGCCTTCTGCCCGAGGAACAACCCTCCGGCGAGCGTCAGGACGACGATTACGCCGAGCACCCCGGCCAGCAACCGCTGAGCCCGCGCACGCCCACCCTCCGCGGGCGCCTCTACGGTGGCGTCAACGGCGGGCGCCGGTGCCTCGACCCGGGTGTCCTCCGCGCTGCGGTCATCGGCGGGTGCGGGCGTCGTACCGGGGATGTCGGCCGGGCGGCGGCGCTGGCCGGCGATGCGGCGGCGGCCCGGGCGGACGGTGCTCGAGGTCTCGGTCATCAGCCGACCGCCTCGAGGTCTGCGGTACGCCAGGTCTCGCCCTCGCGGACCAGCTCCAGCTTCATCCGGTAGTGCCGGCGCTGGCCGTCCGGGACCGCCGTGTTCGTAACGGCCGCGTCCGCGACGACCAGGACCTGGGCGGAGTCGGTGTCCATCGAGACGACGGCGGCGTCGATCACCTCGCCGGCCGAGCTGGCCTTGTTCACGACCACCTGGGCCTTGACCGAGGTGGACGCCTGGCTGAACTCCTCCTTGAACGGGCCGGTGGCGCCGTCCAGCACGCGCTTCACATCCGCGTCCCAGGTCTCGTACTTGTAGGTGGTGAAGTCCAGGGCGGTCTGGCGCCCGGCTCGCATCACGGCCAGCCGGGCGTCGTCACGCGAGTCCTGGTTCCGGATCGCGACCACGGCGACGACCAGGCCGCCGAGCGAGGCGATCAGCAGCACGCTGAGTCCCCAGGCCAGCAGCAGGGTGCCACGCGACGTACGCGATACCTCCTGCTGGCCGGTGTTCCCGGCCGAGTCCTTCACTTGCTCACCGGACCGAGCATCAACCATTGCCATGATTCCTTCCCCAGTACGCGTTGCTGGCCTCCGGTCGACCCGATCACTATCTCGGGGACGCCCGACCGCGGGTCGACCGTCCGGGTGGCCGGATCGTATGCAGCGGGCAGCCCGGCGCGGTTCGACGGGACCGACGAGTGCGGTGTCGGCGCGTTCTGGGCGCCGCGCACGTTGGTGCCGGTGCTGCGAGCCGCCGTGCACGAGGCCTTGGTGTTCGCCGGGACGTCGGAGGTGTCCTGCGGTTCCCGCTTGTCGGTGCCGCCGTACCCTTCCCGGCAGGCAGCCGGCGAGATCCCGAGCACCATGCCGAAGTGGGCGTCGTAGTGCCCGGTGCCGGAGTCCCGGGCCGGGACGATGTAGCCGCCCATCACCGCGGCCGGGTAGAGGATCAGCAGCTGCTCGACTCCGTCCAGCCGGACCGCGGTGATCTGGCCCATGGTCAGCAGGTTGCCGAGCAGTACGGCGATCTCGGCCTGGTTCTCGGTGATCAGGGCATTGACCTGCTGGCCGGCCACGGAGCCGTTGTCGATGACCGCCCGCAGGTTCGCGTCCGAGCTCGACAGGGTGCCGGACAGCAGCGCGACGTTCTTCGCCCAGGTCTTGATGTGGTTGCCGCTGGCAACCTGTGTCGTCAGGGCCGTGTTGCCGTCCTTGATCAGCTTGATCGTCTGGCTGATGTTCGCGTCCGCGGCGTCGATCAGCACGCCGGAGCTGTCGATGATCTTCTGCAGGTCCGTACCCTTGCCACGCAGCGCGGTTCCGAGCTCGTGCACCGTCGCCCGCAGGTCGTCGCGGTCGACGGAGCTCACCAGCTGGTCGAGGTTCAGCAGCAGCTCGGTGGTGGTGATCGGCAGCTCGGTGTCCTGCCGGTCGATCCGGGACCTGTCCTCGAGGTACGGCGCGTCACCGGAGCGCGGCTGCAGATCGACGTACTGCTCGCCGATCGCGGACCGGTTCGCGACCACGGCCTTGACGTCCGCGGGGACCCGGAAGTCCTCGTCGATGTCGAGGTCGACCAGCACACCGTCGGACTCCAGCTTCAGGGCGCCGACCCGGCCGACCGGCTGGCCGCGGTAGGTGACCTCGGCACCGCTGAAGATGCCGCCGGACTCGGCGAAGCTCGCGGTGACCGTGTACCTGTCGTCCATGAACAGCCGGTCCACCTGCGCGTAGCGGGCGCCGACGAACGCGCAGCCGACGACGGTGATCAGCAGGAACACCATCAGCTGCAGCTTGGTCCGGGTGGTGATCACCGGATCACCCCCGGCATCATCAGTCCGGCCAGGCCGCTGTCCGGCGCCCCGCCGCCGGCCGGTGCGCCGCCGGCCGGGCAGTTGATCGGGACCAGGATCGTCACGCAGCCACCCACGGGCGGCAGGCTGGGCACCGGCAGCGACGGCAGCCGGGTCGGCACGCCGGTCGGGACCGGCAGCGTCGGGACGTTCCCGGTGATGGTCGGCACCGGCAGCGAGACGGTCGGCAGCGTGACCGGCAGGGTGAGCTGCTTCAGCGCTTCCTGGGTGTCCACGTCGAGGGTGATGTGCAGGTTGGTGAAGTCACCCTTGACCGCGTTCATCGCGCCGTTCGGGAACGGGTACGTGAGCAGCAGCTCCAGTGACTTCGGCAGGCTGTCACCGGCCTTCGCGAGCGCGGTCAGCGTCGGGTAGAGGGTGCGCAGGTTGTGCACCAGGTCCTTCTCGGACGCGTTGATCACCCGGACCGCGGTGTTGCCCAGCTTCGCCAGCGCCTGCAGGGTGCGGACCAACGCGGCACGCTGCTTGTCCAGCGTCGCGATCGACTTCGGCAGCGAGTCGATCGCGGTGGCCAGGGTGGCCTTCTGGGCGTTCAGCTTCCTCGCCAGGTTGTCGACCGCGCTGATCGCGGCGACGATGCTCTGCTTGTTCTTGTCCAGCGTGCCGGCGAACGTGTTCAGCTGGCTGAGCACGCTCTTGATCGCGGGCTCGTTGCCGGTCAGCGCGTTGTTCAGCTCGCGGGTGATGGTCTGCAGCTGCGCGACGCCGCCGCCGTTCAGCAGCAGCGACAACGCCGCCAGCACCTCCTCCACCTCGACGTTGCTGGTGGTCCGGGTGAGCGGGATCAGCTCGCCGTCGGACAGGGTGCCGCGCGGCTGCTCGTCGCCGGATGGCGGCGCGAGCGAGACGAACTTCTCACCCAGCAGGCTGGTCTGCCGGATCGTCGCCCGGGCGTTGTCCGGCAGCGGCAAATTCTCCGGCAGACGCAGCCGCACCTTCGCGACGTACCCCTCGAGCCAGACCTTCTCCACCGTGCCGACGGTGACGTCGTCCACCTTGACCGACGACTTCGGCACCAGGTCGAGCACGTCGGCGAACTCGGCCGTCACCGTGTACGACGGGCCGTCGATCTTCGCGCCGCCGGGCAGCGGCAGCGAGAACACGCTGAAATCGCAGCCGCTGCCCAGCACCGCCAGCGCGGTCACACCGGCGACCGCGCCGAAACGCCTTCTCGCCCTGGCCATCAGCGGTCACCTCGCACGATGCCGCCGAGCGTCTTGTCCACCGGATCGGGGCTCGGCAGCTCGCCGTTCGCGGGCGCGAGGCCGGGCACCGACGGCGGGAACGCCGGCAGCTTCGGCAGCAGGTCGAACACCGGCTTGAGCGCCGAGCAGGTGGACAGCGGCTGCTTGGCCTGCAGCAGCAGCGAGCAGATGAACTGGATCGGGTCGTCCAGCTGGGCCAGGTTGATCCGCTGGTCCAGCGTGCCGTACTGCGGGTTGTAGACCCGGGCCAGGTTCCCGATGCCGAGCGGCGCGGTGTCCAGCACCTCGGTGACCGCTTCCTTCTCGTTCACCAGGATCTGCGACAGCTCGGTCGCCGACTTCACCGTGGTGCGGACCAGCGCGCGGTTGTCCTTCACGAACGTGCTCACCTCGCCGAGCGCGACGGCCAGCGAGGACAGCGCCTTGGCCAGGTCCTGCCGCTCCCCGGCCAGGGTCGTCGACACGGTGGCGAAGTTGGTGTTGAACTGCCGGACCAGCTGGTCGTTCGCGGCCAGCGCGGACACGAACGTCTGCAGCTGCCGGATCGTGGTGAACAGCTGGTTCGAGTTGCCGGCCAGCGTCTGGGTCAGCGTCGAGACGTCGGTGATCGTCTGGTTCAGCTTCGCGCCCTGGCCATTCAGGTTGCGGGCGGACACGTCCAGCAGCCGGGACAGCGCGCCGCGGTCGTTCGCGCCCTTCGGACCGAGGGCGACCGACAGGTCGTTCAGGCTGCGGTAGATCTGGTCCAGCTCCAGCGGAACCGCGGTCCGGTCCAGCGGGATCTGCGCGCCGTCGGCCATGATCGCCCCGCCCTTGTAGGCCGGCGTGAGCTGGATGTACCGGTCGGCCACGATCGACGGTGTCGCGATCACTGCCTTGGCATCCGCGGGCACCTTGTGCTCGGACTCCCACCAGAAGCTCACCCGGACCGACCGCCCGGCCGGGGTCACCTGCTCGACCTCGCCGACCTTGACGCCGAGGATGCGGACGTCCGAGCCCGGGTAGAGGCTGACCGTGCGCGGGAAGTACGCCGTCACCCGGACCTTGTCCTGCTCCGCCCAGACCGCGACCACCCCCACCGCCAGGATCGCGACCACGATCGCGGCCGCGACGACCCGGGTCACCGACGAGATCGAGCTGAGCATCAGCGACCACCACCCTGCGAGCCGGTGGTCAGCCCGGGAATGCTGGGCAGGCCGGGGATCGGAGGCTTCGGCAACGGGATCTCCGGGACGGGGACGATGTTCTGCACGTAGGTGTCGAACCACGGCCCGGTGCCCAGCGTGTTGGTGAAGACCCGGACGAACGGCGCCAGGTTGCGCAGCGTCGCGTCCAGCGACTGCTGGTTCTTCAGCAGGACGGCGAGCACGCTGTTCACCCGCTGCAGGGTCGGGGTCAGGTCCTTGCGGTTCTCCCGGACCAGCGCGGTGACCTGCGCGGACAGCTTCTGCGCGGTGACCAGCAGCTGGTGGACCAGGTTCCGCCGGGCCTGGACCGCCTGGAACACCTTGTTCGCGTCCCGCATCAGGGTGATCAGCTCTTGGTTGCGATCGGCCAGCACCTTGGTGACGGTCTGCGAGTGCTGCAGCAGCTTCTTCAGCTGGGCGTCCCGGGCGGCGACGTTGCGGGACAGCCGGGACAGCCCGGTCAGCGACGCCCGGACCTCCTCCGGCGTGTTCTTGAACGTCGCCGACATCGTGTCCAGCGCCCTCGCCAGCTGGGCCGTGTCGATCCGCTCGCCGGTCTTGGCCAGGTCGGAGAACGCGTCCACCACGTCGTACGCCGAGACGGTCCGGGCGAGCGGGATCTCGCTGCCCTCGGCGAGCTCGCCGTCGCCGGCCGGCTTCAGCATGATGAACTTCTGGCCGAGCAGGGTCTTGATCTTCATCTCGGCGGAGGTCTCGTTGCCAAGCGTCACGCCGCGGTCGACCGTCATCTCGACCCGCACGTGGTCGCCGTCCAGCTCGACCTCGCGGACCTTGCCGACCCGGACCCCGGCGACCCGGACCTCGTCGTTCGGCTTCACCCCGCCGGCCTCCGTGAACTGAGCGGAGATCGTGCTGCCGCCGCCGATCAGCGGCAGGTCCTGGGCCCGGAACGCGGCCAGCACCATCAGCGCGAGCGCGGTCAGCCCGACCACGCCGACGGTGACCGGGTTCTGTTCGCGGAAGGGCTTCACTGGCACCTCGCCGAGTTCACATCGTGGCTGACCGGGATCCGGGTGCCGACCGGCAGCGTGACGTTGCCGTCGAAGTTGCACAGGTAGAAGTTGAACCAGGACCCGTACGACGCGGTGCGGGTCATCGTGTTCAGCTTCTGCGGCAGGATCTGCAGGTGCTTGACCCAGATGTTCTGGGTCTCGTCCAGCGTCGTTGCGATCTTGCGGATCTCGTCCAGATCCGCCTTCAGCGGTACCCGGGTCTGCTGCAGCAGCCCGGCGGTCTTGGAGTTCAGCGCGTTGATCGAGCCGAGCGAGTCCAGGATCGGTTTGATGTCGCCGCTCAGCCCGGAGACGAACCGCTGGAGGTTGACCAGCAGCGCGGAGAAGTTCGCCTGCCGCTGGGACACGATCTGCAGCGTCTCGGTCAGGTTCACGATCAGGTCGCCGATGACCTTGTCCTTGTCGGCGAGCGTGGTGGTCAGCGAGGCGGTACGCGCGAGCAGGCTCTCCACCGTGCCGCCCTCACCCTGCAGCACCTTGATCACCTCGAACGCGAACTGGTTCACATCCGCCGGGGTGAGCGCGGTGAACAGCGGCTTGAACCCGTTGAACAGCACGTTCAGGTCCAGCGCCGGCGCGGTGCGGTCCAGGCCGATGACGTCGTCCTTCCGCATCCGCTCGGACGAGCCGGTGCCCTCGGTCAGCGCGATGTAGCGGTTGCCGACCAGGTTGCGGTACCGGACCGTCGCCCGGGTGCTGCGCACCAGCGACTGGTCGGCGTCGACGCTGAACGTCACCATCGCGAGCCGGTCCTGGTGCAGCTCGATCTTGTCGATCTGACCGACCCGGACACCGGCGATCCGGATGTCGTCGCCCTTGTTCAGGCCGGTGACGTCGCTGAACACCGCCTTGTACCGGGTCTTCGCTGCGAAGCTCAGGTTGCCGATCGTCACCGCCAGCAGTGCGGTGGAGAGGGTGGTGACCACGATGAAGATGGCCAGCCGGACGCTGTCCGCGGTGGTCTTCCTGTCCCGCAGCCTCATCGCACGTTCACCTGCCCGCCCCGGGCGAGCGGGCCGAACATGAGCGTGGTCAGGTCCGGCACCTCGTCAGCCGGTACGCCCATCGCCGGTCCGACGACCGAGTTCACCACCTGCTGTTCGGCCGGCGTGCCGACGTACGAGGCGTCCACCCCGGGCGGCAGCCCCGCGACGCCACGGCCGAGCGGCAGTGCGACGCGGGTGTTCTTGTTGTGGTCGCCCTTCACGCCGTCCTCACCGGTCAGATAGGGGCCCGGGTTGTCCTGCGTGTACGGCCCGGGCGTCTCGCCGGGGTGCGAGTACTTCTTCGACGCGCACATCGGTCCCCGCTCGTCCAGGTACCGCGGCCGCTCGTCGGAGGTGTACGGCGTGGGCTGGTTGGTGATCAGCTCCAGGTTGATGTTCAGCCGGCCATCCCGGAACGTGTCGTTCAGGATCGGCGCCGTGTCGGCCAACACCTCGAGGAAGCACGGGTACGCCGGGGACTGCTTCTCCAGCACGTTCAGGATCGGCCGGGTGACGTTGCCGAGCCGGATGATCCGGTCCTCGTTGTGCTGCAGGAACGTATCCGCCGTGGTGGACAGCGTGGTGACGTCGGCGAAGAACCGCTGCAGCTGCGCCTCCTTCTCCACCACCGTGTTGCCGGTCACCGTGATGTTGCGCAGGAATCGGACGATGTCCGGCGTGGCGTCGGCGTACAGGCCGGCCACCTGGGTGAGCCGCTCGAGCGCGTTCACCAGCGCCGGCAGGTGCGGGTTCAGCTTCTTCAGGTACCCGTCCAGCTGGGTCAGCGTCGCGGCGATGTCGTCGCCACGGCCCTCGAGCGCGGTGGCCAGGGTGTTCAGCGTCGCATTCAGGTCCACCGGGTCGACCGCCTGCAGCAGCGGCAGCGCGTCGTTCAGGACCTTCTCGATCTCGATGCCGACCGCGGTCTTGTCCCGCTCGATCACGTCACCGGCCCGCAGCGACGGGCCGCCGTCGCCTTCCGGCGGGACCAGCGAGACGTACTTCTCGCCGAACAGCGTCTTCGGCAGGATCCGGGCGCTCACGTCGGACGAGATCAGCCCGACCTGTTCGGGTTTCAGCGCCAGGTCGACCTTGGCGAGCTCGCCGTCGGTGCTGACACTCCTCACCTCGCCGACGATGATGCCGCGCAGCTTGATGTCCGCGTGCTCGTTGAGCTGCAGGCCGATGTGGCTGGTCTCCAGCGTCACCGGCACGGTGTCGGTGAAGAGCTTTGCGTAGAAGGCGTAGGTCAGCCACACCATCAGGCACAGCAGCCCGATGAAGCCGACGCCGAGGACCCGCTTGATCACGCCGTCACCCCGCCAGCCTGACCGTCGTGGTGGTGCCCCAGATCGCCATCGACAGCAGCAGGTCCACGACGTTGATGACCACGATCGAGGTCCGCACCGCGCGGCCGACCGCGACACCGACGCCGGCCGGACCGCCGCTCGCGTGGTACCCGTGGTAGCAGTGCACCAGTATCACCAGGACCGCGAACACCAGCACCTTCCCGAACGACCACAGCACGTCGCCCGGCGGTAAGAACAGATGGAAGTAGTGGTCGTAGGTGCCCGTACTCTGCCCGTACGCCGTCGTCACGGTGAATCTGGTCGCGAAGTACGACGCGAGCAACCCCACGACGTACAAGGGGATGATCGCGATCAGTCCGGCGATGATCCGGGTGGTGACCAGGAACGGCAGCGACGGGATCGCCATCACCTCGAGGGCGTCGATCTCCTCGCTGATCCGCATCGCACCGAGCTGCGCGGTGAAGCCGCAGCCGACCGTCGCCGCCAGCGCGATGCCGGCGATCAGCGGCCCGATCTCACGGGTGTTGATGTACGCCGAGACGAAGCCGGCGAACGCCGAGGTGCCGATCTGGTTCAGCGCCGCGTACCCCTGCAGGCCGACCTCGGTGCCGGTGAAGAAGGCCAGGAACGTGATCACGCCGACGGTGCCGCCGATCACCGCGAGCGCGCCGGTGCCGAGGGTCACCTCGGCGAGCAGCCGCAGGATCTCGCGCCGGTACCGCCGCACCGATTTGCCCGACCAGGCCAGCGCCTTCAGGTAGAACGCGAGCCGCTCACCGAGCCGGTCCAGTGACGCGATCGGCTTGCGGATCAGGGTGTCGACGACGAACGACACGGTCAGGCCCCCTTCGGCGGGACGACCTGGAAGTAGATCGCCGTCATCACGAAGTTGGCCACGAACAGCAACATGAAGGTGATCACCACGGACTGGTTCACCGCGTCTCCGACGCCCTTCGGCCCGCCGCCGGCATCGATCCCCTTGTACGACGCCACCAGCGCGGCGATCAGCCCGAAGACCAGCGCCTTCACCTGCCCCTGCCACAGGTCGGGCAACTGGGCCAGTGCTGTGAACGATGCGAGATACGCCCCTGGTGTGCCGTCCTGCAGCACCACGTTGAAGACGTAGCCGCCCATCACGCCGACCACGCTGACCAGGCCGTTGAGGAAGAACGAGACCATCATCGTGGCCAGCACCCGCGGTACGACGAGGCGCTGCAGCGGATCGATGCCGAGCACCATCATGGCGTCCAGCTCCTCGCGGATCTTGCGCGCACCGAGGTCGGCGCAGATCGCCGAACCGCCGGCACCGGCGATCAGCAGCGCGGTCGCGATCGGGGACGCCTCCCGGATCACCGCCAGCACCGCGGCCGAGCCGGTGAAGGCCTGGGCGCCGAACTGCTTGATCAGCCCGCCGACCTGCAGCGCGATCACCGCGCCGAACGGGATCGCGACCAGCGCGGTCGGGATGATAGTCACGCTCGCCACGAACCAGGCCTGTTGCAGGAACTCCTTGAGCTGGAACGGACGCCGGAACACAGCCCGGCCCACGTCCAGCGAGAACGCGAACAGCGACCCGGCCTGCTTCAGGGGCGCCGTGACACTAGCGCTGACACTGAAGCTCATGCCACCCCCGCCGGGGCGGCGACGGAACCGGCGAACGAGCCGGGCGGTGGGATGACGCCGTTCTCCAGGCACCACTCGCCGGGCGGACGCTGTGACGGCCGCAGCATCCCGCTGGTCGGCAGCTGTTGCACCGGGATCGGCGGCAGCGGCGGCAGCTCCTGGCCGGCCTCGGCGGCCAGCTCGTCGGCGTCCTTCTCCTCCGACATCCCGATCGGGCCGACCCGCTGGGCGTTCAGGAACTGCCGGACCGCCGGCTCCTCGCTCGACAGCAGCATCTCCCGCGGCCCGAACATGGCCAGGTGCCGGTGGTAGAGCAGGCCGATGTTGTCCGGCACGGTGCGCGCCGTGTTGATGTCGTGGGTGACGATCAGGAACGTCGCCGCGGTCGACTCGTTCAGGTCGATGATCAGCTGGTTCAGGAACGCGGTCCGGACCGGGTCGAGACCGGAGTCCGGCTCGTCCACCAGCAGCAGCTGCGGCTCCAGCACCAGCGCCCGGGCCAGGCCGGCGCGCTTACGCATGCCGCCCGAGATCTC
>Ga0209382_10001181_pt1 | contig 41726 bp, 47 predicted proteins | sample SoiMetdeltSBSDD5_FD_187599 | JGI IMG/M metagenome (GOLD analysis project Ga0209382, IMG submission 187599) | Bulk soil microbial communities from a Populus tree surrounding site in Tennessee, USA - Soil MetaG P. deltoides SBSDD5 (SPAdes) (version 2) | ecosystem: Environmental > Terrestrial >... | reverse complement strand
AACCCCTGTGTCGAGCATGTCTCAGTTGGTCGGGCGACGTGTAGAGGAGATCGTGCCAGTTGTCCCGCTCGCGGAACCCTGCGGCCGCGGAGACAGCGCGGTAACAGTTGCTCGTTCGGCACCTGCTGATCGTGCCTAACGCATGACGCTCAAGGCGGGGACACTTAGAAGGCAGCCGCTCTGTCCGGACTGAGCTACCGGCGCACGTCCTGCGCTACCGGGGGCGAACCGCCAGGAAGCCCTCGGCTCCGACCGGCCGCTCGTCGTGGGTGAGGGGCACCGGGCGCACCTCGAACCCCGCGCCCTCGATCAGCGATAGCCACGTCGCCCGAGGGAAGAGGCCGCATACGTGCGGATCGAACTCCACATGAACCGCTACGCCGGATGGAACCGAGCCGTCGGGCTCGTGGAACACGTACGTGAGGTCCATCCGGCAGGTCGTGTCGGCCGGGTCCGGGTCCCACGTCCACTCGAGGTAGCGGAGCGCGCGACCGTCGCCGTCGTGGCCACCGTGGTCGGTCGCCGCCTCGAACGTCTCGGTCACGGCGTCGGGGACGAACAGCGCGGCGCCGCCCGGCCGGCAGTGCTCGAACGCCGTGGCGAACACCCCGCGCAGGTCCTCCTCGGTCGTCATGTACGCGATCGCGTCGTGCACGAACACCGCGTCGAACGTCCGGCCGAGCCGGACCGAGCGCATGTCGCCCTCGACGTGCTCGCACTCGGGGTTCAGGCGCCGGCTGACGTCCAACATCGCCGGCGACAGGTCGACGAGCGTGAGCTCGAACGACGCCTTCATGTGCGACGCGTTGTTCCCGCCGCCGGACCCGAGCTCGAGCACCTCGCGCGCATCGGGGAGGGCCTCGAGCAGCAGGCGCGTGTACTCGGCGGCCTCCTCCTCGTACTCGGTGGGCGCCGAGAGCAGCGGCCACCACTCGGCGAAGTCGCGGTACAGCCGCGGCAGGGCCTCCACGGTCCGAGCGTACCCGCGGGCGGGAGCGCCGGGGCTAGGCTTCGGCGGTGCACCTGCGTCCCTCGCTCGAATGGCTGCTCGTGCTCGTCCCGGTCTCGGTCGCCCTCGAGCTGGCCGGCGGCAACGAGCTTCTCGTGTTCTTCACCTCGGCGCTCGCGATCCTGCCGCTCGCCGGGCTGATCGGCCGCTCGACCGAGCAGCTCGCGCTCCACACCGGGCCGAGGATCGGCGGGCTCGTGAACGCGACGTTCGGCAACGTGACCGAGCTGATCATCGCGATCTTCCTGATCCTCGAGGACCAGACCGAGATCGTGAAGGCGTCGCTCACGGGCTCGATCCTGGGGAACCTGCTGCTGGTGCTCGGCATCTCGTTCCTCGTCGGCGGCCTGAAGCACGAGGAGCAGACGTACAACGCGCGTGCCGCGACGATCCATTCGACCTCGCTCGTGCTCGCCGTCACGGCGTTGTTGATGCCGGCGCTGTTCGCGATCACGCAGGACTCGGCCACGCCGCTCGAGCGCGAGGTCGTGAGCGGCACGGTCGCGGCCGTGCTGATCGCGCTCTACGCCGCCGCGCTCGCGTTCATGCTCGTGACCCACGAGCACCTGTTCCGAACCCCGGATCCCGAGGAGCACCCGTCGTGGTCACGCACCAAGGCGATCGTCGTGCTCCTCGCTGCGACGGCGTTCGTGGCGCTCGAGGCCGAGCTCCTCGTCGGGTCGCTCGAGCCGGCCCTCGAGGACCTCGGCCTGTCCGAGCTCTTCGTCGGCCTGATCGTGATCCCGATCATCGGCAACGCGGCCGAGCACTCGTCGGCGGTCCTGTTTGCGCTCCGGAACAAGCTGGACGTCACGCTCGAGATCGCGATCGGCTCCTCGACCCAGATCGCGCTGTTCGTCGCGCCGGCCCTCGTGTTCATCAGCCTGCTCGTCGCGCACCCGATGGACTTCATCTTCAGCACGTTCGAGGTGGCGGCGGTGGCGCTCTCGACGATCTTGGTCTTCATGATCTCGAGCGACGGCCGGAGCAACTGGCTGGAGGGCGCGCAGCTCACCGGTGCATACGTCATCATGGCCATCTCCTTCTTCTTCGTGGAGACGCTGTGATGAGGGATCGGATAGACCGAGGGTCTCGGATCGCCTGGCTGCCGCTCCTGCTGTGGGCATCCGTGGTCCCCGCGCCTGCCCGGGCTCAGGACTTCGTCTTCGAGGAGACCCCCCGCTACGACGTCCGGATCGAGATCGAGCCGTCGGGCGACCTCCTCGTGACCGAGACGATCGACCAGCAGTTCGGCGACACCCCGAGGCACGGGATCTTCCGATACATCCCCAACCGGCTGCGGTACGACGACGAGTACGACCGCGTGTACCCGATCGACCTGATCTCGGTCGAGGCCTCGCCGGGCACGCCCGACGACGTCGAGACGAGCGAGGAGCAGGGGAACTTCGTGATCCGGATCGGGGACCCCGACGTCGAGATCACGGGGCGCCACACCTACGAGATCACCTATCGGGTCGAGGGCGCGATGAACGGGTTCGAGACCCACGACGAGCTGTACTGGAACGCGATCGGCGACCGGTGGGAGCAGCAGATCCGCGAGGCGAACGTCGTGGTGGTCGGCCCCGCGAGGATCAACCGGGTCGGGTGTTTCCGGGGGCCGTTCGGCTCGACAGCGCAGTGCGGAATCGCCGAGGTCCGGAAGGGCCGGGGCGTGTTCGCCGATGCGAACCTCCCGCCGTTCAACGGGATGTCGGTCGTGGTGGCCATGCCGCCCGGAACCGTCGCGAGCACCGCGCCGATCCTCGACGAGCGCTGGTCGCTCGACAAGGCGTTCAGCCGGACCCCGGCCTCGGTCGGGGGCGGGATCGGCCTGCTCGCGCTCATCGTCGCTGGCGTCGTTCTCCTTCTGTGGCGACGCGGCCGTGATGTGCGCTACCGCGGCGGGCAGGTCGACCAGGTGATGGGCGGCCCGGTCGAGACCGAGACGCAGGCCGTCCCGTTGTTCGAGCGGGGCACCTCGGTGGTCGAGTTCGCGCCGCCGGGCGACCTGCGGCCGGGCCAGGTCGGCACGCTCGTCGACGAGGAGGCCAACACGCTCGACGTGAGCGCGACGATCGTCGACCTCGCCGTGCGGAAGCACCTCGTGATCGAGGAGATCCCCAAGAAGTGGCTGCTCGGCAAGCCGGACTGGACGTTCCGTCGGCTCCCCGCGCCGGAGGCGGACGGCCTGCTCTCGTACGAACGAAGCCTGCTCGAGGGGCTGTTCCTGGAGGGCGACGAGGTGCAGCTCTCGGACCTGCGGAAGAAGTTCGCCGAGCGGCTCCAGACGGTGAAGGACGCCCTGTACCAGGACATGGTCTCGAGGAAGTGGTTCCTCCGGCGGCCCGACCGGGTCCGGCAGGCGTGGACCGTGTTCGGGGTCCTGGTGCTCGCGGCCGGCATCGGGATCACGATCGTCCTCGCGTACTTCACGAAGCTCGGGTTGCTCGGCATCCCGTTCGTGATCAGCGGGATCCTCCTCCTCGTCGGCGCGAAGCGCATGCCGGCCCGGACCGCGAAGGGCACGGCGATGACCCGCCGGGTGAATGGCTTCCGGGTCGTGATCGAGAAGGCCGAGGAGCACATGGCGAAGTGGGCCGAGCAGGAGAACGTGTTCACGCGGTTCCTTCCCTTCGCCGTGGTGTTCGGCGTGACCGACAAGTGGGCGAAGGCGTTCGAGGCTCTCGGGGAGCTGCCCGACGACATGTCCTGGTACGTGAGCAGCCGGCCGTTCGTGTTCTCGGACTTCGGCGAGAGCATCGACTCGTTCACGATCACGACGAGCGGCACGATCGCCTCGACGCCGGCGGGCTCGGGCAGCAGCGGGTTCGGCGGCGGCGGCTCCTCCGGCGGGGGAGGCGGCGGCGGAGGCGGAGGCTCCTGGTAGGGTCGCCGAGCAGGAGCCGCCGACGGAGGCGGCCCTCGCGCCCCGGTCGATGGACCTCGTCTTCAGCCAGGACCCGCGCGATTTCGCCCGCCGCGATTGGTCGGCGCTCGTCACGGCCGACCCGGCAGGCACGTTCTTCCACACGCCCGGCTTCCTGAAGCTCTACTGGGAGGAGTTCGCGGCCGAACCCGACCACCTGCTGCTCGCGTTCGCCGAGGAGGACGGCTCGCAGGTCGGCGCGGTGGCGTTCGAGCAGTTCGACGCGACGATCCGGTTCCTGGGCGGCACCGAGGTCACCGACTACATGGGCCCCGTCGCGCTCCCTGAGGTGCAGGCCACGGTCGCGAAGGAGCTCTTCGCGGCGCTCGCCCGGCTCGACGATTGGGCCGAGGCGGACCTGCGGGGGCTGGCGGAGGACAAGCCGTGGCTCGAGCTCCTCGCGGAGGCGGCTGCGGCGCAGGGCTTCTCGGTCGAGACGACGGACGACCAGAACGGCGTCGCCCCCTACCTCGCGCTCCCCGGCTCGTACGAGGAGTACCTCGAGCGTCTGCCGTCGAAGTTGCGGCACGAGATCAAGCGCAAGGCCCGCCGGCTCGAGGCCGAGGTCGGGCCCTGGCACATCTGCCTCGCCACCGGGGAGACGCTCGAGCCGTTCCTCGACCGGTTCGTCGAGCTGCACCAGCAGAGCGAGGGGCCGAAGGGCGTGTTCATGCAGCCGGGGATGGAGATCTTCTTCCGCCGGCTCGGCGAGGCGTTCCTGCCGCGGGGCGTGTTCAGCCTCACGTTCATCGAGGCGGCCGAGCACCGCAAGCTCGCCGGCTCGATCGGGTTCCGGTTCGAGGGGACGTACTCGCTGTACAACTCGGCGTTCGACCGGACGTACCAGTCGGTCTCGCCGGGGATGGTGCTCGTCGGCGAGGACATCCGGATCGCGATCGAGGCGGGCTGTTCCGCGTTCGACCTGTTGAAGGGCGACTACGCGTACAAGTACCGGTTCGGGGCGGTCCCGAGGCCGGTCAAACGGCTCGTCGTGCGGCGCTAGCTCACTCGACGAACGCGCGCAGGTGCTCGAGCACCACGATCGCGAGCGCCTCGTCGCCGCCCAAGACGAGGTTCCCGTCGTCGAGGAATGCGTCGGCCGGCACGCGCCGTCCCGCCGCGATGGCGAACGCGAACGCGCGGCCCTGCACGAACGCGTCCGCCTTCTTGTCCTCGGGCGGGGCGTCGCCGGGGGATAGCCCCCAGTGCCAGTGGCCGCCGCCGACGCCCTCGAGGTCTACCTGGAGCGTCGCCCCCGGGAACGAGAGCCCGGTCTGCCCGAGCGACCACGGGAGCATCCGGATCGCCATGTCGTTCGCGAGGTAGATCGGCCAGTGCTGCGGGTTCTCCTCGAGGCCCGTGCTCTCGCGGATGTCCTCGCCGTGGAACCACCATTCGATGACCCGCGACTGGACCAGGTACCGGACGCCGATCTCGCCGGCGACCCAGTCGACCTTCTTCGTCCTCCACTCGTCCTCGGACAGGCCCGCGGCCGCCGCGAGGAAGACGTCGGCCGCGCGTCCCCAGTCCCGCGCGACCTGGCGGGCGGGGATCTCGTCGCGGGCGCGGATCGCCGACTCGTTGAAGCCGTTCACCCAGAGCTCGCCGCCGTTGGCCTCGCGGAACGCGTCGAACTCCGTGGCCGGCTCGCCGATCATCAGCTGTGCCGCCGCGGTCTCCTGGGCGGCCAGGTGCGCGACGATGTCGCGGTTGCGCCAGCCCTCGCAGACGCTGTCGCTGTCCCACGCGCCGGCGGGCGCGTACTGGATCGTGCGCCCGAGCCGTTCGCGCTCGGCGGACGCGGTCCCGAGCATCTCGACGCGTGGGATCACTCGAACTCCTCCGTTCGGTCGCGGCGTATCGTACCTGCCGGTTATCGTCCCGCCGTGAGCAGGGCGATCGACCGGTTCCTCGAGGCGGCGAGCGTCCTCGGCCATCCGGTCGAGGTGCGCCGGTTCCCGGAGGGGACGAAGACCGCACAGGACGCCGCCCGAGCGGTCGGGTGCGAGGTCGGCCAGATCGTGAAGTCCCTCGTGTTCATGGCCGACGATCGGCCGCTGCTCGCGCTCACGAGCGGGGCCAACCGGGTCGACGTCGGGCGACTGGCTGAGCTCGCGGGCGCCGGGGAGGTCCGCCGGGCCACGCCCGAGGAGGCGCGGACCGCCACCGGGTTCGCCGTCGGCGGGACTCCACCATTCGGCCACCCCGAGCGCGTCCGGACGTTCCTCGACCGCGACCTGCTGGCGTTCGACGAGGTCTGGGCGGCGGCCGGGAGCCCCGACTCGGTGTTCGGGTCGACGCCGGAGGAGCTTCGTCGCACCGCGCTCGCGGAGGTGGTCGACCTCAAGGAAACCCAGGCGGCCAGGTAGGAAACGTCCGGCGAGCCGTTAGGATAGGGGGGTTCGATCGACGGAGGCCCGATGATCCAGCTGACCGAGTCCGCAGCAGGCAAGGTGAAGGAGCTCCTCGTGGAGGAGGGCCGTTCGGACATCGCATTGCGGGTCGCCGTGCAGCCGGGAGGCTGCTCGGGGCTGCGCTACGCGATGTACCTGGACGATCAGCTCTCAGAGAAGGACGTCGCCGAGGAGCAGTTCGGGGTCCGCGTGGTCATCGACCGGATGAGCGTCCCGTACCTGTCGGAGGCGAGGATCGACTTCGTCGATACGCTCGAGGCCTCGGGCTTCACGATCGACAACCCGGTCGCGCAGGGCTCCTGCGCGTGCGGGCACTCGTTCCACTAGTCGCTCGAAGCGGCGTCGAGCGCCGACCGCAATCCCTCCCGGAGCTCGTTCAGCTCGCCCGCGTCGATCACGAGCGGCGGCGAGATCTGCAGCGCGCCGATCCCGAGCGCCCGCGTGAGGATCCCGCTCTGCCGGCTCGCGGCGACCACCCGGCCAGGCAGCGTGGGCTCGGCCTCGAGCGCGTCGGCGGCGAACTGCACCGCCGCGAGCACCCCGGTGCCCGAACGCACCCCGCCGACGAGCGGGTGCTCAGCGAGCGGCGCGAGCGCCTCGGCGAGGTCGCCCTCGAGCTCGAGGGCGCGCTTCGGCAGCGACTCGCGCTCCATGATGTCGAGGTTCGCGAGCGCGGCCGCGGCGGCCGTCGCGTGGCCCGAGTAGGTGTAACCGTGGCGCCACATGCCGGCGCCCTTCCGCCAGAACGGCTCGGCGATCCACGGCGCCGCGATCACCGCGCCCATCGGCAAGTAGCCGCTCGTGATGCCCTTCGCGCACGTGACGATGTCGGGCCCGAGGTCCCAGCGTGAGCTCGCGAACCAGTCGCCGGTCCGCCCGAATCCGGTGATCACCTCGTCGGCGACGAACAGCACGCCGGTCTCGCGACAGATCGCGCGCACCTCCTCGAGGTAGCCCTCGGGCGGCGCGAAGACCCCGCCGGCGCCGATCACCGGCTCGCAGAAGAACGCGGCGACACGCTCGGGCCCGGCCGCCGCGATCGCGTCCCGGAGCGCGGTCGGCGAGTCCCACCCAACCTTCGCGACGTCGCCCACGAGCGGGCCGTGGCCGGCGGCGTTCGCCTCGATGCCGGCGAGGCTCGTCCCAGCGATGTGCATGCCGTGGTACGCGTGCTCGCGCGTGATCAGGAGGGTCCGCTCGGTCTCGCCGAGGAGCTGCCAGTAGCGCCTCGCCATCTTCGTCGCGGTGTCGATCGAGTCCGAGCCGCCGCTCGTGAGGAAGACCTTCGACTCCTCGACCGGCGCGAGCGCCCGCACGCGTTCGGCGAGCTCGATCGCCGGGCGGTTCGAGAAGTCGCCGAACGTCGAGTACGCGGGGAGTCTCCGGAGCTGCGCCTGCGCGGCGTCCGCGATCTCGTCGCGCCCGTAGCCGACGTTGCAGTACCAGAGCGACGCGGTGGCGTCGAGGTACCGGCGTCCCTCCTCGTCCCAGACGTGCACGCCCTCGCCGCGATCCACGACGAGCTCGCCGTCGGTCTCGACGGCGTGCATGTCGGCGAAGGGGTGCCAGAACGCGCTCACGGGCAACTCACCGTAGCAGCCGTATCGGCGGGATCGCGGAGCTCTTGATCTCAGTCCGGCTCGTACGCGAGGTTCGGCCGAAGCCAGGTCTCGGCCTCGCGGCGGTCCATGCCGCACCGCCCGGCATAGTCCTCGACCTGGTCCCGGCCGATCCTGCCTACGTTGAAGTACCGGGAGGCGGGGTGGCCGAAGTACAACCCCGAGACGCTCGCGGCCGGGGTCATCGCGAAGTGCTCGGTGAGGCCGATGCCGGCGTCCGACGCGCCGAGGAGTTCGAAGAGCGTGCCCTTGCGGCTGTGGTCGGGGCAGGCCGGGTAGCCGAACGCCGGCCGGATCCCCCGGTAACGCTCGGCGATCAGCTCGTCGTTCGACATCGCCGGGCCCGACTCGTACCACTCGCGGCGGGCGCGAGCGTGGAGCCACTCCGCGGAGCCCTCGGCGAGCCGGTCGGCCAGCGCCTTCACCATGATCGAGCCGTAGTCGTCGTGGTCGGCCTCGAACCGCCCGGCGAGCTCGTCCGCACCGATCCCCGCGGTCACGGCGAACGCGCCGAGGTGATCCGTGAGGTCCGACTCCGCGGGCGCGACGAAGTCGGCGAGCGAACGGCTCGGACGGTCGTCGCCGTGGTCGGCCTGTTGCCGGAGCATCGGGAACCTCGTGCCGTCCTCGAGGACGACGTCATCGCCTTCGGACCACGCGTGCCAGAAGCCGTAGACCCCGCGAGCCCGGAGGGACCCCTCGGCCACGATCGTGTCGAGGAGCTCGTTCGCGGCCTCGAACAGCTCGCGGGCGGCCTCGCCGTGCCTCGGGTGGTCGAGGATCTGCGGGTAGCGGCCCTTCAGCTCCCACGCGGAGAAGAAGAACGTCCAGTCGATGTAGTCGCGCAGCTCGGCGAGCTCGGGCTCGACGGTCCGGACGCCCTGGAACGCCGGCTCGGCGAGGTCCTCGGCGCGCCACACGATCGGCGTCCGGCGTTCGGTCGCGATCCGGTAGGGGAGCAGCGGCTGCGCCTCGCGCTCGGCGTGGAGCTGCCGGAGCCGCTCCTGGTCGTCGCGGTTGTCGCGGTCGAGCTTCGTGCGCCGGTCGGGGTCGAGCAGGTCCGAGACGACGCCGACGACGCGCGACGCGTCGACGACGTGCACGACCGGCTGGGCGTACTCGGGGGCGATCCGGACCGCGGTGTGCTGTCTCGACGTCGTCGCGCCGCCGATCAGCAGGGGCAGCTCGAGCCCGCGGCGCTCCATCTCGCGCGCCACGCCCTCCATCTCGCCGAGCGAGGGCGTGATGAGGCCGGAGCAGCCCACGACGTCGCAGCCCTCCTCGACGGCGGTGTCGAGCAGGGCGTCGGGCGCGACCATCACGCCGAGGTCGATCACCTCGTAGTTGTTGCAGCCGAGTACCACGCCGACGATGTTCTTGCCGATGTCGTGCACGTCGCCCTTGACCGTGCACAGGACCACCTTGCCCTGCGCCCGCGCCTGATCGAGCCCGAGCGAGCGCTTCTCCTCCTCCATGAACGGCTCGAGGTACGCGACCGCCCGCTTCATGGCGCGCGCGCTCTTCACGACCTGCGGGAGGAACATCTTCCCGGCGCCGAACAGGTCGCCCACGACCTGCATGCCGGCCATGAGCGGGCCCTCGATCACCTCGAGTGGCCGCTCGTACGCGCTGCGGGCCTCCTCCGTGTCCTCCTCAATGAACTCGTCGATCCCGTGGACGAGCGCGTGCTTCAGGCGCTCCTCGACCGTGGTCTCGCGCCACGAGAGATCGATCTCCTTCTTCGTGGCGCCGCCCTTCACGGTCTCGGCGAACGCGACCATGCGCTCGGTCGCGTCCGGGCGGCGGGCGAAGATGATGTCCTCGACGTGCTCGAGCAGCTCCGCGGGGATGTCCTCGTAGAGCGCGATCTGTCCGGCGTTCACGATCGCCATGTCGAGCCCGGCCGCGATCGCGTGGTACAGGAACGCCGAGTGGATGGCCTCCCGGACGGCGTCGTTGCCGCGGAAGCTGAACGAGAGGTTCGAGACGCCGCCCGAGACCTTCACCCCGGGCAGCCGCTCCTTGAGGAGCCGCGTCGCCTCGACGAACGCCTTCCCGTACTCGTCGTGCTCCTCGATCCCCGTGGCGATCGCGAGGATGCACGGGTCGACGACGATGTCCTCCGGCCGGTAGCCGGCCTCGTCGAGGAGGAGGCCGCACGCGCGCTCGAGGATCTCGACCTTGCGCTCGACCGTGTCGGCCTGCCCCCGCTCGTCGAACGCCATCACGACGACCGCGGCGCCGTACCGCTTGATCCGCCGCGCCTTGTCGAGGAAGTCCTCCTCGCCCTCCTTGAGGCTGATCGAGTTCACGATGCCTCGGCCCTGGAGGCACTTCAGCCCGGCCTCGAGGACCTCCCACTTCGACGAGTCGACCATCACGGGGACGCGGGCGATCTCGGGCTCGGTGGCGAGGAGGTTCAGGAACGTCGTCATGGCTTTCGGCCCGTCGAGCAGGTCGGCGTCCATGTTCACGTCGAGCAGGTTCGCGCCGCTGCGGACCTGGTCGGCGGCGATCTCGACGGCGGCCTGGTAGTCGCCGGCCTCGATCAACCGGCGGAACCGGGCCGAGCCCGTGACGTTCTGCCGCTCGCCGACCATCACGAACCCGGTGTCCGGGGTGATCGCGAACGGCTCGAGGCCGCTGAAGGCGGTGAGCTCGCGCGGCGCCGGCACCCGGCGGGGTGCGAGCCCCTCGACCGCGGTCGCGATCGCCCGGACGTGGTCGGGCGTCGTGCCGCAGCAACCGCCGAGCACGTTGGCGAGGCCGCTCTCGCCGAACTCGCGCAGGTACTTCGACGTCGTCTCCGGCCGCTCGTCGTAGCCGCCGAACGCGTTCGGCAGGCCCGCGTTCGGGTGGCATGTGGTGAACACCGGCGCGACGCGCGCGAGCGACTCGAGGTAGGGGCGCATCTCCGCGGCGCCGAGGGCACAGTTCACGCCGACGCTGAACGGCTCGGCGTGCGCGACCGAGAGCCAGAACGCCTCGACGGTCTGGCCCGACAGCGTTCGGCCGCTGCGGTCGGTGATCGTCACCGAGATCATGAGTGGCACGTCCGGCGCGACGTCCCGGGCGGCCGCGATCGCCGCCTTCGCGTTCAGCGTGTCGAAGATCGTCTCGATCAGAAGCAGGTCGACGCCGCCCTCGACGAGCCCGCCGACCTGCTCGGCGTACGCCTCGGCCATCCGGTCGAACGTCACGGTCCGGAACGCGGGATCGTTCACGTGGGGCGAGAGCGACAGCGTCTGGTTCGTCGGACCGATCGAGCCCGCCACGAACCGGTCCGGGCCGAACGCGTCGGCCACCCGCCGGGCGATCCGAGCGCCCTCGACGTTCAGCTCGCGGACGAACGGCTCCAGGCCGTAGTCGGCCTGCGCGATCGCCGTCGCCGTGAACGTGTTCGTCGTGAGGACGTCGGCCCCGGCCTCGAGGTAGCCGCGGTGGATGTCCTCGACGACGTCGGGGCGCGTGAGGTTCAGCAGGTCGGGGTCGCCCTTGACGTCGTGCGGGTGGTCGTGGAACCGCTCGCCGCGGTAGTCCTCGTCGCCGAGACCGCGGTCCTGGATCGCGGTCCCGTACGCGCCGTCGAGAACCAGGATCCTCTCGGAGAGCAGGCGCTCGAGCCGGTCCCTCATCCTGCAACGCTACCCGCGGGCCTCGGGGCTGACCAGCATGCCAGCGGCCCCCGACGAACCTCCGCTAGGGTGACGACGTGGAACCGACGACTCAGGCCTCGTCGCGCCGGGTGAGCGTCCTCGGCAAACAGGGGACCGACCTGCTCGCGCTGGTCCCGCTCTTCGAGGGCCTCGGCCGCCGTCACCTCAAGCAGATCACGGAGCACGCGGACGAGATCTCGTACCGCCCGAACGAGACGATCGTCGAGGCCGGCCAGCCCGGCGGCAGCTTCTACGTGGTCGTCCAGGGCGAGGCGAAGGTCGTCCGGGGTCCGAAGGTGGTGGCCCGGATCGGCCCGGGGGAGTTCTTCGGCGAGATCTCGCTCCTCGACGGCGGGCCGAGAACGGCGACCGTCGTCGCCGAGACCCCGGTGCTCGCGATCCGCATCTTCAAGAGCTCGTTCGACAAGGTGCTGTCGCAGGAGCCGGGGGTGGCGACGAAGATCCTCACCGTCGTCGCGCGCCGCCTCCGCGAGGCCGAACGCAGCTTGAACGACTGATGCTCGCGATCTCCTACAACTGGTGGAAGTTCCTGCACGTCGCCGGCGTGATCGCGTTCGTGATGTTCCACGGCGTCTCGGCCGTGATCGCGCTGCGGGTCCGCAAGGAGAGCGACCGGACCCGGATCGCGATCATGCTCCAGACCTCCGGCTCGGCGCTGATGGGGATGTACGTCTCGCTGCTGTGGCTCGTCGCGTTCGGCGTCGTCGCCGGGATCCAGGGTGGGTTCTGGAACGACGGGTGGTTCTGGATCTCGGTGGGACTGCTCGTGGTCGTCGGCATCGAGATGGGCGCGGTGGCGAGGCCGTACTACGAGCGGGTGAAGGAGGCGGTCGAGGTCCGGCCGTCCGGGGTCCCGCGGCGGAGCGACGAGGAGCTCGCGGAGATCCTGCGCTCGCCGGTCGCGCTGTGGAACGCGGTGTTCGGCTTCGCGGTCCTGCTCACGATCACGTGGCTGATGATCTTCAAGCCGTTCCAGGTGTTCTAGCCCGACCTAGAGGTCGGTCGGCGCGAGCGGGCGCTCGGCGGGACCGTTCACGACCTGCCCCGTCGGCGAGTACCGGGATCCGTGGCACGGGCACAGCCAGCCGTTCTCGCCCGCGTCCCACTTCACGGTGCACCCCTGGTGCGTGCACTTGGCCGACAGCGCCGTCACCCTGCCCTTCCCGTCCCGGAACACGGCCACCTTGTGGTCGCCGACCTTGACGACCCCGCCCTCGCCGGGGGCGATCTCCTCGAGGTTCTGCGCCACGGTGCGGGCGACGAGCACGTCGCACGGGGCGGTCTCCGCGACGTCCTTGGGGACCGACCCCAGGAACATCGCCTTCGCGCCTGAGAGCCCCCGGTTGCCGATCACGACGAGGTCGTAGCCCTCGACCGCCGCGGCGTCGACGATCTCGCGGGCGGGGTCGCCGGTGCGGATCTCGATCGCAGAGGTCACCCCCGATTCCTCGCCGATCGAGGCGACGGTGTCCTTGAGGACGAGCTCGCCGGTCTTCGGGTGCCCGACGAACACGAGCGTGACCGAGGCCTCGAGCCGATGCGCCAGCGCGTAGCCCTTGCGCGACGCCCGGTCGGCGGTCGACGAGCCGTCGGTCGCGATCAGCATCCGGCGGTACGGGGCCGTCCCGGGCTCCCGGTCCGACAGGTTGCGTGGGCGGGTGAGCAGGACGTCGCAGGGCGCGTGCGTGACGACCTGCCGCGGCACGCTGCCGAAGAGCTGATCGGAGGTGGCCAGCCCGACGCTCCCGATCACGATCAGGTCGGCGTCGTGGTCGGACGCGCTCGTGAGGATCGCGTCGGCGGGCGCATCCGTGGAAAGGGCCACGTCGGCGAGCGCCCCCTCCCGCTCGGCGATCTGGACCGCGCGGGCGACGGCCTCCTTGGCCCGGTCCGCGTTCGAGTAGGCGTGGACGATCGAAGCCTCGCGCCCCCGACGCCCGCGAGCGCGGCGGCGATGCGCTCGGCCGTCTCGGCCGAGTCCGAGCCGTCCGTCGCGACGACGATCCTTCGGTAGGCCACCCCTCGCTCCCGTCTCCGCCCCCGGGAGGGCGGACCGGCAAGCCTAGCGCGTCGATCCGCTTCCGCCCTCTCCGGCCTCGCGGCGGGGGTCCCGGACGCAGGCGGTACGCTAGGTGGCAGACGTTGACGACGGCCGGCGAAGGTTGGCCGGAGCCCGGCCGAGGAGACATCGGAGCCGATGAGCAAACAGGTCGAAGAGAAGGAACGCGTCGTGATCCGGTTCGCCGGCGACTCCGGCGACGGGATGCAGCTCACGGGCGACCGGTTCACCAACGCGACGGCGGTGCTCGGTAACGACCTCGCCACGCTCCCAGACTTCCCCGCCGAGATCCGGGCGCCGGCCGGGACGGTTCACGGCGTCTCCGCGTTCCAGATCCAGTTCGCGTCGAGCGACATCCTCACGCCCGGGGACCATCCGAACGTCCTGGTGGCGATGAACCCGGCCGCCCTGCGCGCCGAGCTCGGCTCGGTCGAGAAGGGCGGCACGATCGTCCTGAACGAGGACGCGTTCACCCCGCGGAACATCGACAAGGCGGGCTACACCTCGGATCCACTCCAGGACGGGACGCTCGACGGCTACCAGGTGTTCAAGGTGCCGATGACGTCCATCACGGTCCGGGCGGTCGAGGACCTCGGCCTCACCCGCAAGGAAGCCGAGCGGTCGAAGAACATGTTCGCGCTCGGGCTGATCTCGTGGATGTACGGGCGGCCGACCGACGTCACGCTCAACTGGCTGCACAAGAAGTTCGGCGACAAGCCGCAGGTCTACGACGCCAACGTCGCGGCCTTCAAGGCCGGGTACAACTTCGGCGAGACGACGGAACTGTTCGCGACGTCGTACGAGGTCAAGCCGGCGCCCGCGGCGCCGGGCGTCTACCGCAACGTCTCGGGCGCGCAGGCGCTCGCGTTGGGCCTCGTCGCGGCGGCCGAACGCAGCGGCGTCCGCCTGTTCTACGCGAGCTACCCGATCACCCCGGCGTCCGAGCTGCTGCACGAGCTCTCGCGCCTCAAGAACTTCGACGTGATCACGCTGCAGGCCGAGGACGAGATCGCCGCGGCCAACGTGGCGCTCGGCGCGGCGTTCGCCGGCGACCTCGGCGTCACCGGCACGAGCGGCCCCGGCATGGACCTGAAAGCCGAGACGCTCGGCCTCGCGGTGACGCTCGAGCTGCCGATGGTGATCGTCGACGTCCAGCGCGCCGGGCCGTCGACCGGGATGCCGACGAAGACCGAGCAGTCGGATCTGCTGCTCGCCATGTTCGGCCGCCACGGCGAATCCCCGATGCCGGTGGTCGCGTCGCGCTCGCCCTCGCACTGTTTCGACGCGGCCCTCGAGGCGGCGCGGATCGCGATCACGTACCGCACGCCGGTGATCCTGCTCTCCGACACGTTCCTCGCCAATTCGTCCGAGCCGTGGCTCCTTCCCGACGTGGACTCGCTCCCGACGATCGACCCGGCGTTCGCGGCCGGTCCGAACGCAGGCCAGGAGTTCCTGCCCTACCTGCGGGACGAGAGGCTCGCGCGCCCCTGGGCGGTCCCCGGCACGAAGGGCCTGCGGCACCGGGTCGGCGGGCTCGAGAAGGAGGACGGGACCGGCGACATCAGCTACGACCCCGTCAACCACGAGCGGATGACCGAGCTACGCGCGGCCAAGGTGGCGAAGGTCGCCGACGAGATCCCACCGCTCGAGGTGGACGATCCCGACGGCGACGCCGAGCTCGTCGTGCTCGGATGGGGTTCGACGTACGGGACGATCAAGGCGGCTGCGCGCAGGGTCCGGGACCGCGGCCGGAAGGTGGCGACGGCGCACCTCGTCCACCTCAACCCGATGCCGAGCAACACGGGGGAGGTCGTACGGCGGTACTCGCGCGTGCTGATCCCCGAGGTGAACACGGGGCAGCTCGCGATGCTGATCCGGGCCGCACACCTCGTGGACGCGACGAGCTACGCGAAGGTGCAGGGCCAGCCGATCTTCGCGGAGGACCTGGAGAACGAGATGCTGAGGATGATGGACGGATGAGCGATCAGGGCAACGGCGGCGGCGGCGGTAACGGCGGGGGCGCGGTCGGCACCCTCACGAAGAAGGACTTCACCAGCGACCAGGAGGTCCGCTGGTGCCCCGGATGCGGGGACTACGCGATCCTGTCCACGGTGCAGGCGTTCATGCCCGAACTCGGCATCGAGCCGGACAACACGGTGTTCGTGTCGGGGATCGGGTGTTCGGGCCGGTTCACGTACTACATGGACACGTACGGCGTGCACGGGATCCACGGCCGCGCCCCCGCCCTCGCCACGGGGGTTGCGACGGCGCGGCCCGATCTCTCGGTGTGGGTCATCACCGGGGACGGGGACGGGCTGTCGATCGGCGGCAACCACCTGATCCACGCGCTCCGCCGGAACGTGAACTTCAAGATCCTGCTGTTCAACAACCAGATCTACGGGCTGACGAAGGGGCAGTACTCGCCGACGTCCGAAGAGGGCAAGGTGACGAAGTCGACGCCGTTCGGATCGGTCGACCACCCCTTCAACCCGATCGCGCTCGCGCTCGGCGCCGAGGCGTCGTTCGTCGCGCGGACGGTCGACAACGACCGCCAGCACCTCAGCCAGGTGCTCCGCCAGGCCGCTGCGCACAAGGGGACGGCGTTCGTCGAGATCTACCAGAACTGCAACGTGTTCAACGACGGCGCGTTCGACCTGCTGCGCGAGAAGCCGCAGGGCGCGCACAACCAGATCCGGCTCGAGGACGGTAAGCCGATCGTCTTCGACGAAGGCACCCGGTGTGTCGTGGTCGGCGACAACGGCCGCCTGCAGATCGCCGACGTGGCGAGCACCCAGGAGGACCAGATCGTGGTGCACGACGCGCAGGGGCGGCCGTCGCTCGCGTTCGCGCTCGCGCACCTGTCGCGGGGGCCGAGCGAGCCGACGTGCATCGGCGTGTTCCGCGAGGTCGAGCGGCCGGTCTTCGGCGAGGCGACGGTGGAGCAGATCCGCTCGGCGACCGAGCGACTCGGTCGCGGCAGCCTCGAGAAGCTGCTGCAATCGGGCGACACCTGGACCGTGTCCTAGGCGCCGTCCTCGAAGCGGTCCATCGCGAGATCGGCCGACGCCGCGACCTCTCGGAGCTCGGCCACGAGCGGGGGGAGGGTTACGAGGAGGCGGTCCGCGTCCTCGTCGGTGGTCTCCGGTCCGACGCCGATGCGGAAGCTCGTCGTCGCGGGCGACCCCATCTGCTCGAGCACCGAGGAGGCCTCGCCCGCGGCGCCCGAGCAGTTCGAACCGGCCGCGATCCGGAATCCTCGGTCGTCGAGGGCCATGCTCAGGATCTCGGCGTCGACGCCGGCCACCGAGAAGCAGACGAGGTGCGGGACCCGCTGGGTGGGATGCCCGTGGACCCGGGCGTCCGCCACGCGCTCGACGATGCCGCTCCGCAGGCGGTCCGTAAGCGCCCACTGCCGCGCCGCCTGGTCGCCCATGTCCTCGAGGCGGGCGGCGAGCGCCGCCGCCATCGCGGCGACACCGGGGACGTTCTCCATCCCGGACCGGCGCCGGCGTTCCCGATCGTCGCCGCATGGGTACGCGGCGACCGGCACGCCGCGGCGGACGTAGAGTGCGCCGACCCCGGGTGGTCCGCCGAACTTGTGTCCGGACACGGACAGCAGGTCGACCTCGAGCGCGACCGCGTCGAGCGGGAGTCGGCCGACCGTCTGGCAGGCGTCGGTGTGGAACAGGACGCCGGCCTCCCGGGAGAGCCTCGCGGCCTCGGCGATCGGCTGGATCGAGCCGACCTCGTGGTTCGCGTGCTGCACCGAGGCGAGGAGGGTCCCGGGCGTGCGGACCTCGGCCGCGAACGCGTCGAGATCCACCACGCCGCGCTCGTCCACCGGCACGAGGATCGACTCGAACCCGTCGGTCTCGAGCGTCGTGAGGACCCCCCCGACGGCTGGATGCTCGACCGTGGTGGTCACGATGCGTCGCCCGAGCTCCCGGATCGGCCGGACGCCGCCCCAGATCGCGAGCGCGACGGCCTCGGTCCCCCCGCTCGTGAACACGATCTCGTCGGGCTGCGCGCCGATCGCGGCTGCCACGGTCGCGCGCGCGTCATCCAGCAGGCGCCGGGCGGTCAGGCCGTCCCCGTGCACGCGGAGCGGGTCGCCGAACGCGTCGAGGGCCTCGAGCAGCGCCGCGCGGGCCCGCTCATCCAGCGGCGTGGCCGAGGAGTGATCCAGGTACGTCCGGGTGGTCGTGGCCATCGCGAGAACGCGGCCATGCTATCGGGCCGCCCGGACGTCGGCCGTCGCCCGGCTCCGGACTACGGCGTGACGGGTTCCCGATCCCGAAGGAACACCGACTGGTAGACGACGGCGGCGATGATCGCGCCGGCCACCGGCCCCACGATCCACACGAACCAGTCGGCCCATGTCCCGGACGAGAGTGCCGGCCCGAACCACCGCGCCGGGTTCATCGCGGCGCCCGTGTAGGGACCGAAGGCCATGATGTCGAACGCGATCACGAGGCCGATCGTGAGGCCCGCGGTCTTCGAGAAGGGGCCCTCCGGGTCCACGGCCGTGCCGAAGACGGCGAACGCGAGCAGGAAGGTGGTCGCGGCCTCGATCACGATGCCCTTGCCCGCCGCGATGCCCTCGGCGAGCTGCGGGGTCCCGCCGGCCGCGGCGTCGAAGAGCTCGCCGGGGATCAGGTACTTGAGGAGGAACGCCCCGGCGATCGCGCCGAGGAGCTGCGCCACGATGTAGACGACCACGGTCGGGGTCGGAGTCTTGCCGGCGACCCACAGGCCGATCGTGACGGCGGGATTGATGTGCCCGCCCGAGACGTGGGCGGTGATCGACACCATGATCGCGAGCACGAGGCCGTGCGCGAGCGCGACGCCGGTCAGGTCGAGGCCGAGACCCACCGCGACGACGGCGCCGGCGCCGATGAACACGAGCGCGAACGTCGCGACGAACTCCGCCACGGCCACCTTGCCGGTGCTCGTCATCCCGATACCTCCTCTGGTCGGTCGGTTCGGCCACGATAGCCTCGGCATAGGCCCCGCTCAACGAGGCTCTCCCCGGGGTTGGGTAGGATGCGGCGCGTGAGGATCTTGCTCGTGTCGCCCGATCCGAGCTCGCGCGACCTCATGCGCGTCGCGGTCGGCAGCCTCGAGAGGCGTCTCGGCGAGCCGCTCTCGTTCCTGGACGCGACCGACGGGAAGAACGGGGCGACGATCGGGCTCCGTGAGGATCCGGACGCGGTCGTCGCGGACGAGATCGCGTCGAGGGCGGGCGCTTTCTCGCTCGCGAAGGACCTCCGAGGGGCGGCCGAGCCCTACCTCGGACCGATCGTGATCCTGCTCGAACGGCGGCAGGACGAGTGGCTCGCGCGCTGGTCCGGCGCGGACGCGTGGTTCGTCAAGCCCGTGGACCCCTTCGAGCTCGCGGACCGGCTGGTCCAGCTGATCGGCGAGCGGCGCACGGGGCCGGCGGTTCGTTCTGGCGACACGAGGGAGAGCGCGTGAAGATCAAGGGGACGTGCAGGCGGTGCGGCCGGGAGTTCCTGGTCGAGCAGGTGATCGGCAACGGCGGCCGGTGCCCGTGGGACGGCAAGCCGTTCCAGTCCGACTACGCCGCGGTGCTCGTCGAGCTGCTGCGGGACGCGGAGTCGGCCGGCGACACGCTCGAGAACGCTCTCGAGAAGATCGCGGACCTCGAGCCCGAGTTCGTGCTCGACGCGGACACGGTCCTGTCGCAGAGCCTCGGGCACCTCGAGCGCCTCGAGCGGCCGCACGGCGGCGCGGAGCGGTGAACACCCTGGCCGAGCCCGACGCCGCCGGGCGCTACGCGGTCGACCTCCGGTCGGAGGACGGCGCCTGGAGCGTCGCGATCGTGCGGGACGGCGCCGACGTCTCGGTGCGGGCGTGCCGGGACGGGGACGAGGCCACGACCTACGCCTCGACCGTTCGTCAGCACCTCGCGTGGCTCTCGGAGCCGAAGTTCCGCGAGTACTACCGTCTGCCGCAGGAGGCCTGACGTGGGGTTCAACGCGATGCAGCCGGGGCGGATCAAGCGTGGCGACCTGCTCTTCCTCCTGCTCGGGATCGCGGCGATCGTGGCCCTCGTCGTGTGGGCCGTCTGGTAGTGGACGACGGCGAGCGCGCCGACCTCGACTACTGCTACGTCACGACGACGGGACGCCGCTCCGGCAACCCGCACACGATCGAGATCTGGTTCGCGCTGCACGGCGACGTCGTCTACCTGCTCTCCGGCGGCGGCGACGCCAACGACTGGGTGAAGAACCTGCGGGCCCATCCCACCGTGGGGCTCCGCCTCGGCGACCGAGACCTGATCTGCCGGGCCCGGCTCGTGGAGGATCCCGAGGAGGACGAACTCGCGCGGCGGCTCCTGACCGAGAAGTACGTCCCTCGCTACTCGGACGACCTGCAGGAGTGGCGGCGGACCGCGCTGCCCGTCGCGATCGATCTCCCCGGGGAGAGCTGAGGATCAGGAGCGCTCGAGCACGACCGCGAGGCCCTGTCCTCCCGAGATGCAGAGCGTCGCCAGCCCGAGTGCCGCGCCGCGCGCCCGCATCGCGTACGCGAGCGACAGGACGATCCGCGCGCCGGACATCCCGATCGGGTGGCCGAGCGAGATCCCCCCGCCGTTCACGTTCAGGCGGTCGCGTTCGAACTTCAGGTCGCGCTCGCACGCGATCACCTGCGCGGCGAACGCCTCGTTGATCTCGATCAGGTCGAGGTCGGCGAGCGCGAGACCCGTCCGGTCGAGCACCTTCTGCGTCGCCGGCACCGGGCCGATGCCCATGATCTCCGGCGGCACCCCGGCCCACGACATGCCGACGACCTTCGCGAGTGGTTCCCGGCCCTCGGTCCGCGCGCGCGACTCGGACATCAGCACCATCGCGGCGGCGCCGTCGGTGATGCCGCTCGAGTTGCCTGCGGTGACGCTGCCGCCGTCGCGGAACACGGGTTCGAGCCTCGCGAGCTTCTCGAGCGTGGTGTCCGGCCGCGGATGCTCGTCGGTGGTGACGGTGATCGGTCCTTCCGGACCCGGAGCCTCGACCGGGAACAGCTCCGAGGCGCGTGCCTCCGTGCGGGCCGCGGCCTTCTGTTGCGACTCGAGCGCGAACGCATCCTGCTCCTCGCGCGAGATGTCGTACCGGTCCACGAGGTTCTCTGCCGTCTCGCCCATGATCAGCCCGCAGAGCGGGTCGAGCAGGCCGTCGCGGTACATCCCGTCGTAGGCCGTCGCGTCGCCCATCCGGTAGCCGGTGCGCATCCGGTCGAGGATGAACGGCACCCGCGTCATGTTCTCCATGCCGCCGACGAGCACGACCTCCGCGTCGCCGAGCGCGATCTGCTGTGCCCCGAGCTGCAGCGCCTTCATCCCCGAGCCGCACGCGATGTTGACGTTGTACGCCGAGACCTCGACCGGCACGCCCGCCCGGACGCTCACCTGGCGCCCGGTGTTCGGGCCGTTCCCGGCCTGGCGCGCGTGGCCAAGGATCGTCTGGTCGATCGCGTCGGGTTCGACGCCGGAGCGGCGCATCGCCTCCTTCGCCGCCAGGACGCCGAGGTCGACCGCGGGGAGCTCGGCGTACGACCCGAGGAAGCGTCCGATCGGCGTGCGCGCGCCCTCGACGATGACCGCGGTCTCCACGGCGCCCAGTCTATCGGCGGTCGGAGCGCACACCGTCCTCGCGACGATCGCGTTGCCGCAGCATGGTGAGGAGCCGATGCAGCTCCGCGCCGCCCGCGACGGGTTCGGCGAGGGGGACCTCCGCGGCGTCGACCGCGACCTCGCCTCGGGCGAGCCACGCCCGGAGCGCCGACAGCTCGTCGGCGCGGTCCCGTGGGCACGGCGCGCCGAGCGGCGCCTCACCTCCGCCCCGCACCAGCGCCCCGCCGCGTAGGCGCAGTCGCTGACCCGCCCCGTCCCGGAGGACGACGTCGCCGCCGCCGAGCAGCCACGCGTCCTGCCTCGAGCGCAGGAGCGCCTCGGCGAGCGCGCGGAGCCGGTCCCTGGCGAGCCCGGCCTCCTCGAACCGCTCCTGCTCGGCGAGGTCGCGCATCCGCGCCTCGAGCGTTCCGAGGAGCCCGCCCGGGGTGGAGAGGGAGGAGATGAGGGACCGGACGAGCTCCCCGTAACGCTCGGGGCCGGCGCGCCCGTCGCATGGGGCGAGGCACCTGCCTATGTCGGCGAGCGCGCACGGTGCGAACCGCGTCGCCGCGCGCATCGGCGTCGTGCACCGCCGGATCGCGAAGGCGTCCTCGAGCGCCTCCTTCGCCTGTCGCGCGAGGCTGGACGACGGGAACGGCCCGAGGAACGCGCCGGCGCCCTTCGGCTCGCGGACGACCTTGATGCGGGGGTACGCCTCCGCGTCGTCGACGCGCAGGTACGCGTACCGGCGCCACGTCTTGCCCTTGCGGTTGTACTTCGGCTCGTGCTCGCGGATCTTCCGGGCCTCGACGACGAGCGCCTCGAGTTCGGTCGCGCACGCGATCCCGTCGACCGACGCGGCCTCGGCGAGCAGGTCTTCGACCTTCTTGCGCGTGTCGCCGTAGAAGTAGCTCTTCACGCGCGATCGCAGCCGGTTCGACTTGCCGACGTAGAGCACCGTGCCGTCGCGGCCGCGGAACAGGTAGACGCCCGGCGCGTCGGGCAGGTGTTCGGCGAGCCGGATCTTCCCGAAGTTCGGACGTCCGCGAGCGCGGACCGCGCCGTGCAGCTCGCCGAGCGTCGCGATGCCGAGCCGCCCGCCGAACTCGAGCAGCCCGGCGAGCACCTCGGCGCACGTCTCCGCGTCCGGGAGCGCCCGGTGCGTCGGGCGCGCCGCCGTCCGGAAGTACTGGGCGAGCGTCCGCAGCCGCACGTTCGGGACGTCGGGCCAGACGACGCGGCGCGCGAGCTTCGCCGTACAAACCGGCGGCGGCGGGATTGGGTCGTAGTCCAGCCGCTGGAACGCCGCGTTCAGGAACGTGAAGTCGAACGTCGCGTTGTGCGCCACGAACACGCAGCCGCGCGCGAACTCGGCGAACGAGGGGAGCACCCACTCGATCGGCGGCGCGCCCGCGACCATCAGGTCGTCGATCCCGGTGAGGTGCGTGATCTGGCGGGGGATCGGTTGTCCGGGGTTCACGAGCGTCTCGAACACGCCGGTGCGCTCCCCGCCCCGGAGCTTCACGGCGCCGATCTCGGTGATGCGGCAGTCGGCCGGCGAGCCGCCCGTCGTCTCGAGGTCGACCACGACGAACTCGACCTCGGACAGCGGCGCGCCGTCGTCGAGCGTGGTCTGGATCGCCTGGCCGAGCACCGCCCTCCCGCCGGGGGCCGCGCGAGGGGCGAGCAGGCTATCCGAACAGGTGTTCGGAGGTCAAGAGGGGTTCAGGTCACGTCGCGGGCGCGGAACACCCCGCTCGCACCGAGCAGCAAGACGACGGCCCAGCCCACGAGGTAGAGGCCGGCCTCGCCGGGGGTCCGACCGAAGAGCGGGAAGTCGGCCGAGGACCCGATGAGGTACGCGGCCGCGTTGTCAGAGAGCAGCCACGGCGCCCACTCGGGACGCAGCCCCCGGACGAGGTTCTCGACGATCACGAGGTAGCCGAACCCGACGCCGAGCGCGACGGCCGTGTTCCGGCCCGCCGCCGCGAGCGCGAACCCGAACCCCGCGAAGATCGTGGAGAGCAACGCGACGCGGAGCCCGACCGCCGCGGACTCCGACAGCCACGAGCCGTCGACGCCGGCGGTCGAGCCCGTGCCCGCGGCGTCGATCGCGAGCGCGACGCCCAGGAACACCTGCACCACGATCGAGAGGACGAACACGCCGGCGAGGCTCGCGGCGATCTTGGCCGCGATGACCCGCCAGCGGCGCGGCTCCCAGGTCAGGATCGTCGTGAGGTGCCCCGAGTGCCACTCCGCCCCGATCGCGGAGGCGCCGAGCATCCATCCCACGGAGAGCAGGACGAGCGAGGCCCCCTTCAAGGCGTTGGGGAAGGCCGACAGCTCGTACTCCTGCGTGAAGTACACGATCACGCCGGCGACGACGATCCCCAGCAGTTCGAGGAGCAGGAGCCCCTTCACCAGCCGGCGGGAGCGGAACCGGCGGAACTCGGACGCGAGCAGGGCGATCATCGGGCCTCCGACGAAGGGTCGCTCGTGAGCTCGAGGAACACGGTCTCGAGATCCGCCTCGTCGGGCCGGAGCTCGGTGAGGTAGAGCCCGCGGTCGGCGAGCGTTCGGGTGACCCGCGAGGCGTCCGCGGGCGGGAGGCCCACGCGGATCGCGCCGTCCTCCGAGGTCGCCGCGATCCCCGCGTCGGCGAGGGCGCGCATCCCGGCGGCCAGGTCCTCGAGCCGCACGATCATGCCGGCCGCGCGTCCGCTCGTCAGCACCTCGTGCACCGGACCGGTCGCCACGGTTCGCCCCTTCGCGAGGATCGCAACCCGGTCGGCGCTCTGCTGCACCTCGCTCAGGATGTGGCTCGACACGAACACCGTTCGCCCCTCCCGGCCGAGCCGCCGCATCAGCTCCCGGACCTCGACGATCCCGGCCGGGTCGAGGCCGTTCGCCGGTTCGTCGAGGATCAGGAGCTCGGGATCCTTGAGGAGGGCGCCCGCGATCCCGAGGCGCTGCTTCATGCCGAGCGAGTAGTTCTTGACCAGGTCGTCCCCGCGATCGGCGAGGCCGACCTCCTCGAGGACCTCGCGCACCCGCGATCGCCCGATCCCGTCGATGCGGGCGAGCAGCTCGAGGTTTCGTCGCCCCGTGAACCTCGGGAACATCGTCGGGCTCTCCACGATCGAACCGACCCGGCCGATCACCCGTTGCAACGCGGCCGGCTCGTGTCCCAGGAGCCGGCACCGGCCCGCGGAGGGGCGGACGAGGCCGAGCAGGCACCGGATCGTCGTGGTCTTGCCGGCGCCGTTCGGTCCGAGGAAGCCGAACACGCCGCCCTGCGGCACCGCGAGGTCGAGGCCGTCCACGGCGACCGTCTTCAACCCGCGCAGGCGCCGATACTCCTTGCGGAGGCTCTCGAGTTCGATGACCGTTTCCACGCCTCCACCGTAGAGGCTCGCCCACTCGATGGGACGGGGGGTGCCACCCGTCTTCGGGGAGGGCTACCCCTACCGGCTCCTACTCGGGGTAGAGCTCGTCCTCGACGAGGAACGCGATCAGCTGGCCGACCGCGATATGCGCCTCCTGGATGTGCGAGGTCTCCGAGCTCGGCACGTTGATCTCGACGTCGGCGAGCGGTCCGAGCTTGCCGCCGTCCTCGCCGGTGAGCGCGATCGTCCGGAGCTCCTGGGCCCTCGCCTGCTCGAACGCGCGGACGACGTTGGCCGACGCGCCGCTCGTCGAGATCCCGAGCAGGACGTCGCCCTCGCGACCGAGCGCCTCGACCTGGCGGGCGAACACGCCCTCGAAGCCGTAATCGTTCGCGACGGCTGTGAGCAGCGACGTGTCGGTCGTGAGCGCGACCGCCGGGATCGCCGCGCGGCGGCGGTCGACGGTGAGCGTGCTCACGAACTCGGTGGCGAGGTGCTGGGCGTCGCCCGCGCTTCCGCCGTTGCCGCAGATCAGGAGCTTGCCCCCGCCGCGGAGCGACTCGACGATCGCCGCGGTCGCCCCGAGGATCTCCTCGCCGCAGGACTCGGCGGTGCGCGCCGCGGTGCGCGAGGTCTCCAGCAGGTAGTCCCGCACGCGATCGAGGGTCACGCGCCCACCTCCGCGCGGACCTCGTCGCGGATCACGGCCGCCGCCGCCGCGAGATCGTCCGCGACGTGGTCGGCGAACGCATCCGCGCCGCCGGCGAGCTCCTCCTCGCCGTGGCCGGTGCGGACCAAGATCGTCCGGGCGCCGACCGCGCGGCCGAGGCGAAGGTCGGCGGCGTGGTCGCCGACGAGCCAGGACCCCGCCGGGTCGAACCCGAGGGCGGCGGCCGCGCGCTCGACCATCAGGGTGCCGGGCTTGCGGCACGCGCATCCCTCGTCGGGACGGTGCGGGCAGTGCTCGATCCGGTCGAGCGTCGCGCCGGCATCGGCGAGGAGCTCGCGGAGACGGTCGTGGATCGCCTCGAGACCCTCGGGGTCGAGCATCCCGCGACCGATCGGGGACTGGTTCGTGACGACGACGAGCCCGAGCCCGAGATGCTGGAGCTCGCGCAGCGCGCCGGCGGCACCCGGGATCAGCCGGAGCTCGTCGGGGCGGAGCACGTAGCCGATCTCCTCGTTGATCGTGCCGTCGCGGTCGACCAGGACGAACCGCTTGTTCCTCTTGTGGGCTGCGCTCGCCTCCGGCTCGACCGCGCCCCCGAATCCCCGGCTCACGCCGGCCTCCAGACCCGATCGCCCCACCGCGCCTCCGCGCCGCCCCGACGGAACGCGAAGTCGGCGAACTGCCCCCCCAGGCGTTCGAGTTCGTCGCGCACCGCCGGCTGCGCCTCGAGCCGGCACGCCAGCAGCAGGTACCCGCCGCCGCCGGCCCCGCAGATCTTGCCCCCGGACGCGCCCGCGTCCTCGGCGACCTCGAACAGCCGCTCGATCGGGGTTCCGCGGGTGATGTGCGGGTTCATCAGCTTCTTGTTCTCGAACGCCTGACGCAGGAGCGGGCCGAGCCGGTCGAGGTGCCCCGACTCGAGCTCGTCGCGCATCTCGAACGCCATCGCGTGGAGCTGCTTCATCCCGACGATCGTGTCCTCGCGACCGTCCTCGTACATCCGGATCTGATCGTGGATCAGCCCGAGGCCCGTCCGGACGTGCCCCGTGTAGCAGAGGAGCAGATGTGACCGGAGCTCGGCGAGCTCGTCGTCTGACAGCGCGAGCGGCGCGACCACGACCGCCCCGTCGGTCCCGAACTCGAGCAGGTTGCAGCCGCCGAACGCCGCCGCGAACTGATCCTGCCACCCGCCCGCGATCCCGAGGTCGTCGCGTTCGATCCCGTAGGCGAGGCGCGCGAGCTCCGCCCGGTCGAGCCACCGGTCGGTGAGCATCGCGAGCGCCGCGACGCACGCGGTGACGAGCGCCGAGGAGCCGCCGAGCCCGCTCCCGGGAGGCGCGTCCGACTCGATATCGACGTCGAGCCCAGACTCGACCCTCATCCGCGCGATCGCGGCCTTCGGCAGGTCCATGACCCCGTCGTACTCGGGCCCCTCCTCGAGGTGGTACTCGACGAGGTGTCCGAGGTCGAGCGAGCGGATCCGGACCTGCCGGTCCGAGCGGGGGACGAGGCGCACCCGCGCGGTGTGGTCGATCGTCGCCGAGAGTACGGCGCCGCCGTGGCGCCCGAAGTAGTGGGGGAAGTCGGTGCCGCCGCCGACGAAGCTGATGCGCAGCGGCGCCGTCGCCAGGATCGGCTCCATGAGGCCTCAGTATGGGCGGCCGGCAGGCGGACCGACCAGCGGCCCGCGTCGCAGGTGCCGGCCGGTGGGAGCTAAGCGACGTACCGGACGAGGCGCCGCCGCTGTTGCTCGGTCAGGCCGCCCCAGACGCCGTAGCGCTCGCCGTTCCTGAGCGCCCATGCGAGGCACGTCTGCTTGATCCCGCAGGCCGTACAGAACGCGAGCGCCGGCCCGGCCTCATCCTCGGAGGTGGGGAAGAACGTGTCCGGGTCGATGCCGAAGCAGGCCGCCTGGTCCTGCCATATGTCCGGTGGGGAAGGGTTCTGGGGAAGGGTCTTGATGTCGATGCCCGCGATCCGCTCCCTGTTCACCCTCGACTCCTCGGCGTCTACGGTCGGGCGCACGCGCGAGCTTCCTTGGACGGTGGGGCCGCCGGCGCCTTCTCGCGTTCTACCGTTCGCCTCCGAAGGAAAACAGTCTTGAAAACTTCGGCCGGTCGTAGTAACGGCCTCACCCAGACGGGGGATACGAGGCGACGAGCGGGGTACCGCGAACTGTCTCGAGGGAGTCATCCCTTGCGGCCCAACGGATCCGGACGATCGCGTTCGCGCCGTGGAGGCTCGTGAGCACCCCGACCTCCTCGGTTCCCGACCGGATCCGGTCGCCGGCCGAGGCGGCCCCGTCGAGGATCGCCGGGACCACGACGCGCGTGGGGTGCCCGAGGTTGCGGACCTTGGCGACCGACTCCTGGCCGAGGTAACAGCCCTTGCTCCGGTCGATCACCGGCTCCCGGTCGAGGCCGGCCTCTGCCGGTAGGGACTCCTCGTCGAGGTCGATCGGGAACCTGGCCACGCCCCGGCGGACCCTCCAGGCCTCGAACGCCTCCGGGGCGACGGTCACGTGCCCGGGAGGCGCCTCGGTAGCCAGGCGCCACGCCCGCCCCCCGCCCACGAGGACTCCGTCGGCCTCCGCGGTCTCGAGGACGACGTCCGAGGACAGGACGTAGGGCGCGACCAGTTCGGCGAGCGGGCGCGGCCGGTCCGGCGCCTGGAGCGCGCGGATCGTCCCCGGCTCGCGCGCGACGAGCAGGTCGGCCCGGATGCGGCCCGTGGGGGAGAGCAGGAGCGAGCGGACGACCTCACCGGGCTCCAGCCGCTCGAGGTCGGCGGTCACGAGGTCGTTCAGCCATCGCACGGCGTCGTCGCCGGTCACGCGTGTGACGGTCCACCCCGAGGTGGGCACGGCGGCGCGGCCGTCGTCGAGCGCGTCGATCTGGTCGCCGAAGGGGTCACGTTCCACGTCTGCGAGGATAGGCGCCCGTGGACGTTCCGCGGACGCTCCTGGTCACGAACGACTACGCGCCGCGCGTCGGCGGCATCCAGCGGACGCTCGAGGCGCTCGTGCGGCAGCTCCCGCCCGATCGCGTCGCGGTGCTCTGCCCGCAGCACGAGGGCGCCGCGGCCTTCGACGAGGCCGCTCCGTACCGCGTGTTCCGCCAGCCCGAGGGGTTCCTGTGGCCGACCCGGGAGGTCGCACGCCGGGTCCGCCACGCGGTGTTCGAGTTCGGGGCGGAAGTCGTGCTGTTCGGCGCGACGTACCCGCTCGCCCTCCTCGGGCCTGGCCTCGCCCGTTCGGGCACGCCGTACGTGGCGGCCGCCCACGGGTTCGAGTACTGGCTGTCGATCTCGCCGGGGCCGCACGCGCTGCTGCGGCGCGCCACCTCCCGGGCGTCCTGGGTCCCCGTGATGTGCAGCCGGTTCGTCGCTCGCGTCGTCCGAACGGCGGTACCGGACCGCGTCCCGGTCTCGGTCCTGTACCCAGGGGCCGACGTGGACGCGTTCCGGCCCGACCTGCCGATCGCCGACATCCGTGCCGGCCACGCGCTGGCGGGGCGACCGGTGATCGTCTGCGTGAGCCGCATGGTCCCGCGCAAGGGGCAGGACGTCCTGATCCGCTCCATGTCGCGGATCCGCGGGCACGTGCCGGACCCTGCGCTGCTGCTCGTCGGCGACGGCCCCTACCGGCCGAAGCTCGAGAAGCTCGCGGCGCGCGCGCCCGAGGGCTCGGTAGTGTTCGCCGGCCAGGTCGGCGAGGAGGATCTCCCCCGCTACTACCGCGCCGGCGAGGTGTTCGCGATGCCATGCCGGAACCGGTTCGGCGGGCTCGAGATCGAGGGCTGGGGGAACGTGTTCATCGAGGCGGCGGCGACCGGCCGTCCGGTCGTCGTGGGCGACTCCGGCGGCGCGCGCGAGTCGCTGGTCCCCGACGCGACGGGGCTGCTCGTGGACGGCGGCGACGAGTCTGCGGTCGCGGATGCCGTCGGGTCGCTCCTGTCGGACCCCGCTCGTGCCGATGCCATGGGGCATGCGGGACGGGAGCGCGTCGAGCGGCACTTCACCTGGTCGCGGGCCGCGGCGCAGCTCATCGACGGGCTCCGGGGCGCGGTCGCCTCGCCTCCGGGGGGGTGAGGGGAGCGGGGGTACGCTCCCCGACGTGAGCGAGCAGGCGCGGTGCCCGAGCTGCGGAGCCCTGGTCTCGCTCGGGGCGGACTGGTGCGGCCAGTGCTTCGCGGTCCTCCGCCCGGCCGACGCGGCAACCGGGACGCTCGAACCGGCGACCACCCCAGAGGACCCGGCCCGCGGCGGGCTCGAGATCGAGGGCGGCCGTCCCACGTGGACCTGCCCGGCGTGCGAGGCACGCAACCCGATCGAGGCGAGCGTCTGCGAGACGTGCGAGACGCCCTTCGCGCGGCTGTTCCAGGAGGAGGACGAGCGCCCGGAGATGGACCCGCAGTCGGCGGCGGTCTGGTCGATGGTGTTCCCGGGACTCGGCCACTGGAAGCTCGGCCGCAAGGCCGACGCGATCGCGCGCTTCGCGATGTTCGGCTGGTCGTTCGGGGCGCTGATGGTCCTCGTGGTGTCGAGGATCGGCAAGGGCGGGTTCGGGCCGACGTTCCCGCTGTTCGTGCTGTTCGCGTTCGCCTCGACGACGATCTACATCCTGTCCGCGGTTGACGCGTATCGCATCGCGTCCGGCGAGGAACCGCTGGTCAACTCCAGGACCCTGCTCTGGGCCTCCGCCGGCCTCGTCGTCCTGTCGGTCCTGATCGCGAGCTTCGTCACCTTGCCGTCGGCCCGTCGGTAACATCGCTGGGGGTCCGGGGGGGTCAAGGAGCGAGCGCGAACGCGAGCGGTAGCCCCCCCGAAGGAGAGGACGATGAGCGAGCAGACCGAGGGCCAGATCACGATCGGCGCCAGCGCCCCCGAGATCATGGACGTCCTCACCGACTTCGAGGCCTACCCGGAGTGGGCCGACGTGAAGTCGGCAACCGTCCTCGAACGCGGGGACGGCGGCCTCGGGACCAAGGTCGCGTTCGAGGTCGACGTGCCGGTCCTCGGCAAGGCGAGCTACACGCTCGCCTACCGCTATGCGCCCGGCGACGGCGGCATGTCCTGGGTCTCGACCGAGGCCCGCGGCGCGGTCTCGAACATCACCGGCGAGTACCTGCTCACCGAGATCGACGGCGACGAGACGAAGGTGATCTACCGGCTCTCGGTGGACCTCGGCGTGCTCCTGCCCGGGTTCGTACGGACCCAGGGGGAGAAGCGCGTGATCGCGAACGCGCTCGAGGGCCTCAAGTCCCGCGTCGAGTACGGCTGAGCCGGGCCACGACTCGGCCCCCGCGCTAGGCTGGACCGATGCGTGTCCTGCTGTTCACCGGGAAGGGCGGCGTCGGCAAGACCACCGTGGCCGCCGCGACGGCGATCCGAGCCGCCCGGGCCGGCAACCGCACGCTCGTGATGAGCACGGACCCCGCGCACTCGCTCGCGGACTCGTTCGACGTCGAGATCGGCGAGCGCGCGACCCCGATCGCCGACCACCTGTGGGCCGAGCAGATCGACGCGCAGAGCCGCCTCGAGTCCAACTGGCGCGAGATCCAGGACTACTTCGTGCAGCTGATGAACTGGGCGGGCGTCGAGACGATCCAGGCCGAGGAGCTCTCGGTGATCCCGGGCCTGGACGAGATCTTCGCACTGATCGACGTGAAGACCCATGTCGAGGGCGGCAAGTACGACCTGCTGATCGTCGACTGCGCGCCGACGGCCGAGACGCTGCGGCTGCTCTCGCTCCCCGAGGTCATGAACTGGTACATCGAGCGGATCTTCCCGGTCGAGCGGCGCGTCGTGAAGACGCTCCGCCCGATCGTCACGAAGATGACGACGCTGCCGATCGCGGGCGAGCGCTTCTACGCCGCGGTCGAGCGGCTCCACCGGAACCTGAACGCGGTGCACCGGATCCTCACGGACGAGTCGTCCTCGACGGTCCGGCTCGTCGTGAATCCCGAGAAGATGGTGATCTCGGAGGCGCGGCGGACGTATACGTACCTCGGGCTGTTCGGCTATCGGGTCGACGCCGTCGTCGTGAACCGGATCATCCCCGAGGACGTGACCGACCCGTACTTCGGCAAGTGGAAGGACATCCAGGCCGAGCACCTGCAGTCGGTGCGCGAGTCGTTCGAGCCGGTGCCGATCCTCACCGCCCGGTTGTTCGACCGCGAGATGGTCGGCCTGTCGCTGCTCGACGACATGGGCGTCGAGGTCTACGGGGAGCGCCCGGTGACCGACGTGCTGTTCGTCGACGACCCGATCCGCGTGCGCCGCCGCTCGGGCGGGTACGTGCTGACGATGAAGCTGCCGTTCGTCTCGCGCGAGGACATGGACATCCACCGCCGCGGCGAGGAGCTGTACGTGCGCGTCGGCAGCTACAAGCGGAGCCTGATCCTGCCGCAGACGCTCCAGCGCATGGAGGTCCGCGGCGCGAACTTCGTCGGTGACCATCTCGAGATCGCCTTCGCGCGCCCGCCCGGCGCCGCGACGACGGGGAGGAGCGCGCGTGCCTGAGACGCAGACCGATCCGGACCACACCCACCGGGAGGACTCGACGGACGGCTCGGCGCCTGCGGGCGAGGGCGACAAGAAGCTCGTCTGCAACGTTGCCTTCTGCCCCATCTGCCTCGCCGTCACCGCCGCGGGCGGCGCGGCCCCGGACGCGCTCGAGCACCTGCTGTCGGCCGCGCGCGAGTTCTTCCTGGCCGCCAAGGCCGTGATCGACGTGCGCGGCGACCAGCTCTCGGGCGACGAGCCGAACCCGAACGGCTCCGGCGACCTCCAGAAGATCGAGATCTCGTGACCCGGCGCTGAGGCCGGTCGTGGAAGGCGGGAGCGAGGCGATCGGGCTCGACATCGGCGGCACGAAGATCAACGCCTTCCGCGTCGCCCGCGACGGTTCGATCCTCGCGCGCTCGAACGCCCCCACCCCTGCCGAGGACCAGGAGGCGACGCTCGCGATGATGATCGAGCTCGCGCAGAGGGTGCGCACCCCGGATGTGGTGGCGGTCGGCGTCGGCGCCGCCGGCCTCGTCGAATCGGGCGAGGGGATGCTCCGCTTCGCCCCGAACCTCGCGTGGCGCAACCTGCCGATCGCGGCGCGCATGCGCGAGGCGCTCGGGCTCCCCGTGCTCGTCGAGAACGACGCGAGCATGGCCGCGTTCGCCGAGTATCGGTTCGGCGCCGGGCGCGGGTACCGGCACCTGCTGCTCGTCGCCGTCGGGACCGGCATCGGGGGCGGGATCGTCGCCGACGGCAGCCTGTTCCGCGGAGCCCACGGGTTCGCCTCCGAGATCGGCCACATCATCGTCGAGCCGGGCGGGCCGCTCTGCGGGTGCGGCAACCGGGGCTGCTGGGAGCAGGTGGCGGCCGGGCGGGCGATCGGCCGCATGGGCCGGGAGGCGGCGAAGGAGCCCGGCTCCTCGCTCCCCGGCCTCGCGGGTGGCGACCCGGACAAGATCACCGGGCGGCTCGTCACGGAGGCGGCGCTGCAAGGAGACGAACGCGCGAAGGGGATCCTCACCGAAGCCGGCCGGCGGCTCGGCGAGGGGATCGCGGGGCTCGTGAACGTGCTCGACCCCCAGATCGTCGTCGTCGGCGGCGGAGTGATCGTGGCCGGGGACCTCCTCCTGGATCCGGCGAGGGACTCGTTCCAGGAAGCCGTCGAGGGTCCCGATTACCGCCCCACGGTCCCGATCGTCCCCGCCGAGCTCGGCAACGACGCCGGCGCGGTCGGCGCCGGATCGCTCGCGCTCGAGGAGCTGCGCGGCTGATGACCACCGGGCGGTGCCGCATGAAGGTGAGACGACCGTGAAGATCGGGGTCATGCTGCCGCTGTTCTCCGGCGACACCGACCGGGTGCTGTCGTTCGCCCGGCGGGCCGAGGAGCTGGGGTTCGACGGGCTGTTCGCGTTCGATCACCTGTTCCCGCCGGGGGCGCCGCCGGACCGCCCCTCGATCGAGGCCTTCTCGACGCTCGGCGCGGTCGCCGCGGTGACGCACGAGCCGAGGATCGGGACGCTCGTCACCCGTGCGTCGCTGCGGAGCGCCGGTCTGCTCGCGAAGCTCGTCGCCACGGTCGACGCCGCGAGCGGTGGCCGCATGATCGTCGGGATCGGGGCAGGCGATCCGGTGAACGCGGCCGAGCACGTCACGTTCGGGCTGCCGGTGCTCGAGACGGACGAACGCCGGGCGCAACTCGCCGAGACCGTCGACGCGCTCCACGCGCTCTTCCGCGGCGAACGATGGGAGGGCGGGACGCATGTCCCCGCGCTGGCGGGGCCGCTCCTGCCACCGCCGGTCACGGAGGGGGGGCCGCCGATCTGGCTCGGCGGCGCCTCGGACGCCGCCGTCCGCCTCGCCGCGGAGCACGCGGACGCCTGGAACGGGTGGGGGTTGAACACCGATCGGTTCGCGCGGAAGGCGGCGATGTTGCGGGAGGCGGCCGGCGCGTCGGGGCGAACGGTGGAGGCGACGTGGGGCGGGATCGTCGTGGTGGGTCGCGATCGGGACGAAGCCGGCGAGCTCATGCGCGATCGCGAACGCAAGGGCCTCCCGACCAATGTCTGGTCCGGCACCACCGCCTCGCTGCGGGAGTGGCTCGACGGGCTTGAGGGCGCGGGGGCGACGTGGACGGTCCTCGGACCCGGCGGCCCGAGGCAGTTCGAGGCGGTCGCCGCCGAGCTCCACCGGTCCAAGGCATGACCGAGGTTCCCGCCCACCGCCTGAAGCAGGCGAAGCGCGCGCTGCGGCGCGAGATCCTCGCCGAACGCGACCGCGTCCCCGAGGGTGAGCGCGCGGCGATGAGCGCGGCGATCGCCGACCGGCTGCTCGCGATGGACGAGCTCAGCGACGCGAAGACCGTGATGGCGTTCTGGTCGTTCGGCAGCGAGGTCGACACGATCCCGCTGCTCGAACGCCTGGAAGTGGCCGGCGCGCAGGTGGCCCTGCCGAGGATCGAGGACCACGACGTCGAGCCGATCGCGTACGCGGCCGGCGACCCGCTCTCGGAGACGTCGTTCGGCGCGAGGGAGCCGGCGTCGGGCCGGCGGCTCGAGCCCTCGGAGCTCGACGTCGTCGTGGTACCGGGGGTCGCGTTCGATCGGAGCGGCGGTCGCGTCGGCTACGGCGCGGGGTTCTACGATCGCTTGTTGGGGCGGGTGCGCGACGGCACGTTCGCGGTGGCGGTGGCGTTCGGCCTGCAGGTCGTCGACCGTGTCCCGGCGGGCGGCACCGACCGGCGCGTCGATGCCGTCGTGACCGAGCGGGAGGTGATCCGGGCCGTTGAGCGCTGATGCCGTGTCCGCGACCCCTTCGCGCGGCGGCGTCCCGACGCTCCCGCCGAGGAGGCTCCGCCGCCGGAGCTGGCGCGAAGCCGGATTCGCGGCGCTGGACTTCGAGACGACCGGGCTCGACCGGCGGCGCGACGCGATCGTGTCGTTCGGCGTCGTACCGGTCCATCGCGGTCGTGTGGTGCTCGGGGAGGCCGTCCATCAGCTCGTCGTCCCCGAGATCCCGTCGAGCCCGGCGTCGATGAAGGTGCACCGGATCCTGCCGCGCGACCTCGAGGTCGCGCCGTCGCTCGAGGTCGCCCGGCAGCTCCTGCGCCGGGCGCTCGAGGGCCGGTTCCTGCTGACGTGGTACGCGGAGGTGGAGGTCTCGTTCCTCGAGCGGATCTTCGGCGGCCGGCACCGCTCGTGGGCCCACCGGACCGTGGACACCCGACGCCTCGCGATCGAGCTCGAGGGGCAGGACCCCGATGTCCGCGAGAGCCTGTCGAGAGCCGCCGAGCGCTACGGCGTTCCCGTGGCGGCGCCGCACGAGGCGCTCGACGACGCGCTCGTCACGGCGCAGCTCTTCCTCGTGCTCGCCTCGAAGCTCGAGGCCCGCGGGCTCGGCACCACGAAGGGCCTGCTCCGCCTCACCCGGGTCTGAGCCCGACCCCGAACTTGAACGGCGAGTCAACCCCGTGGGAGGATGCGGCCTCCGTCGACCCCTCCGGAGGCCCGCATGAGCGAGGACGAACCGATCAAAACCGCGTTCCACGAGATCACCGCCGCCCAGGGCGGCTCGCACGTCGAGGACGGCGGGTGGATGTGGCTCGAGGGGTTCGGCGACGTCGCGAAGGAGTACGCGGCGATCCGCGACGACGTCGCGGTGTGGGACGTCTCGCCGCTCAACAAGTGGGACTTCCGCGGTCCCGACGCGCTGAAGGGCGCCCAGCGGATGTTCAGCAACGACGTGCTGGGTCTCGAGGTCGGGCAGGCGCGGTACGGCGCGTTCCTCGACGCCGACGGGCTCATGGTCGACGACGGGACCGTGTTCAACACGGCGTGGGAGGACCACTGCTGGGTGATGACGAACGGGAAGGACCACGACGAGTACTTCGGAGAGCTGCTGCAGGGCCTCGACGTGACCTTCGAGTGGATCGCGCCGTCGATGCCACACCTCGGCGTGATCGGTCCGCGTTCGCGCGAGGTGGTCCAGAAGCTCACCGACGAGGACATCAGGTCGCTGAAGTACTTCCGGTTCATCCCTCGGCACGTGCGGGTCGCCGGGGTGGACGTCCACCTGTCGCGGACGGGGTTCGGCGGGGAGCTCGGGTACGAACTGTTCCTGCTCGACCCCGCCGACGCCGAGACCCTGTGGAACGCGATCGTCGGCGCGGGCGTGACACCGTTCGGCGCCGAGGCGATCGAGATCGCGCGGGTCGAGGCCGGACTGATCGTCACCGATTACGACTACGAGCCGCACCAGCGCTCGCCGCTCGACTTCAACCTGGATCGGTTCGTGAAGGTCGACAAGGGCCTCGGGTTCGCGGGGGAGGAGAAGCTCCGCGCCCTCGCGGCGGACCCGCCGAACCGCTTCGTCACGCTGCGCTACGAGGCCGACGCGGTCCCCGAGTACGGGGCGGCGGTCACCAAGGACGGCGGGGAGGTCGGCGTGCTCACGAGCCCGACCGACAGCCCGAGGTTCGGCAAGATCGGGCTCGCGATCGTGCCGACCGCACAGGCGAACATGGGGAACACGTTGGACGTGGCGGTCGGCGACGGGACCGTCACCGCGACCGTCGACGTGCTCCCGATCTACGACACGAACAAGGACCGGCCCCGCTCGTAGCCGACGGGATCAGCCGAGGATCGTCCTCAGCTCGTCGAACACCTGCACGGTCCCGCCGACCGCAAGCAGGGCGAGCGCGACGCCGCCCACCAGGGTGAGGAGCGGCCGCGTGAGCGGCCGGGCCCGTCCGGGGTCGACCACGGCGAGGCCGACCGCTCCGACGGCGAGCGCGACGACCAGCGGGCTCAGCCATCCGGCCAGCGCGCCGAGCCCGACGATCGCAGTGGCCGTGACCAACGCGGCCCCGACCGCGGCGACGTTCACCACGACGCCGCGCCAACGGGCGTCGCCGGCCACAGCGGCCACGAGCCGGCCGCTCGGCTCGACGAGCAGGACCAGCAGCGCGCCGTGCAGGACGAAGAGCGACGAGAAGACCGCGACGTTCAGCAGCGGGTGGCCGAGGATCGTGAAGTCGGCGTTCCCCGCGTCGAGCACGGTGGTGCCGAACACCACCAGCTCGAGCCCCCCGAACGCGATCGCACGGAGCCACCGGCGGCGGGGGAGCCACGACCGGACGAGCAGGTAGAAGGCCCCCCCGATCACCGCCGAGCCGATCCCGGCGAACAGGATCAGGAACAGGGTCCCCTCGAGCGTGATCTCGCCGATCCTCGCGCCCGCCTCGGTCGGGAAGCCCTGGATCGCCTCCGGGGCTGCGAGCGCGGCGATCCGCATCGCGAGCCTGCTGCCCAGGCCGCCGGCGATCATCCCGGCGAACCCGCCGGCCACGAACACGGCGCCGAACCGGCGGAGCGCCCCCGGCTGCACGACCCAGGCGGGGGACCGGTCGAGCGTGTGGGTTGCGGCGCTCATGGGTCGAGTCTGCGCTCGCCGGGTGCCCGGCTGAAGGGTGCTGCCACCCAGAACGCGGGAGGAGAACCCGAACCCGGCTCAGTCGTGTCGGTGGCCGTGGAGGTCATCGAACCGGCGATCGCTCGCCGCCTGGGCGGCCTTCATCGCCTCGAGCAGCGGGGAGTCCAGCTCGAGAGGCTCAAGGAGCTCCGCGTAGTGCGTCAACTCGTCGAAGCTCAGGTTCCATCCGAACAGAACGGCCCGGCTCGCTGGCAGGTCGAGGTGGATCGAACGGAACGCCGGGAGTTGGCGGTACTCGCGCCGAGCGAGCTCCACACGTTCGCTGCCAACCACCGCCTCCGTGATGGACTCGATTCGACTGGGACCGAAGTCATGGAAGCCGTGCTCGTCCTGGAAGACATCGAGTTCCTTCGCCCCGAGGAACCGTCCGGCGAAGTTGTAGACGTCGTCTTCCGGGTACCGACCCTCCGTCCAGACGCCCACGTCTTCGAATGCCGGGTCCGGCCATCCGTGGTGTCGTTGCCGGCCGGGGCTGGCCGACATCACCTCGAACCCCCGCTCGGATCCTCCCGGCTCGTCGAAGTAGCCGAACTCGACGTGGTCGACCCTGCGTTCCGATCCGCCGCTGCCGAGAGAGGCTCGCGAATCCCTGCCACCGATCGGGCGGAACGACGTACAGGGCGAATGCCACCTCGTGGAGGTGGAAGTCCTCCTCGTGTCTCGGCCCCTCGCCGGGGCCGTACTCGGTTGGGTCGTCGGGCCAGCCGGGCGGTGGCCGGTCGGTCCGGACGCCGAACCCGTTCACGCTCGTTCCCGAGTTCGACGCGGGATGGTGCGGGACATCGACGAGGTGCTCCGTCTGCAGCGCGGACCCATCCGACGCGAGCGCAACGATCCGCCCCTCCGCCCCTCGCGGCGGGAAGAACCAGAACAGGCGGGGGAAGCCGGTGGGGCCATCGTGCAGCTCGCTCTCGCGAACGTCGCCGTCGTCGAGCCGGACCTCGAGCCGGTCGACCGCGTCCGAGACGACGCCGACCCAGGAGACGATCCCCGGGTGCGAGCCGAAGAAATCGATCGACGCAGACAAGTGGGTCCCCTCGTTGAGCCGGGTCCCGAACCCGCTCATCCCTCCGAACGCAGCCTGTGCCCCGAGCCAGAACGCGAGCTCGGGACCGACGGGGCCGTGCTCCCACCACCTGGCCTCCGGCCCCGGAGCCGTGACGATCGCCTCGATCTGCCACGGGATCCCGTCGACGGTTCCCCACGTCACCAGCTCAGGCCCTCGCGCGAGGACGAGGTCCTCCTCAGGCGGCACTCGTTCGACTGGGGGAGGCTCCCCGGTGCGTTCGGTCACCTCCGGCCACCGGGCCATAGGCAGGAGCCTAGGCGCGTGGGTTGACCCGGAGCCAGCGCTGATTACACTCCCGTAATCACATCCGTGTGATTCCGAGGAGGACGACGATGCCGGTCCACACCTGCGCGCCCCCGAAGGGTTCCGCGCCCGAGGCCCAGACCCTTTGGATCTGCCCGGGCTGCGGCTCGACGTGGGAGGCCGCCCCCGACGTCGGGATCTTCGACTTCGACCGCAACGAGGCCGTCACCCGGGCCGAATGGGTCCGGATCGAGGGCCCCGACTACCTGGCCGGCTGACGTGAGCGTCGACCTTCGGAACGCCCCCACGCTCGCCCCGCCGCCCGGGTACTCGCACGTCGCGATCGCGACGAGCGGGACGCTGATCTTCACCGCCGGCGCGGTCCCGCTCGACGGCGAGGGCAACCTCGTCGGCAAGGACGATGCGGTTACCCAGGCCGAGAAGGTGATCGAGAACCTGCTCGTCGCGCTCGAGGAGGGGCGGGCGCAGGCGGCCGACGTCGCGAAGACCACGGTCTACGTCGCGGGCGCGAGCTACCAGACCCAGACCGACGTGTGGCAGGTCGTCCGTTCGTCCCCGATCGGCCGGGCGCCGAGCACCTTGGTCGGCGTGCCGACCCTCGGCTACCGCGGTCAGCTCGTCGAGATCGAAGCGATCGCGATCGTCTAGCGAGAAGAAGGAGCCATGCTGCGCATCTCGCGGGGCTACTACGACACGCTGAAGTTCCTGCACGTGGTGGCGGTGATCGCCTGGGTCGGCGGCGGGATCTATGCGCAGGCGCTGGGGACCAGGGCGTTGAGGGAAGGCGATCCCGCTCGCCTGGCGACCACCGCGACGGCCATCGGGGACCTGGGCAAGCGCCTGATCGCCCCCGTGGCCATCGCCCGCTCGTCTTCGGCGTCTGGCTCGTCGCGGTGAGCGAATGGAACTTCACCGACACGTGGATCGTGCTCGGGCTCGTCGGGATCGCGATCACGATCGTGACGGGGGGCAGGCTTCCTGGGGCCCCGAGGCCGAGCGACTCGGCAAGGCCCTCGGGGAGCGGGGCCCTTCCGACTCCGAGGTCGGGCGGCGGATCAGGCGCATCCTCGTGATCTCGCGGATCGACCTCGTCGTCCTGCTCTTGGTCGTCGCGGACATGGTGTTCAAGCCGGGCGCCTGACCCGAGCTAGAACAGCCCGACGGTTCGGCCCTGCTCGTCCACGTCGATGTTCTTGTACGCCGGGGTCCTGCCGAGCCCAGGCATCCGCTGCATGTCGCCGCACAGCACGACGACGAAGCCCGCCCCCGCGCTCGGCACGAGGCCGCGGACCGGGAGGCGCCACCCGGTCGGCCGGTTCAGCAGCGTGGGGTCGTGGCTGAGCGACAGGTGCGTCTTGGCCATGCAAACGGGCATCGTGCCGAACCCGAGCTGGTCCATCCGCGCGAGATCCTTCTCGGCGGCGGGCTGGAAGTCGACGCCGTCCGCCCCGTACACCTTCGTCGCGATCGCGTCGACCTGGTCGCGGATCGAGGTGCCGTCCGGCGTGAGCTGGTGGAAATCGTTCGGGCGCTCGCAGGCCTCGACCACGGCCTCCGCGAGCTCGACCGCGCCGTCGCCGCCCTCGGCGAACCCGCGGTTCACGACCACGGTCTCGGCGCCCGCGCCGATCGCGAGCTCGCGCATCAGCTCCACCTCGGCCTCGGTGTCGCTCGGGAAGTTGTTGACCGCGACGACGCACGGCAGCCCGTACGCCTTCACGATCGCGATGTGCTGCTCGAGGTTCTCGACGCCTCGCTTCACGGCCTCGAGGTCCTCGGTCCCGAGCTCGTCGAACGGCACGCCGCCGTGGGACTTCGTCGCGCGGACCGTCGTCACGAGCACGCCGGCGGACGGCGCGAAGCCGCCGAACCGGCACACGATGTCGCAGAACTTCTGGAAGCCGAGGTCGCTCGCGAACCCGGCCTCGGTGACGACGTAGTCGCCGAGCTTCAGCCCGATGCGGTCCTCGATGATCGAGTTGTTCGCGTGCGCGACGTTGCCGAACGGCCCCGCGTGCACCATCACCGGCTGCCCCTCGAGCGTCTGCACGAGGTTCGGTTCGAGCGCGTCCTTCATGACGACCGTCATCGCACCGGCGACCCCAAGCTGCTCCGCGGTGACCGGCTCGCCGTCGTGCGTCGACGCGACGACGATGCGGCCGAGCCGCGCGCGCAGGTCGGGGAGGTCGTTCGCGAGCGCCAGCACGGCCATCACTTCCGACGCCGCCGTGATCACGAAGCCGTTCTCCCGCGGGACGCCGTGGGCCTTTCCGCCGAGGCCGATCACCGTGTGGCGGAGCTCGCGGGCGTTGACGTCGAGCGTGCGCGGCCACGTGATCGTCGCCGCGTCGATCCCCAGCGGGTTGCCGAAGTACAGCGACGCGTCGAGGGCCGACGCGAGCAGGTTGTGCGCGGCCGTCACCGCGTGGAAGTCGCCGTTGAAGTGGAGGTTGATGTCCTCCATCGGGACGATCTGCGCGTAGCCGCCGCCGGTCCCGCCGCCCTTGATGCCGAAGACCGGACCCATCGACGGCTCGCGGAGGCAGAGCACGACGTTCCTCCCGATCCGCCCGAGGCCCTGCGTGAGCGAGATCGACGTGGTCGTCTTGCCCTCGCCGGCCTTCGTCGGCGTGATCGCGGTCGTGATCACGAGCTTGCCGTCGGGTCGGTCGGCGAGACGATCGAGGATCGAGAGCTCCACCTTGGCCCGGTAGCGCCCGTACGGCTCCAGCTCGTCGTCGGCGATGCCGGCCGCCAGCGCGATCTCGATGATAGGTCGAAGGTTCGCTTCCTGCGCGATCTCCAGTCCGCTCTTCACGGCACCTCCCGTGCGCGGTCGTCGGCGAAGGATAGCCCGACGTGCACGGTGGACGCCCGGCGCGTGGACCTGCCCGGCGTTCGGTCGGATACTGGGGGCATGGCCGTCTCCGAGCCGATCCGGCGCAACGTCACGCGCGCCCGCGTGCTCGCCGTGAACGACGGCGTCCGCGCCGAGCGCACCGACAG